>Ga0105092_10001073_pt1 | contig 14533 bp, 10 predicted proteins | sample PPLLak2March2015_FD_87021 | JGI IMG/M metagenome (GOLD analysis project Ga0105092, IMG submission 87021) | Freshwater sediment microbial communities from Prairie Pothole Lake near Jamestown, North Dakota, USA - PPLs Lake P7 Core (1) Depth... | ecosystem: Environmental > Aquatic > Freshwater >... | reverse complement strand
GGCGCAGGTATCCGTTTTACTTTGCGGCGGCGACCGGCAGGGCGGAAAGGATCACGCCCTCCTTGGTCTTGAGTGCCGTGACGATGATCTCGCCGTCGGCATCGATCCGCAAGGCGCCTCCCTTAAAGCTGGGGGGCAGCTCCCCGAGGAGATTCGAATCGATGAACCTGGCTCCGTGCTGTTTGGGCAGGAGTCTTGCCCGCGAGGGGTAAAGCTCCTTCGAAACGATCACCGTCTCTTGGCCATCGACGTAGTCGACCACTGAAACGGTGATCTGAACGGGCTGGTCGCTTGGATTCGCGATGGCCAGCGCCATCTCCTCAGTCGGGTGAAAGTACGTCGTAAAACTACGCCCTCGCGTCGAAGAAAAGACCGGGATCTCGCGCTTGACCTGCTGGGTCGCCGAATCCACTACCTGGTAAAGTACGAGTCCATTGAGTTTCCTCGCGGATTTGACGCGGGCCCAACCAACTTTAACGTTGTCGCCCATCCCTCCAAATTCAAGCCTTTTCGAGAATCGGGTCGGAACGCTGAAAATCTGGTTCGTCCAGGGTTGACCATCGATGACGGCCGGAAGCGGCTGTCCGTCCGAACCGTAGAACTCGAGGGCTATTCCGTTGGCCGCTTGAGCGGTGTTGTTGACGAGCAGGAGAACGCTCCTCAGTTGCTCGCCGCCCACCAGATTGCCAAAACCCAGCTGGGCAAAGTAGATCGCCCCGATGTCAACGGTGACTATGGCTTGCTCCTGGGCGGTCTCACCCGTCTGTGTGTCGATGACCTTCAGTTCGAACGTCAGCAACGTCCCGTCCAAATCCACTCCAGGCGCGACCAAGGTGGCCTTGTCCGAGTCGATTCCGGTCAGACTGACGAGCGGGCCTTCGAGTTGCCGCCAGGCATAGGTCAAGTGCGTCTTGCTCCCATCCGAAGCGGTGCTCCCCGAGCCATCCAGCGTGATGACAGTTCCTTCTTCCACTGCCGACGCTACCGGTGTCGCCCCCGCTTTTACAGCGACCTTGGCTGTGAGCTTCGGAGGCGTCACGCTGAAGGATAGGGTCGCACTGCTATTCAGGCCCGACTGGTCGGTGACCTTCAGGCCGACGGTAACGGTTCCTTGGGTGTTGCTCGCGATGCTCAACGACGCGGTGCTCGTAGTCGCGTTCGTGAGCGTCACACCACCGGAGGTCAGATTGTCGGTTATCGTCCACAGGTAGGCCAAAGCGGCTGACCCGCCGTCATCTTCACTGTTTGTCCCGTCTAGAATGATGGTTGCGGGAGGCTGCAGGGCAACCGCACTCTCAGGCGCGGCTTGTGGCGTGCCACTTTGCAGGTGGTAAGTGATTCTTGCTACGGGCGGCTGGTTCGTACCGACCGTTTCGACGTTGATGACGGCGTCCGCCGCCGCCGTCTTAAAGTCGGCGGTATATCTTTCTCGGGCCGCCAATCTGACCATGAAAGTGCCGGGAGAGGCGACTGGGCCCAGGTCGACGGCGACCTCCCATCGCTTTGCCGGCGGGGCGGCCGCGACGGGTGTGGCGGTAATGGCGGTCGGACTGACTGCTTTTTCCGCCTGAAGCCAGGCGCATGAAATTTCGAGCTCGTCGCCGTCATTGTCAGTCACAACACCGGTCAGAATCAGCGTTTCTCCGACGGTTTTGTGGACGGGTGTGGTGACAGTGACCATCGGGGCGGTGTTGCCGGTCACCGGTGGAGTCGCGTCAGCGGGTTTCAGATAGGCGATGGCTGACGACCTGATCCGATGCATGCCGTCCGTCAGTTGCAGGATCACTTGCAGGTCGACATTGCCGATCATGTTCGGCACCGTGAAACTCATGGTGCTGCCTTCGCTGCCGATGATTGTCAGCAGGTCCATCAGCGCGCCCCCGGTCCCCGATCCGACAGTCCAGTCACTCCTGTAGCTGTCACCGGGGTCGGGATCATAAGACGAACCGGAGGTCGCGACGACAGGGCTGCCCGTCGGGATTCGATTCGTTGGAGTCCCCAGTGTCCCGGTAATCACGGGCACTGGCGGGTGGTTGATGCCGGTCAGTGTGACGTTGAAGGTTCGCGAAGTGGTCTCCGGTCCGTCGGCGACGTTCGCGTGTTTGACGAGGACGGAAATCTGGACCGACTGTCCCACGAAGGGACGGTTGACGGTATCACTGGTGCTGACCCAGGGAAAGGCGAGCTCGGCTCCGCCGCCGCCCACGAAAGTCGTGTTCGCGCTGCTCGTAAAGTACGCTTTCGCTGTGGGATCCTGAGTAATAGTCCATTCGTACGAAAGGGGAAAACCGTCGGGATCGCTCGCCGATAGATAAAGTCGCAGATAGTCCATCAAGCGGACCTGCTGCGAGGCTTTGGAACTCTGGAAGTCATTGATAACCGGGGTCCCGGCCATCAGGGAGGCAAGACTCATCAAGAAGATTAGGAATAGAACGGACAGTCTCTCACGCATAGCTCCTCCTTCACGGGTAGTCGAACTTGGTATCACCCGTGACGAGAAGCTCACCGGCACAGCGCCATGCGTGAAAACCGAGGCCTGGTCGCTCACTCGACCATAAAAGGTCGAGTTTGCCGAGCAACCAGACGCGAGCTCCCCTCCCCCCAAACCTCGGGTGCGAACAGGATAGTATCACGACGATGCGAAGACCCGAAGAAAAATCCGTAAACTATTACAATTAACTAGTTTAGCGTTCAGAATAGCTCGCAAGACGGACGAAAACCACTCCGTGGCGACCGCAGGTCGCGGTGAAAGTTCGCTCGAACCTCCCTATTTCCTTCTGGCGCCACAGATCACGGACGCTCTGGCTGCCCGAAATCCCGATATCAGCCCAGGAGACAGTCAGTTGGGCAGGCTTGTCGGACAAGTTGAATAGACCGACGGCCACGGATCCGTCCTCCAGTTCCTTGGTCAGCACGAGCTGATCAGGCGTCTGTCTCGTGATCCTCGCCTGTCTGCCGAGCGGATCCTGATTGACCTCGATCACCTCGTGGTTGCAGAGGACGTTCAGGGTAAACGGATCAAGCCTGGCCATGTCTCCACTGAAAATCAGGGGTGAGGCCATCAGGGACCACATCGACATATACGAATACTGCTCGTTAGGCGTCAGGGATGTTGCTGTGCCCTCTCCCTGTTTGTGAGCGTCACCTACCCAGCCGATCAGGATGTAATCCGGGTCATTCCACGCTCCCGGCCGGGCATGGTTCCAGTGCGTTGCGTTGCTGAACCCAATGCTGTAAAAGCCAGGGAGGCTGGTGGCACGTTCCAGTCCAAGGTCTCCCGTCGTTCTCCAGCAGTGCCCGACCTCGGCACCCCATTTCCAGACGTCTCCCATCCCGTACTGGCAGAGGTTTAGAACGATGTCGCGGTCCAGCTTCTGCAACTCGTTCCACATCTGCGTGTAGGGCTTCTTGTAATCGTCGACCGTCTTGCCGGCCGCCTTCGTTGAGTAAGAACACCAGTCATATTTGAGGAAGTCGAAGCCCCAATCGGCGAAAGTTCGGGCATCCTGTGCTTCATGGCTGTAACTGCCTGCGTAACCGGCGCACGTTTCTGGACCAGGGGAAATGTAAATGCCCGCCTTCAGTCCCTTGGCATGGATGAAGTCGGTCATGGCCTTCATATCCGGGAAACGTTTGTTGGAAAGCAGCCGTCCGTCGGCGTCTCGTGTTAGCCCGCCAATTTCAGGGTCGTCCGAGTTCACCTTAACCATCCAGCAGTCGTCGATATTCACATATGAGTACCCGTAGTCGGCCATCCCGGTGGCGATCATCTGCTCGGCGGCTTGGCGCATGACCGTGTCGCTAACGCGGTGGTAGTGGATATACCAGCTGTTCCAGCCCATTGGGGGAGTCAGTGCGAGGGTCTGACCGATGACGATCCGAAACTCCCGGCTTGCCTTCCCGAAACTGTTCTCTGCGGTGAGCGTGGATGAGTAGGTGCCCGGGGTGGCGACCTGGCCCGAGATGATCCCCGTTTGAGGGTCGAGGCTGAGGCCTTGCGGCAGCCCCGAGGCGGCAAACGTCATCGGTCTTTGGCCCGTCGCCGGAATCCGGAAAAGAAATGGTTTCCCCGGCCGAGCCCCGTATATCCGGGGACCGTTGATTCGCGGATGATCACCGGCCGGTGGGGTCAGGATCCCCGGCTCATCGGTAGATGAAGCCGGGTCGGCACGAGGCGAGGTGGAAGCCGGGCCAAGAATTCCGGGAGCCGTCAGGAGAAGGGTCAAGATAACGAGCAGGCACGTCCTGAATTTCATGACGCGACGATAATCCTCCCTTTGTAACTCCGCAAGCGAAACTGCCGAGTTGGATCAGACCCTGTCGTGTGCTATGTGCTGGACGATGTTGTCTGTCCAGGCCGGCGGCTCATTCCCGACTGGAGTTCGGCTGCCAGGTATCCTCCGGCGCCGAAACAAACGGCGTTGACAATAGTTCGAATAGAAGTATTCTGCATCGAATTAGATTAGAAGGAAGGCAACCCTATGATCGACCGTGAAGCAGTGCTGAAACTGATGGACGAGTCCGCGGCAGTCTACCTCGCGACGGTGGACGGCGAAGACCCGCGGATCCGAGCCCTGGTCAACCTGAGGCGCCGGGATCTGTACCCGGGCGCAAGCGAGTTCTGCCGGAGGCAGGGTGGAACGGTCTACCTGTCGACATCGGGCGGGTCCTCGAAGGTCCGGGAAATTCGCGCCAACCCGCAGGTCGCGGTCTACTATTGCGATCCGTCGAACGTCCACGGCATTTCGCTTTCCGGGCGGATGGAAGTGCTTTCAGACCCCGATCTTAAGCATGCCTTGTGGAGCGACGCGTGGAGCATTTACTGGCAGGGTCCAGACGACCCCGACTACGTGGTTCTCCGCATGAAGCCGGCTGGCGCCGTCGGGTGGTGGGGAACAGAGCCGTTTCAGATCGAGGCCGGCAGTTTATGAGCCGGCCGCGTCAGGGCGGGTTTCTGATTGCCAAGGTGCATCGAACCGGGGGACGGGTGTTCGCGCGCATGTTGCGCGAGCGCGGTCTGGAGATCAATCCCGCCCAGGGTCGAATCCTGTTCGTGCTCTGGCAGGAGGGGCCGATGACAATCAACGAGATCGCCCGGCGTGTATCGCTGGGCAAGTCGACCCTGACAAGCGGAATCGACGGGCTCGAGAAGCGGGGCCAGGTGGTGCGCGTGCGATCGAAGGAGGACCGCCGGAAGATACTCATCGAACTGACGGCCCAGAACCAGGGAATGCATGCCCTGTACGAGGAGGTTTCTGCGGAGATGAGCCGTGTTTTCTACGAAGGGTTCTCGAATACCGAGATTACCCGCTTCGAGCAGTCGCTCGGAAAGATCCTGGAAAACCTCGAGAAGTCGGAATCAGGCTGAGCAGTTGCGGCGCGAGCCTCCCAAGGAAGCGGACGCCTCCACCTTCGGGGCCCTTCAGGCCGGTCGACGCGGTGGATTCGCTTGCGTTATGCTGCTCAAATCAAGAACTGCGGCGGGACGGACGGCCCGGAAATAGGATGAAGGACGAAGTCAACAATCCGGCCAAAGAGAAAAGCAGGCTGACCAAGGACGAGTGGCGCGAATATACCAAGACAGTGTGGTCGGTTCCGAATACGACGGATGACCGCCATCCTGCGGTTTTTCCTCTGGAAATCCCTCATCGCCTGGTCAAACTGTTCACTTTCTATGGCGATCTCGTCCTGGATCCCTTCGCGGGTATCGGAACGACCGCGAAAGCCTCGTTGCTCCTCGGAAGGCGGGCATTTTGCGTCGAGCAGAACCCGGAGTATGCGCAAATAATAACCTCAGAATGTGCTTCTGTTTCTGCTAACGCGCCGTCCGATTCGTTGACGGTGGTGATTGGAGATGCGAGGGTCGGGCTCGTTTCCCTTGCCAGTGATTCCGTAGGTCTGGTGGTGACCAGTCCTCCCTATTGGAACAAGGCCTCGTACGGCCGAGGGCCGGAGAATCTTGGCAACATCGAGAACTACTGTCTGTTCTTTCGGGAAATCACGCCCGTATTTCAGCAGTGCCTCAGGGTTCTGTCACCCGGACGCAAACTCTGTATCGTTACCGCCAATGTGAATCAGTTCACGGATCACGGGCTCCTGACCTTCCCGCTGGCAGCGGATTTCATCGTTCTCCTGCGCAATCTGGGTTTCGTCTTAGTCAGCGAGCTTGTCTGGAACAAGGATGGGACGGGCGGTAAGTGGGGTTCTCACGGGGCCCAGCGTCCCATCTTTGGAAGCTATCCCTACCCTCCGAACTTCCTGTTCAAGAATGTCCACGAGTATATTCTGATTTTCGCCAAGCCCGAGAGTCGGCGGAAAAGAGGACCCAAAGTCCGAAAGTACGGGGAACTCGGCTGGCCTGATCGGGCTTAGGGCTTTTCGTGAACGCCAATGGCCGGAGCCTGGCCCTGCGATACCTTGTTTCCCCAGAAGTCCCGCCCCCCGTTGTCGGGCACCGGCACTCCCGCTTTTGTGCAGGGCGAACCGCCGCGCAGCTCGTACCCCTTAAGGGAATCGAACCCGTCCTTGCCGCTTCCGACCCCGACCAACATTGGATCGGTGACGTTTTTCAGCCATTCCTCGGGCACGTCAAACTTCCCGTACATGACGTTGTTCTGGAAGAGTACGTCCTTTGCCCCTCCAAAGCCGGGCTTGGTGACCCATATCCCGTCATCGACGGGTTTCTTGTGAAGCCCGTAGGCGTTTCTTCCTACACCCTGGACATAGAAGATGTTGTTCAGGATCTGCGTGTCGGTCGCCCACCCGGCGCCGCCCGGGGTCCACTCGAACAGGTGGACGTCGATGCCTTCCCCCACGAAGAACACGTTGTTGTAGATCCGGGTGCCATGAATCAAGTCGTAAAAATGGAAGAGGCGTGTCCTGTCATTCTGACTGATGTTGTATCGAATGATGGTTCCAAGGTTATCGGTCCCGCATAGCAGCATGAAACCGCCGTCGTTGTCATGCGAGTAGTTGTACTGAAACACGGTGTTGTGACAGAAGCCGTCGGAATCGAAGGCCTGACCGTCCTTCGTTCCCTTCATCCGGCTGACCTCGTTGAACTGGATCACCGTGTTGTCCGAGAGCCAAGGCCAGATCCCGGCCGCGTAATCCCGGCAGCGCTGCCGGCCGCCCCGGATAACGTTGTGCTCGATCAGCGTGCCGTCGCATCCCCATGGCTTGATCCCGTCACCGCCGATGTCCTCGAGCAGATTCTTCCTGATGACGATGCGAAGAGAAGGGAACCACGGTTTCCGGCTGGTCGGGTAGGGTGTGAACCCGCAGATGCCGTTGCGGTCTGTACGGAGGAGGTGGCACCCTTCGATAAGCAGATCATCGAAGCGGCTGAGCGTCTGGTCCCCGCCGTTCTCCCACACGATCCCCTGGCCCTCGCCGCGACTCTTTCTCAGCGAGCCGTTTACGTCGTGAATGAAGAGGTTCTTCAGGTGGAGGTGATGAACCGTACCATAATCCCAGGCGATCAGCCGGACTCCATAGCGGAAGGGCTCGGCAGTGGGACCAGTGTTGGTCAGTTCGAGATTGTTCACTTCCCAGTATTCCTGGTTCTTCAGCAGGAGCGCTTCCGGGAATTTACCTTCGGCGGCGACCAAGGGTTTCGCGGAACCACCGTACTGATCGACGATGATCGGGTTGTCCTGGGTTCCGGAGCCCTTCGGGGCCAGTTGCCCCTGAAATGTGCTTCCTCCCTTGAACAGGAGCCTATCGCCCGGGCCGAAAGCGACGCTGTTAACTTTTTCGAGCGTCTTCCAGGCTGTCTGCGGAGACAGCCCGTTGGCGGAATCGGAACCCGCGGTTCCGTCAACGTAGTGAGTCTTCCGGGACTGCGCTGAAAGCGAGGTTGCGGAAAGAAGGATCAAGATGAGTCCGACAGTTAATCGATGTCGCATGGAGGGGATCATAGCAGGGCGGAGTCGGTTGACTAAAGAGATGTTGCTCGCAGCCCGGGCCGGCGACTCTCAGCGGCGGTTGAGTGGCGCGTTTTTTGCGCTGTATCGAAACCCCGCGCCTCTGGAGCGCCCCCGCAACTGTGCCACTAGAGGCGCTCCAGAGGCGCGGGGGTTCGATACAGCGCGAAAAACGCGCCACTCAACCGCCGCTGAGATTGGAGGCTTGGCCGAAAATGACCCTAAAACAGAGAAGCCTGCGCTCCAAGCGGTTACTGTTCCCAGCCGCCGCCAAGGGCTTTGTAGAGCTCCACGAGGGCCAGGAGCTCGTTGAGCTGAGACTGGGCGAGGCCCAGCTCGGCTTCAAAGTACCGGGTATTGCTATCGAGGACCTCCAGGTAACTGGCCGCACCTCGCCGGTAACGGATGTCGGACAGTCGTGCGGCTTCCCGGGCCGAGCGGGCCAGTCGTTCCTGTTCAAACCGGAAATCCCGGTTCTTGCGGCGAGCGACGAGCGCGTCGGACACTTCTCGGAACGCCTGTTGAATGGTTTGTTGATAGATGAGCAAAGCCTCTTGCTGCTGGGCCTCGGTCAACATCACGCCGGAGCGCAGGCGTCCGCCGGAGAAGATCGGCTGCGCCAGGGAGCCGACCAGAGTCCAGAGTCCTGCCGGGCCGCTGAACAGGTTACTGAGGGCTGCCGTTCGAAGTCCGCTCGTGGCCGTCAGCGTCAGTTGGGGAAAGTATGCGGCCTTGGCCACGCCGATGCGGGCATTGGCTGCGACCAGCCTGTTCTCGGCTTCGCGTATATCGGGCCGACGCTCCAGAAGCGCCGAAGGAAGGCCGGCGGGGACGTCGGGGGGAGGAAGCTGCTCGGTCAGCTTCCACCCACGCCGGATAGCCGTAGGATTTTCGCCGAGCAGAATGCTGATCGCGTTTTCCTGCTGCTCGATTCGCCGTTCCAAGTCGGGAATCTGACCGGCTGCGGTGTAAACGAGCTGCTCCGCCTGCCGGATCTCGAGCATTGAAGCCGCTCCGTATTGCTCCTGGAGCTTGACGAGCTGCAGAGAGTCTTGACGGGATTTGAGGGTGCGTTGTGCGATTTCCAGCTCCAGGTCCAATTCGCGCAGCTGGAAATAGGCGGTCGCGACGTCGGCGACTACCGTTGTAATCACCGCCTGGCGCGCCCACTCGCTGGCCAGTAGCTCGGCCCTTACGGCTTCAGTTCCGCGGCGGTACTTGCTCCAGAAATCCGCTTCCCAGGAAAGGTTGAGATTGAGTTCGGTTGGACTAGTCTCTATGGCTGGAATAGGCCCCGAGCCTGGAGTGCGCAGGTTGCTCGCCCCTGTCCATGCTGTTAGAGACGGAAGCTGGTCCGCCCGTGTGACGCCGAGCTGTGCCCGAGCCTGGAGCACCTGCCGGGCAGCAATCCGAATGTCATAGTTCTGCTCGAGGGCGGTGCGGATGAGATGCTGCAGTTGCTCGTCCCGAAACACTTCCCACCATGTATGATCTGCGAGAGAACGCAGACTGGCCGGCTGTGCTACCGGGGCGTCGCCTCGAAAGACAGTTGGTGTATCAACAGGCGGTTTGCGGTAATCAGGCCCGACACGGCTCGCCCCGCAACCGGCCATCAGGATCGCTGTCAAAGAGAGGAGAATCAGTTTCGTTTTCATTGTTTTCACTCCGGGTCGCCGGGAGCCTTCATTCCTCCGCTCCCACAGGTTCGGCAAAGGGGAAGGTGCGTTGTCTGGCATCGTTGCTAGCCTGCGTAGCCTGCGCAGGGACGCGCTTGCGGGCCACCAGCATGTAGATTGACGGCACTACCAACAGCGTGAACAGAGTCCCGACGATCATTCCGCTGACCAGCATGATTCCGATGCTGTTACGGGCCCCTGCTCCCGGCCCCGAGGCCAGGATGAGCGGGAGGTGCCCGAAGACAGTCGCGGCGCTTGTCATCAGGATGGGCCGGAGGCGGGTGCCCGAGGCCTCGATGATCGCACTGAGCTTGTCCATCCCCGTTTGCTGGAGTTTGTTCGCGAACTCCACGATCAGAATGCCGTTCTTCGACACGAGGCCGACGAGCGTGATCAGCCCCACCTGGCTGTAGATGTTTAACGTGGTGAACTCCAGGAAAGAGAACACGAGCGCGCCCGAGATCGCGAGCGGCACCGAGCCCGCCAGGATGATAAAGGGGTCGCGGAAGCTCTCGAACTGCGCTGCGAGAACCAGGTAGATCAGAATCCCGGACAGCAAGAACGTGGCGAGAAACTTGCTGCCCTCGACGCGGAGTTGCCGGGATTCCCCGGCATAATCGACCGTGAAGCCCTGCGGCAGGACGGCACGTGCCTCATCTTCAAGGAAGCGAAGCGCCTGGTCGAGCGGGACCTGCGGCGGCACGACGCCCTGGATGCGTACCGCGTTAAGCTGCTGAAACTTCTTCAGCTCCCGGGGCTCGGCGCTGGTCTGCAACCCGGCGAAGGTTGACAGGGGAACGAGCTTGTCTTCGGACCCGGTAACGTAGATCTGCGTGAGCTGATCGGGGGTCAGGCGCTCGACCCGCTTCACCTGCGGAATGACCTTGTAGCTCCGGCCCTGGATGCTGAAGCGATTGACATAGTCGCCGCCCAGCATGATGGAAAGATCCTGACCGGCCTGGCTCAAATCAACCCCCTGAGACCGGAGCTTGTCGCGGTCGAAGACGACGCGGGCCTGCGGCTGGTCAAATTTCAGGTCGGCATCGGCAAACATGAACAGACCGCTGGCGAAGGCCTTTTGCACCAGCTGGTTCGCGAACTGTTGGAGTTGCTCCGGCTCAGCCGCCGAGGCGATGACGAAGTCGACAGGGAAGTCCCCACCGCCGGGAAGCGGCGGAGGTGTGAGCGGGATGACGCGAATGCCCGGGATCTTCGACAAAAGACCCGACGACTGCACCAGAAGTTCCTGGGCGGTCCTGGTCCGCTCGCTCCACGGTTTCGTTACCATCCCTCCGAAGCCGCCGGTGGCGAAGGTAATCTGAAAGGTGCTCTCGCTTTCCGGGAACGAACGATACACATCATAAATCTGTGATGCGAAGAGCTTCGTCTGATCGAGCGTGGAGTTCGGAGCGGCCTGAATGACGCCGAAAACCACGCCTTGATCCTCGGCCGGCGCCAGCTCGCGCTGCGAGAACATGTAGAACGGGACCATCAGGATACCCACGATGGCCCACAGGGTCAGCACCACAGGCCGGTAGCGGAGAGTTCCGGACAGGGTCCGGGTATAACGGCCACGCACACTATCGAAGCGGCGGTTAATCCAGCCCGCGAACCCTCGCTCGGTGTCTCCCGCGCGCAGCAGCTTGGCGCCCATCATCGGCGATAGCGTCAGGGCAACCACACCGGAGACGATGACGGCCCCGGCGAGAGTGAACGCGAACTCGCGAAAGAGAGCGCCGGTCAAACCGCCCTGTATGCCGATCGGAGCGTACACAGCCGCCAGGGTGATCGTCATGGCAATGATTGGGCCTACCAATTCCCGGGCGGCGTGGATGGCTGCCTGGAACGGAGCCTTGCCCGAATGCAGGTGCCGCTCGACGTTTTCGACCATGACGATGGCGTCGTCAACCACCAGTCCAACCGAGAGGACGATCGCGAGCAGCGTCAGCAGGTTGATCGTGAACCCAGCCACCAGCATCAGGAACACCGCCCCAACAAGTGAAATCGGGATAGCGACAACGGGGATCAGGACCGACCGAAACGATCCGAGGAAGAGGAAGATGACCACCACGACGATCAGGAGTGTCTCGATGAGTGTGGTCAGCACCTCGTCGATGGCATGTTGGATGTACTCGGTCGAGTCGTAAGGAATACCGACCTTCATCCCGACCGGCAGTTGAGAGGCGATCTCGGGTATGGCCTGACGCACTCGGCCGATCACTTCCAGTGAGTTGGCGGTAGGAAGTATCCAGACGCCCATGAAGGTAGCCGTCTGCCCGTTGAAGCGAACGTCCTCGTCATAGTTCTCGGCGCCGAGCACGACGTCGGCGATTTCGTCGAGACGGACGACGACTCCTTTCTCCTCCTTGACCACCAGCTGGCGAAACTCTTCGGGCGTGCGCAGATCCGTGTTCGCGACGAGGTTCACCGACACCATGGAACCTTTCGTCCGGCCAAGTGCGGACAGGTAGTTGTTGCGGGCCAGCGCTTCGCGGACCGCCGAGGGCGAAATGCCGAGCGCCGCCATCTTGTCGGACTTCAGCCATATCCGCATGGCGAATGTGCGGTCGCCGAGGATGTCCGCACGCTGCACCCCGCTGATGGCGCTCAGCTTCGGCTGGACGACCCGCATCAGGTAATCGGTGATCTGGTTCTGATCCAGATCGGCGGAAGAGAAGCCCAGGTACATCGCCGCAAACTGATTGTCTGCCGTTTCCAGTTCAATGATCGGCGCCTCGGCCTCCGGCGGGAGATCGTTGCGGACCTGAGCGACCTTCGTCTGGATCTGCGTGAGGGCGGCGTTGGTGTCATAGTTGAGCCTGAGGTGCACGGTGATTGTGCTCATGCCCTGGGCGCTCGAAGATTCGAGGTAGTCGATGCCGTCGGCACTCGCGATGACGCGCTCAAGCGGTGTCGTTATGAAACCCCGCACGAGGTCCGCGTTTGCGCCGACGTACACGGTCGAAACGCGGATAATCGCCATATCGCTGCGCGGGTACTGCCGGACGCTCAGTGAACGAATCGACTGCAAGCCCGCGATGAGAATGACCAGGCTGACAACGGTGGCCAGGACCGGCCGTCTGATGAACAGATCGGTAAAGCGCATCTTAGTTGTCCTCCGGCTTCGGGAATCTCTCGTTGGCAGGCCGGACCGAGTTATTCACGAGAACAGCCATGCCGTTGCGCAGCTTAAAGGCCCCGGAAGTCACGACCTCTTCCTTCGGCTTCAGGCCCGAGAGGACTGAGACCTGATCTCCGCGCGCACTTCCCAGTGTCACGAACCTCTGGCTCACGCCACGGTAAGTCTGGCCCTTCGCGTTCTTCAGCTCGGATACGACAAACACCGAATCGCCATAGGGGGCATAGCTGATGGCGGACGCCGGCAGCGCGACCACCGAACGGCTGGAGCCGACGACGATATCCACCTCCACGAACATGCCGGGACGGAGGCTCCGACTCGGGTTCGACAAGGTCGCCTGGATCTGTGCGTTCCGGGTATCCTCGTCTACCACGGCGTTAACGGCTGTGATCTGTCCCCTGACTGCCTGATTGCCGTTATTTACACGGACCCCCCGGCCGATCTGCATTTGCCTGGCCTCCTGCTGCGGCACGCCGAAATTGACATAAATCGGATCGAGGGATTGCAGCGGGACCACAGGATCGCCACCCGAGAGGTACTGTCCCAGGTTAACCTGGCGGATACCGAGAAGCCCCGAGAACGGCGCGCGGATTGTCTTTCGAGCGATCGTTGCTCGGATCTCGGCGACTTTCGCCTCGGTTCGCTTCTGCTCGGCCGCGGCCAGGTCGTAATCCGCCCGCGCGGTCGCGCCTTCGTTGACCAGGCCTTGCATCCGGTCGAAGTTCAGATGGGCCAGATCCCGCTCGGCCTCAGCAGCAAGCAACTGAGCTTGCTCTTGCTGGGTATCGAGTTGGACCAGCAGTTCTCCCTGCCGCACCGCCCCGCCGGACTCGAAGGTGATCTGCTGGACGATGCCCGGAAGATCAGCGCTCACTGTAACGCCCTGAACGGCCGCGACCGTGCCAATGGCGCTTAGCGTGGTCGGCCACTTCTCCTGCCGGGCGACGATTGTGGTCACCGCTTCCGGCGGTGGCTGGAAGCCCGCCGCCTGCCCCATTGCCGCCTGAATCTGCCGGAACTTCACGAACCCAAGGGCTCCGAGGACGACGGCCGTCACAGCCAGCACGAGAATCATCCGTTTTGCCATAAAAATCTCTCCTGTAGGCGAGAAGCGACTAACGCGTTGAGACATTCAATTCATCGCGTCTTGCGCGCGAGCTTTGCAATAAGGTACTTCGTGCACATACCGCAGGTGATGAAGCGAGCTTCCTCCTTCATCATTTCCCCTAGCACCTCTGCGCCGCTCTCGTCGATAAAGGTCACATCACTGAGATCAACGACCAGCCGGCGTCCCTGTCGTCCGGTCTTTGCCTTCTCCCAGTTTGACCGAAGCTCCTTCGCCCAAGTCCCGGCGAGCCGGCCCTGGAGGAGCCAGCGCTGCTCGGAAACGGTATCGTTGATCGTGATTCTTAGCATTGCCCGGGAGACTGCACGAGCGGTGCCAGCGCTGCCGAGTCAGGCGTCAACGTAAGGAACTCGCTGAAAACCGATCGGATAAGGGAAATATCCCGTCCGGCTGGGACAACGAGTGCCAACATCCAAATGCTAGCCGGTTGGCAAAGTGCCAACGGGTTGGCACCGGCACCCGACCTGGCCTGCTTTTGCTAATCAGTCGAATGGCGGAGGGAGAAATCGACAGGTGGGGGGGAGAAACTGTTTTTCTGGCGAGTATCCGAACGGGAGGACATCGCGGCGGCATGTCTTCAGGTCCGTAGGACCGGCACGTCTATAGAAACCGGACCGCAAAGCGACCCAGGTCCGTAGGACTGACACGTGTTTCGCGGGCTCGACTG
>Ga0105092_10001072_pt1 | contig 14561 bp, 10 predicted proteins | sample PPLLak2March2015_FD_87021 | JGI IMG/M metagenome (GOLD analysis project Ga0105092, IMG submission 87021) | Freshwater sediment microbial communities from Prairie Pothole Lake near Jamestown, North Dakota, USA - PPLs Lake P7 Core (1) Depth... | ecosystem: Environmental > Aquatic > Freshwater >... | reverse complement strand
TTTAGAAGAACCCGTTTTGACATGCTCGACCGCTTTGCACAAAGCAAGATTCTTGGACAGGGCGAATAGTGAATGGACGTGGTCAGTGGCGCTGCCGATCTTCAACGAATGCGAGTCGATCTCGTCAAATATTCCGGCAAGGTAGTCATGAAGCCTTTCGGAAATCTCGGGGTGAAGCACCGGGGCTCGGTCCTTGGTACTGAAAACCAGATGAACATACAGTTGTGACAATGACTGTGACATGGTCCCGTCGCTCCTCCGTGCAGGCATCTGACGCCCCTTCAGGGCTCTGCTCTACGACCCGTCTGAAACCTGGGGCTACGCAAAAAACGCTCCGCCCCAGGCTATTATGTCTCGGCCTTTCAGGCCGAAGAATGTAAAAACTCCAGGGGCGGATTCGCTGTTCAGAATCCGCCGCTTTTCGGCCCGGTTGGCAACCACTGTACCCGTGCCCCGCTTCCAGACAGGTGCTATAATCTCCGCGGTTTTCGTTTTGCTGGGGCTCGAAACTCCTGATCACAACAAGGAGCCACCGAATGGGAGAACTACTGTCTCAGTTCAGCGCTTTTGGCGTGTTCCTCGGAATAGCCTGCATTGGCTTCTTGTTCCTCCTCATCTCGCTCCTCTTCGGCGAAATCTTCGATCACTTCGATTTCGACCACGATCTCGACCACGATCTCGGGCACGGCGGTCCCGGCTTCTTCAGCACCCGGGTCATGAGCGTGTTCATCACCGCGTTCGGCGGCTTTGGAGCGATCGGCGTTCGTAACGGCTACTCGATCCTCACCAGCTCTGCCATTGGTTTCGGCGGCGGAGTCGTCTTCGCGTCCCTCATTTACGGATTCGCCCGATTTCTCTACTCCCAGCAGGCTTCAAGCACCGTTCGGGTGGCTGAGTTGGTGGGCCGATCGGCGGAGGTCATCGTTGCCATTCCTGCGAATGGCGTCGGACAGATCCGTTGCCTGATCGGCGAATCCATGGTCGAAAAAATGGCGCGGTCCCGCGATGGCTCTCCGATCCCGTTCAACTCGATTGTCACAGTTGAAGAAGTGCTCGGTGAAACGGTGATCGTGAAAGCCGCCGCCCGACTCCAGGAAAGAGAAGAATCAAAATCGCCCTCATAGCCAGGGTCTGGAGGATGGAATGGATATCCTTTTAGAACTGTTGACCCCGATCATTGTTCTGTTCGTCGTTCTCTCCGTTTTGATCGGCGTTCTGTTGTTCAGCCGAAACTACATCAAGGTAGCGCCCAACTTCGCCGCCGTTTTCAGCGGCCGCAAACGGAAACTGGCGGACGGGCGGGTCGTCGGTTACAGGCTGATCCGCGGCGGTGCGGCGCTCCGAATTCCACTGCTCGAGAAGGTCGACTACCTCTCGCTCAACGTCATCACGATTCCGCTCGAGATCAAGCGCGCTTACACACTCAAGGGAGTCCCCGTATCGGTCAAGGCGGTCGCCAACGTCAAGATCAAGAGCGACGACGTCTCTTTGCAGGCTGCCGCAGAGCGTTTCCTCGGCATGACCCAGGACGAAGTGCAGAGAGTCATCTTCCAGACGCTGGAAGGCCACCTGAGGGCCATCCTCGGAACGCTGACCGTCGAGGAAATCAATAATGATCGCCAAAGCTTCGCCCAGAAGCTCACCTCCGAAGCGGCGACTGATCTCGAACGCATGGGCATCGGCGTCGACGTCCTGACGATCCAGGAGATCAGCGACGACGAGGGCTACCTCGATGCCCTCGGCAAGAAGCGAACCGCCGAAGTGAAAAGAGACGCGCAGATCGGTGAGGCCGAGGCCACTCGCGACGCGAAAATCCAGTCATCGGTGGCCATGCAGGAAGGCGAGAAGGTGAAGCTGGGCACCGAAGCGAACATCGCGCAGGCTCAGCGGGACCTCGAGATCAAGCGGGCACAGTACATGGCAGAAGTCGAGACGCAGCGCGCAACCGCAGCCCAGGCCGGTCCGCTGTCGTCGGCCAAGGCACGCCAGTCGGTCGTCGCCGAAGAGATCCGGGTCGACAAGTTCAGGACCCAGGAGCAAATCTTCGTTCAGGAAGAAGAAATCAAGCGCCGGGAAAAGGAACTGAACGCCACCGTCATCAAACCCGCCGACGCCGAGAGGACTGCAACCGTTCTTCGGGCCGAGGCATCCAAGCAGGCGGCCGTGCTCGAGGCTGAAGGGCGCAAATCGGCCACCATCGCCATCGCGGAGGCCGAGCAGGAGAAACTGCGGAAGGAAGGCCAGGGACGGGCGTCCGCGATCGAAGCGGAAGGACTCGCCGAGGCGGCGAAGATCGAGGCCATCGGATTGGCCCAGGCGAAAGCCATCGAGGCTCAGGGTCTCGCCGAGGCAGCAGCCATCCTGAAGAAGGCGGAGTCCTGGAAGCAGTTCAACGAAGCCGCGAAACTGCAGACGATCCTCGAAAAATTGCCCGCGATCATCACCGCGTCAGCGCCTGTCTTCGGGGCCGTGGCATCACCCATGGGCAACATCGACAAGGTGGTCGTCATCGAACAGGGCGGCGGAAATGGCAGCGGAGGCGGCCTGAACAAGTTTGCATCGACCGCTCCGTCGGTCATCTTCAACCTGCTGCAGCAACTGGAAGCACTGGGGATCAACGTCCCCAACCTCATGAGCCAGTTTGCCGGGCAAGAAGGAGTCCGGGTGGTAAAGCCCGAAGTAGTGGCGCCGCCCCCGCAAGCGCCCAAGTAATTTCGGATTGCGGATTTCGGATTTCGGATTGGGAAGACAGGACCCATTTAAGCGGTCCGTCTGTTCGGGCGACTAAGCCGGGGTATCGCTCAGCCGCGACTTTGATCCCAAAACCCGCAGTCCGAAATCCGCAATCAGGCCATTCTTCGAATCCGCCATTTCACCAGGAACTCGAGCGCGACCGCCAGGGATGCGGGCAGCACCACCAGGCCTGCGAGCAAAATCGGGCTTTGAGCGACTGCGCCGATAGCGATCGGCGTTGTATATCCCACCGCCGGGCCGATCATGAAGACGACGAGCAGCCGGGCACTTCGCTGCGATCTCCCGTGCGGCTTCGAAAACGGCAGGTCAGGCGACGTCAGTATCGACAGCTGAAGCAGCACATACGCGAGAAGGCCGGCCAGTCCGACCGCGAAAGCGGCATGCCAGGCGGATTCGTAGAACCACCAGAACACCCCGGCGACAATCAGCAGATACGGCGCGAGGAAATAAATCACGACAGCATTCTTGAGCGAGGCAAGGAGACGCTCCCGCCTCACCGGTGTCGTGTGAAAGACCCAGGAGGCTTCGTGCCATTCGCTGTAGGTTAGGCTCGGTTTCAGCATCAGCGGAAAGAGAAGCACCGCGACGTAAAGGACGTTCCCGGATTTCATCGCGGCGTCAAGACCTCGAAATGGGTCCTGTATCCCTTCTGAAACCGCCATAAACAAATAAAAGACCGTCAGCGGCAGAATTCCAAGGACGGCCAGCCGAAACTTCTGGTCGAAACGGAATTGATTCCAGAGAAGAACAGCAATCGCCCGTCCCTCGTGGCTCTTGAACAGCCGGGTGGACGTTATTTTGCCCTCTCGCTTCCCGGCGGCCGTCCCTGCCCCCGCGGCCTGCGCTTCCGCGAGCGCCCTCATGTAACCGGTCGATAGTCTGCGCGCGGCCAGGAATCCAAGGCCAAAGCAGGACGCCATTGAAAGGCTCACACCAAGCCACACCGGCCACGAGTAGTCGCCCGAAGCAAGCTGAATGAATGCGGCGAACCAACTGAGCGGCACCAGCAGCAGCCAAGGATCAGTGGCCAGCGACATCTGGCTCTCGAACGTATCGAAGAACTGCGGGAGAAAGACGTACCCGCCATAAAACACCAGCGAGGTGAATAGCTGCAGGTAGGAAAGCGCATTACGTAATCTCGTCGGTCTGACCAGTGTCATGACGGCCGCGAAGACGCCGACGACCAGCAACGCGCAAAAGAGCGTCGATGTGTAGAAACCGACCATGGCGCCAACAGCAACCAGTGGACGGAAGCCCCCCACGAAGCCGAATCCGATTGCCGGGACAATCGTTAGAGCAGTTGTCATCAAGGCCACGTAAACAACCACTCCGGTAACCTTGGCGAGGAAGAAGGTCCGCGAGGAGATCGGCCGATGGGAAAGAATCCAGTAGTCGTCCGGCGAGACGACAATTGTGTTGTAGTCGATGAGCAGCGACGACACGACCATCAGCATCAAGAAGCCGAGCACCAGAAGCGAGGTAAGCAGTGTGTTCTGGTTTCTGAGCACCAGGGTGAGCAGGATGATGCTGGTCGCGAACTGCATGATCAGCAGGAAGACCAGGTTACGCAACCCGCTCTCGGAGTCGCGCGACGCACCGAGCTTGGGTCCTCTTCGGAGGTCCAGCTTGAGCGCCACCCGGACCATCGCACCCCACTGCCGGGGGTCGACCTCCAGCGCCTCGAAGAGGAAGCCAAGCATCAGGCCTTCTCCAGCGCTGCGAGGAAGTCACTGGTCAGTTCCGCGGCATCCCTCACACCCGTGACCCGTGCGAACGCTTCCTCGAGAGTGTGGCTGCCGGTTTCGTCCATTATCTTCTGGGCAGTTCCTTCGACGACCTTCACTCCTCCGTTGATGATAGCGATCCGGGTACAGATCCGCTCGACGACCTCGAGCACGTGCGAGCAGAAGAAGACCGTCCGGCCTTGTTCTGACAGGCGCTTCAGGAGCGTCTTGACGAGCATCGCGGTGTTCGCGTCGAGCCCGCTTAGAGGCTCGTCAAGGAACAGGACCTCGGGCCGGTGAATCAGCGAGGCACACAGCACAACTTTCTGTTTCATGCCCTTGGAGAACTCAGTCATCCGTTGCCCGCGAACATCAAGCAGGCTGAACAACTCGAGGAGCTCGTCGACCCGGTGGCGCGCTGACGCCAGGTCGAGGTGATGGAGCGCGGCTACGAACTCGAGGTACTCATCGGGACTCAGGCTCTCGTAAAGTGCACCCGTTTCCGGCACATAGCCGATCCGCGCCTTGACCTCGAGCGGTTGTTCAGAAACGCTGTATCCCGCGACCAGGGCGGTTCCACCTGATGGAGCAAGCATCCCGGTGAGCATCTTTACCGTCGTCGACTTACCTGCCCCGTTTGGCCCGAGGAAGCCGAAGATTTCCCCCGGCTGGATATCGAGGAAGAGAGAGTCCACGGCCTTCTTGTCTCCGAAGAGGCGGGTGAGGTTTTCCGTTCTGATCATAGCTTGGGCCAGCGCCCTGTTCATTATCGGATGGGGGACGGACCGACGCAAACAAGCCTTGTGCCATCCTCGGAGCGGTCGCGCGCGTTTGAACAGCCGCTCCCAATGCCGAGCGAGACAGAACCGCAAGCGCAGCGACTCGGGCGTCCCCCAGATTCTCGCAAGGCAGAGTGGACCAGGAAGTCGGACCTACGGAAGACGATGCAAAAAACCAGTTGCAGTACTACTACAATTGTAGTAAATTTACCTTGCTAGCTAGTAGGAAAACGACATGTCCAGTCACAGCAAGCTGACGCGGTTCGAATTGGAGATCATGAAGGTGTTTTGGAAACTGGGACGGGCGGCCGTTCGCGAGGTTCTGGAGGAGTTCCCTGAGGACCAACGCCCGGCCTATACCACGGTGCAGACGATCGTCCGGCGCCTGGAAGACAAAGGCGCAGTGCGCCGGGTCCGGAAGATCGGAAACGCCTTCATATTCGAGCCGGTGGTCAGCCGCACTTCCACGGTTGGTCGACTGTTGGACGAGCTTCTGAGCCTCGTGGGCGGCTCTGCCAAACCGCTGGTAGCCCACCTGGTCGAATCCGGTGAACTCAGCCTGGCTGACTTGAAAGAGGTCGAGACTCTGCTGAAGGACCGAGAGAACGAAGACGACAGCGAGAACGCGAGCGAACGGGAAGGAGACTCGCAATGATCGAGACGCTGATGGCCTGGTCACAATGGTGGTGGTCCACGTTGGCGGTTCACCTGCTCCAGAGCTCTATGGTTTTCGCGCTCGTTCTCCTGTGCGGCTGGCTGCTGCGCGATGCCAGGCCCGAGCTGCGCCACCGGCTCTGGCTGCTCTCCTCGCTGAAATTTGTGATTCCGGCCTCGGTACTGGGCGTGACCCTCGCCTGGACTGGAATCTCCGTACCCCAGCTGCCCATCACCGTTGACCAATCCTGGACGACGACGCTGCTTGAAACTCCGATCGAAGTAATAGCCGGACCAGACGAAGGGCACCCGGCAGCCCGTCGGACGATTCGCGCCTGGCCCTTTGTTGCTGTGGGCCTCACCGCAGTCTGGGCTTTGGGATGCGTGAGTCTCACGGCCGGTTGGTTTAACGCCTCCCTCCGCATCCGGAAGGCGATCCGAAAGGGCATGAAGGTCCGATCGGGTCGGGTTTTTGTCATCTTCGGCAGGGCGCGGACCAGGTTGGGCCTGAACCGGCACGTAACGATTATAGAAACGAGCCTGACCAACGAGCCGCTGTTGGCAGGTATTTTCAAGCCGGTCGTCCTGGCGCCGGAGGGGATGGCGGCACGTTTGTCTGATTCGGAGCTCGAATCTGTACTGATGCATGAGCTCGTCCACGCCCGTCGACAGGACAACCTGATCTCGTTCGTCCAGAGAATCGTTTGCTGTCTGTTCTGGTTCTGGCCCCCGGTCTGGGTGATCGAACGCAGGCTGGCAAGTGACCGGGAGTTGGCCTGCGACAGGGAAGTCATTGCCGTCCGGGGAGACAGTTCCGCTTATGTTGCAGGGATTTTGAAAGTCTGCAGGATTGCATTTGGACCCCGGGCAACATCCGTCTCTTTTGCCTCGGGATCGAACCTGCAGGGAAGGATGCGTGCGCTTATGACCGAACGAAAGACCCCCAGAGGGGAGTTAGGATACCGTTTGACTTTTGCCGCGGCAGTCGTTTTGGCAGCCGCTTTAACTCTAACGCTGGCTCCGGCCGCCCAATCGGCGGAAAACACCCAGGTTCTGGCCCTAACGGCGATGCAGGGAGGAAACCAGGCCCAGACAGGCGTGGAGCTTCGCGACGCCAGCATTAACGAATCACCGGCGTCCGTCGTCCGCGCCACGGTCCAAAACGGCCAGGTTGGATTAGTCAGGGTACAGAACAGGACGTCCCGCGACATCGACAAAATCTGGGTCGCTATAGAACCCGAAGACCGAAGCGTGCAGCTGTTGTACGGGTTCGAGGCCCCAGTCGGAAAGAACGCCGCAGTCGAATTGTCAACAATTGTCCGGAAACCGGAGCTCGTTCTTATAGCGAATAAACCCCGAGGGTTAAGCAGACGGGCGGGTGCCGACGAGGCGAAACGACGTCTGACTGAGCACCCTGAAGAGTTCCGGGCGAGAGTAGTAGGCGTGAGTTTTACAGACGGGGAGGAGTGGTTTGAAAGAGGCTACGCGCCACCTCCCCCGCCGCCGCCTCCCGCACCCCCCGAGCCGCCGGAGCCTCCGGCACCGCCGGCTCGCTCCGGGTCAGTTCCTTCCGAACCACCGCCACCGCCAGCTCCGCCTGAACCCCCGGCACCGCCAGCGGAGCAAGAGTAGCCTTATCGGAGCCGAGCACGAAGCGAGGGTGTTGCATAAGGTCGGAGAAGTTCGTTCGGCCCACAGGTATTGACGGACTTGTTAGGGGCTGATGTCATGCGGAGGGCGAGATCGAATGGAGCCGCGCACGAGAGCGAACTTTAGTGAGCGAGAGTAAGCGGACCACCAATCATTCGCTAAGTCGCTACATTTAGACACGAAGCAGTGGAGCGAGTCAGGTGGTCCGCTTACTCTCGCTCGCTTCTCTCGCTCTCGTGCGCGGCTCCATTCGATCTCGAATCCGGCGTGAACTCGCCCCGGCTCATCCGGCTATTAACATCGACGTGAACATTTTCAACACCCTCACTACGTGCGCGCTCCGAAAAGGCACGGCACGGCGGCGAGAGGCAGGCTGGGGCCGACCGCTATCGAGTGTATCTTCGATCGATCCAGACACCGAGGGCGAGGGTCAGGCCAAGAAGGATGACTGCGCCGGCGCCGGCTGCCAAGTCGCGAAAAACGCTCCAATCCATTGAGTGAAGTCTCCTGGGGTTGTAGAAGAAGACATCATTTTCTATCTTCTGGTTTCACCCGGGTGGAGCCGAAACAGGTCGGCCGAGGAATTTTTCCACGCGCGACGTCGCACTCCTATTGCGGGAAAACGCAGATTTCCTGTAACGTTGATATCTGGTGATTGCAATTTCCCTACCAAGGAGAGTCGCTGAATGAGGCTGCATAACTTCCGTTTTCTCGCCGTGGCTTTGGTCCTGCTTCTTCCCCCGACAGCAATTGCTCTGGCACAGGATCCGGTCGTCCCTCCAGAGGGCGTGACCGCCGATTCCGACTGGCTGTACGGTAAACACCTGGAGCAGGTGAACGCCATCATGCTGGAGAAGGACTTGGCTGTTCGGACCCAGAAACTCGAGAATTACACGAAGAAGCTCGACCCGAAGGCCAAAATACTTCCGTACATGGAAGGTTTCTTAACCCAGACTGCGGAGGAGTACAGGACAGCGGGCAAGACCGCCGAGGCCGACGCCATCATGGCCAAGGTTGCTCAACTCTTCCCGAACAGTCCGACGCTGAAGCAACAAGCTTTTCTGGCCGCAGTCCAAAAACAGGACTGGCCGAAGGTTTTGGAGCTCGGCGAGCCGATTTACGCGCAGAGTCCCACGCCGGAGCTGACGGTGACACTGGCGCAGGCCGCCATCCAGGCCCAGAATGCGCCCAAAGCGCTTGAATTCAGCCAGAAGGCCGTGGAAGCGCTGGGGCCGGAAAAGGGGCTTTTTTTCCTCGGTTGGCTTGGCGATTACTACGTGGCACAGAAAGACACGGCCAAGGCACTCGAGTACTACGAAAAGGTGCTTGCCACGGTGCCCGGCGAAGCACCCCCGGCAGGCTGGGACGCCAATCAGTGGAGCGTGCGAAAGGGCGGTATCTTCTTCTTCAAAGGCAATCTGGCGTACGGCGCCAAGGACTATCCCACCGCGATTCAGAATTACACCGAGACGGTGAAGTATCTCCCTCACCATGACGCCGCCTACTTTCAGATGGGGATGAGCTACTGGCGCGCCCAGGATCTCGACAAGGCCCAGGCTGCTTTCGCGAAGGCCGTCGTTTTGAACAAGCAGGCTTCGGCCAAGGCTCGCGAATACCTGGAGCAGATCTGGAAGCCTCGTCACAACAACAGTGTAGAAGGTTTGGACGCATTTCTCGCCACGGCCAAAGCCGAGCTGAAATTGTAGCCTCCCACCAGATGGCCACGGATTGCACGGATTCAGGGATCAACGAATCCGTGTAATCCGTGGCCGGTCCCTACTCCCCCGCCCGATTCTGCCCAACTTTCAATCTCCGGCAGCCTTTGAAGTTGACAAGCTGGTCAACTTGGAAGATGATTCGGTTTATCCCAGGCCGGAATAGGTTCGCCAATTTGGTTCAGCAACCTATCTTTTATCAACACACCACATTTCGGGGAGGCAAGGTATGACTCGTTTTGTACGCGCGAGCGCGGCTTTGTGTGTCCTGATCCTGGCCCTGACTGGACTCGGTCTCGCCCAGACAAGCGCGAGTTTGGCCGGTGTAGTCAAGGACGGGACCGGAGCCGTCATCCCGGGGGCCAATGTCACTTTGACAGAGCCCGCCAAGAACCTCAGGCTTGAAACTGTCACTTCCGACTCGGGCACTTTTGATTTCCCTACCCTGCAGCCTGGCACCTACACGGTCGCGGTGGAAATGGCCGGCTTCAAGCAGGTGGTCAAAAGCGGAATCATCCTGGAGACCAACCAGAGGCAGTCGGCCGGAACCATCGTCATGGAAGTCGGCGAAGTGACTTCAACCATCCAGGTAACCGCCGATTCAGGCCAGTTGCAGGTGAAGACGCGAAGCGGCGAGCAGGCGGAAATCGTCACCGGCCGCCAGGTGCGTGAACTGGCCATCAACGGCCGTAACTACCTCGACCTGGTCAAGATTATCCCGGGCGTCGTGACCACCGGAAACTTCCAGGTTGCCGGTCCCGGCGGCTTTGGGAACATCAGCATTAACGGCACCCGGATGGATCAGCACAACCTCACGATCGACGGTGCCACCAACGTGGACACCGGTTCGAACGGGACGCAACACGTTGCCCTGAATATGGACGCCATCGAGGAATTTCAGGTCTTGACGTCCAACTACCAGGCAGAGTACGGGCGGTCCGGCGGCGGTGAAATCAAGATCACCAGCCGCAGTGGCACCAAGGACTTCCACGGCACCGCATACCTGTTCCACCGCCATGAAGGAATGAACGCCAACACGTTCTTCCGTAACGCCGACAAGGCGCAAAGGGCGCTGTACCGCTACAACTATTTCGGGTACAACGTCGGCGGGCCGGTGAAGCTCGGGAATTTCCTGAAAGACAAGATGTATTTCTTCTGGGGCCAGGAGTGGCACAAGCAACTGGTTCCGGTTGGCCTGCAGCAGAACCGCATGCCGACCGCCCTGGAAATGGCCGGTGACTTCAGCAAGACCACCGACGGGTCCGGCAAGGACATCACGGTGACCGACCCATTGACCAAACAACCGTTCCCGAACGAGATTATCCCGGCCAACCGGATCAGCCCCAGCGGCCAGAACATCCTGAAGCTGTTCCACAAGTACGAGAACATGCCCGAGAAGCTGCCGGCATTCAACCACCAGTCGCAGGAGAGCATCAACTACCCGCGGCGGCAGGAAAACATCCGCGTTGACTATAACATCACGGAAAGCCTCCGCATGTTCGCCCGCTTCACGCAGGACTACGACCAGCAGATCATGCCGTACGGCGTCGGGTGGACGTCTGGTCAGAATTTCCCGTTGACACCCACGGACTTCAAGCAGGGGCCGGCGAGAAATGCCTCGTTGAACCTGACCTGGGTCATGAGCAACACGATGACCAACGAGTTCGTGTTCGGCCCAAGCCAGAACAACCTGACCCTGGACCCGATCGACCCGGATGCCGCGACGATGAAGGGGATCGGCTTGACCTTCGCGCCCCCGTATCCCTATTCGCCGTACCAGTTCGTGAACATCAACTTCAGCGGGCATGGGAGCTACGGCGTCATCAACAACTACAGTCAGTTCCCGTACAAGAACTCCAACACGACGTTCGACATCTACGACAACCTGAACAAGATCTGGGGAGCACACTCGTTCAAGATGGGTGTGTACTACCAGCGGCAGCGCAAGGACCAGGCGGCCGGGTCGTCGATGACGCTCAACTTCTCGAACAACTCGAACAACCCGAACAACGCCGGGCACCCCTACGCCAATGCGATCATGGGCAACTTCGACACGATGAACGCGCCCAACCGGACGATCGGCCAGGGGCAATACCGGTCGACCAACTTCGAGTGGTACTTCCAGGACAACTTCAAAGTGTCTCCGAAGTTGACAGTCGACATGGGAATCCGGTTCTCGTACATCGGTCCCCAGTACGACGACCGCGACCAGGAGCGCTACTTCATCCCGGAAAACTGGGATCCGGCGAAGGCTGTAACACTCTATAAAACGGGCCTCGATGGATTTGCCGTGAATCCCTTGACAGGAGAGACCGGGTTGGCCAAGTACCTCATCGGCCGCATCATCCCCGGCTCCGGCGATCCGTTCAACGGGATGACCCACATCCGCGGCGGCTTCGACAAGCGTGCCCCGCAGATCGGACCCAATGTGGGTTTCGCCTATGACGTTTTCGGCAACGCCAAGACGGTCGTCCGTGGCGGCGCCCGAATCGCATACGACCGCGTATCCGGCAACACCTCGGTGTTTCCGGCCGTCGGCCAGCCGCCGGTTTACCTGAACCCGCAGTTCCTCTACGGGAACATCGACACCGTTGGCGGCAGTGGCGATCCCATCCTTTCTCCGTCCAACGTCCACGGCATCGACCGCTCGGGTAAGAACCCGTTCGTCAACAGCTTCAGCCTCCAGGTCCAGCAGCAGTTGCCCAACGACACGGTGCTCAGTATCGGCTATGTCGGCTCGACCTCGGGCCACCTGTGGCAGACGTTCAACCTGAACTACAGTCCGTACGGCGAGCTGTTCACGAAGGCAGCCCAGGACCCGGTCAAACACGGGGGAACTGTTCCCGACGTCCAGGCGGGCATTGCCCAGGTCTACCTTGACGCTGGTTACAAGTATGACGGCTCCAAAGCCTACGATGCCAACTTCCTGAAGAAGTACCCGGGCTACGGCACGGTCCAGTACCGCGGCCCGATGGGCTCATCGAACTACCATTCCATGCAGACGATGATCCAGCGCCGCTTCGGCAAAGGCCTGACCTATGCGATTGCCTATACCTGGGGCAAGGCGATGGACACGGCCAACGGCCTGGGTGACTACCAGAACCCGGTCTGCGCCCGCTGCTATGATTACAGGCGTGCGAGCTTTGACCGGACCCACAACCTGGCGATCAACTATGTCTGGAACACCCCGGGCGTGGCGAAGTTCTTCTTCGACAACCCGGTCGGTCGCGCGATCTTCGACAACTGGCAGCTGTCGGGGATCAGCCAGTTCCAGACCGGCTCCCCGGCTGAACCGAACTTCGGTCTGACGACCAAGTCGGGATCCTCAATCAACGCCAACCAGAGGGTCGCGGGATCCTGGACGGAAGGTGCCAGGATTCAGGTGGTCGGTGATCCGATCCCGAGTGATCAGGGACGCATGAGCTGGATGGATTATTCCGCACTTCGACTTCCGGAAATCGGCCAGATTGGCGGCAGCCGCCAGTGGATCGACAGCCCGGGGATCAACGTCCACGACATCTCGCTCTTCAAGAACTTCCCGCTGTGGAGCGAGCAGGAGCGCTTCCTGCAGTTCCGCCTCGAGATGTTCAACGCGTTCAACCATCCGCAGTTCACCGGCTTCAACTCCGGCATGACCTTCGAGATGGCCGACAGCGCCATGACCGACTACAAGGCTAAGCAGCAGGCTTCGCCCCAGACGGTCCGCGGATTCGTCGGCGGGATCTCCCCACCCAACCCGAACACCTACCGGTTGGGCCGTGGAAACGGTGAGGTCAACGGGCAGCCGAGCAACGTATCGGCAAACCGCGTCATCCAAGTCGCTCTGAAGTTGTACTTCTAGTTCTCGAGAACTTCGAGCCAAAGGAAGGGCCGCGCTCCTGGCGGCCCTTTTTGCTTTTGGCGGCTTGTCTGACGAATCCCCGCCGGACGATTCGCGTCTAGCGGTATAGAGGGGTTCCATGTACCGGACAATTCCATCCGCTATCGCAATTTGTCTGATCGCCTTTTTCGGCACATGCCCAACCAGCGTGGCTCAGGGAACGATCTACACGATTTTCGGCCAAGTTCAAAGGCCGGATGGAACGGCTGCGGCACGGGTCAGCGTCCAGATCGCGGCGAGCTTCGGATACGCGGCAGAGACAACATCTAACGACCAGGGCCAATACGACTTTCCAGGTTTGCCAGCCGGCCGCTACAGACTTACCGCCTATGACCCCACCAACCCGGAGATACGCGCCGAAGCTGCCGAAACCGACGTCACCCGGGCGCCAGGCCAGCGGGTCATGGTCCACCTGTTTCTCCGGGAGACCGCCAGTGCTCCCGGGAAATCCCCTGAGCGCCCGGTCGTCTCCGTGCCTGAGATGACCATGCAGGTTCCGAAAAACGCTCAAAAAGCCTACGAGAAGGCGCTTGAACAGAAAGGCAAGGGGGAGGTGGATCGCGCTGCTGAGAACCTGGAGAAGGCACTTGCCATCTACCCCACTTACTTCCAAGCCTTGACGCTGCGGGGCGAATTGGCTGTCAGGCAGGGCCAGACGGCCGAAGCGCTGCAAAATTTCTCCACCGCTCTTGGAATTAACCCCGATTTCGCACCAGCCCTGCGCGGCTCCGGCTTCTGTAAACTGCAGCAGCGGAAGGTCACCGAGGCTGCCCTGGACCTGGAACGGGCCGTCCAACTCAACCCGCTCGACAGCGATGCGCACCTTTACCTCGGCATCGCGACGCTCGCGATGGACAAGAGGATCGAGGCCCGCCAGAGCCTCGAACAGGCCCTCCAACTCGCGCCCACCGGCGCAGTCACGGCACATGTATATCTTGCCAACCTCGAGGCTGCCGAAGGCCATTTCCGGGCCGCAGCCGATCAGCTGGCTTCCTACCTTGCCGCCCAACCAAACGCCCCGAACGCGGAAAAACTGAAACTCCAGGAAGCCCAGTGGCGCCAGCGCGCCGGGCAGTGAACTGCACTGCCGACTGCGCACTGCGCACTGCCGACCAAGGGACTCCCAGCTCAGCATTTACAGCGAGCCAACCGGGCCGTAAAGCGGCGGATTCTGAAAAGCGAATCCGCCCTACGACTAATTGTTTACGCACGCCGAGCGGTCGTAGGGCGGATTCGCTTTTCAGAATCCGCTGGCTTTACGGCCCGGTTGGCTCGCTGTCTTGGCCAGTTGATCAGTCGGTCAGCCGGTGGTCGGCAGTCGTCAGTGGGCAGTGCGCAGTGCGCAGTATGCTATCATTTCCCCGTCATGCGCAGTTGTCTTCTTGTCCTTGTACTGCTTGCTTTT
>Ga0105092_10001071_pt1 | contig 14563 bp, 14 predicted proteins | sample PPLLak2March2015_FD_87021 | JGI IMG/M metagenome (GOLD analysis project Ga0105092, IMG submission 87021) | Freshwater sediment microbial communities from Prairie Pothole Lake near Jamestown, North Dakota, USA - PPLs Lake P7 Core (1) Depth... | ecosystem: Environmental > Aquatic > Freshwater >... | reverse complement strand
GATGAGTCGCTGCAATGCCTGGCGGTCTTTTCTCACATCAATGCCCTGATTGCGCTGAAACTCTTCCGCTACCCAGTCGACGATTCGCTTGTCGAAATCATCACCGCCCAGGTGCGTATCGCCGGAAGTCGAGCGCACTTCGAAGACTCCGTCGCCGACATCGAGTATGGAAACATCGAAGGTGCCGCCGCCAAGGTCGAACACCAGGATCGTTTCGTTCTTCTTCTTGTCGAGGCCGTAGGCGAGCGCTGCCGCCGTGGGTTCGTTGATGATGCGGAGCACGTTGAGCCCGGCGATCTTGCCCGCGTCTTTGGTCGCCTGCCGCTGCGCGTCGTTGAAGTAAGCCGGAACGGTGATCACCGCGTCATTGACCTTCTCGCCCAAATACTTGGTCGCATCGTCGGCGAGCTTGCGCAGCACCAGCGCGGAAATCTCTTCCGGCGCATATTGCTTCCCCATCATCTCAAAGCGGACGGCGTCGTTCGGACCCGGCACGACTTTATAAGTCACGTTTTTGATCTCCGACTGAACTTCGGAGTAGCGGCGTCCGATGAACCGTTTAGCCGAATAGATAGTATTTTCCGGATTGAGCACCGCCTGGCGCTTGGCAATCTGTCCTACCAAACGTTCCCCGGTTTTGGTGAAGGCGACGACTGAAGGAGTAAGGCGGTTGCCGTCGCTGTTTATGATCACGGTGGGTTTCCCGCCCTCCATGACGGCCACCACAGAATTTGTCGTGCCGAGGTCTATTCCTATTGCCTTTGCCATGACGATTCCTCCTGTTTAAATGTTGTACGTTAATTTCACTAGCAAACGCGGATGTGAAGCCTGAGATAAAAATTGTGGACACCCAGCCCGCGCAAAGCCACTTCGGCGACCGTGCCATCTCCGACCATGGGCGGGACATAGACCCGCACCACCTCTTCTTCTTCGATGAGCCCTTCCCCATCGCACAAACTGCAAGGGAACATTCCCTCTCGACCCGATCCGCCGCATCTCTCGCAAGGAGAACAACTGGGAACTTTAAGCAAAACAACTCCGCCATGTGTTGCTTCATCCGGTGATAGGATGACGGCTGCATTCAACCCCTCGCAGTATTCTTTCCCGACCAGTTCGGCCGCAGTAAGACTCCCGCTCACCCTGGCCAGCGCTGCTTCGAACGGCGCATCTTTTATAGAAAGACTCCGTAAGACCAATATAGGTTGAAGCAAATCCTCTCGGCCGGCGACGCCCACTGAAACAGGTGTAGCCCCGGGCTCGGCTCCGGCGTCCGCATGGTACAATCCCCGGTCATAATCTCTGCGCCGCTCGGGATCGGCCAGAACATGATAAGCCTCCACGATTTCTTGGAAAAAACGTAGACGCTCGGCTCCGACCCGATCCGGGTGGTAACGTTTTACGATGTCACGAAAAGCCTGCCGGATACCCTCCGTGCTCTCGTTGCGTGGAATTCCAAGTGTCAGGTAATAACTCTTGCGCATCATGATGCCTGATAACCGGCCTCACCGTCCGCGCGATTCGCGGAATCGTGGGCAAAGCTTCCCGAGCCCGGTGCGGCTTTACCTTGGCTGTTCGAGGGTAAAGCCGCACCGGGCTGGTTTTGCTCTCTTCAAAAGCGCGAGTTGCTCGGATCAGGCCGCTTCCTTGGCGACTTCGACCTTTACGGGAATCTGTCGTGGCTTGGCCTTTTCCGCTCTGGGCAGCTCCAACATCAACACGCCATGCGTGAGGCGAGCCGCAATTTTCTCCTGATCCACCTGATCACTGAGCTCGAACTGCCGAAAGAAGTTGATCAGCTCGAACTCTCGGTAAATCGGCTCGCTTTCGATCAAGTGTTTCGCTTTGCCTTGAATCGTCAGAATATTATCTTCCAGCCTAATCGTCAGATCACTCGGCGTCACGCCCGGCATGTCGGCCAGTAGCACGAGTCCGTCTGGGGTTTCATAAATATCTACGGGTGGCTGAATGTAGCGCTCCTGGGCGCGCGTCATCTCCCGACCCGTGGGCACTTGTTTTCCGCTCGCTGCTGCTACGGTTTTCTCCGCCATAACTCAGCTCCTCCTTTTCTTCGTCTAAGTCGACGTTAGTCAAGCTACCTGTACGCTAATCTGCCTGGGCTTCGCTTTCTCGGACTTAGGTGCCGTTATGAGCAGCAGCCCGTTCTTGTATTCCGCCTTCACTTTGCTTTCATCGATTTCCGCCGGCAGCGCTATGCTACGAGCAAACTTACCCGCCGCGCGCTCTTCCCGATGGAATGCTTCCGGTTTTACCTCACCGGGTGCCCGCGGTTTTTCCCCGGAAAGAGTCAACGTGTCTCGAACGACTGCGATGTTGAACGATGCCGGATCGGCGCCGGGGGCGAGTGCTTCGAGGTACAGCGCGTTCTGGTCATCATAAATATTAATAAGCGGGTACTCGCGCGCGGCACGGCCCGGTAAGAACGCTGTGCGAAACATTGGCGGGAATTGTGGCCCATACCGCTCAAAGGCTTGATTAACCTGCCGTTGAAGTGACTCGACATCAAATGGATCCCATGTCGCCATATCGCTACCTCTCTTTCTTTTCTTTAAATCGCGGGAACTCTGCTGGCCACTTGCATCGTTGCAAACCGTTCTGGGGCATCAACCTTCAACCTTTACCTTAATCTCCTTTTTCTTGGCCTCTTCGCTTTTTGGCAGCCGAATCTCCAACACACCATTCTTAAACGTGGCATGTATCTTCTCCGGGTTAATCTCCGCGGGCGGAGGTACGGCGCGGAAGAAGGCGCCGTAAACCCGCTCCGACCGGTAGTAGTCCTTTCCGGTGTCCTCTTCCTCTTTCTTTTTTTCTCCTTTGATGGTTAGAATATTGTCTGAAATGGAGATCTGAATGTCGTCCTTCGTCAGACCCGGCAGTTCCGCTTTCACCACAATCTGATCCTTCTCCTCGTATCATCCAAGGCGGGCTCACGCATCTCCAAACTCGATCCCGGCCACCATCTTTCTTCGTAATCCTCCTTAAAATTTACTTTTAAATATTCCTGTCTGATTAATTTACAGAGGGAGCAAATGAGGGGCCAATCGGAGACGGTTGAAAGTTAAGGACAAAGCGCGATCGACGATCGCGAGCTATCGTAAATTTGCGGATTCTCGCGAGCAGCCGAAGAATAGCCGCAAGCGGCGGCTTTTTCGGTAACTAACCGGCCAGGGTGATTGCTACGGAAGTAAATCCATAGCTATCCGGAACTTGGTCCAAGTCAACCGACAAATCTGATTGTTGCATTTCGCCGCTGGCATGGCTGTTGCTCTCTTCTCCGTAAAAAGTGTGCTCAAATAAAAAGGAGGGAAAATATGACAACTGCAATGCGAAGCGGAATCCGAATCGTCGCAGCGGCTCGCCTTTCGGCTGCGCTCGTGGTTGAAGTCCGGGAGCCCACAGATGGCGGCGGCTGAGGCATGAGTAAGGCAGGCAATATCGCACAGGGTGAGTTCAAAACGGCCCTGAAAAACACTGACGAGATAGAACTCATCGTAACCGGTCGAGTATCCGGTCGCAAAACCTCCCGCCCGGTGTGGTTCGTCCAAGAAGCAGATACGCTTTACTTGGTTCCAGTGGCGGGCTCGGACACCGAATGGTTCAAGAACGTGCTACACAATCCGACCCTCACGTTGGCAGCCGGCGGAATCACATGGACGGCAAAAGCCAAACCGATCATGGACCCTGCCAAGGTGGGCGAAGTCGTCGAAAAGTTCCGCGCCAAGTACGACGCCGGCAATGTGAAGAAGTACTACTCGAAGTTTGATGTCGCAGTCGAGGTGCCGCTCGCTTGAGGCCGTCGATCTCCCTGGACAAAGTTAGTTTACAAAATCGAGCCGTCATCGGCCCGGAAGGAGGGCAACAATATTATTTATGGATATGATTGACCCGCATGTAAGAATGATCCGCCCGGTTACTCCGAGCGCCAATGGATGTGAGGATTGCTTGAGAATCGGCGGTCGTTGGATGCACTTACGCTTGTGTTTGACGTGTGGCCACGTCGGCTGCTGCGATTCATCACCGAATCGGCACGCTAGAAAACATTTTCACGCAACCGGCCACCCGATCATCCAGTCCTTCGAACCGGGCGAGGACTGGCGCTGGTGTTATGTTGACGAAACGGAGGTCTGAACGAAAGCGGAATGGAGTGTTGGAGTATGGGAGTACTGGAGTATTGGGTTTAAGCGCATGGCTCCATTACTCCATCACTCCAGTACTCCATTGTCCTTTCTTTGAGGATTTGAAACATGGCTGAAAACGATCTACGCGCGGTGGCTTTCCCCAAGCTCGACGAGACCCAGCTGGCCTCGCTAGAGCGCTGCTCTCTGACGGTGCTCAAGCGGTACCGTGACGGGGAAAAGCTCTTCGAAACCGGCCAGAGCAATGGCAAGTTCTTCGTTATTAAGTCCGGCCAAGTCGAGATCTTGGACGAATCCGGAGAGACGCTTAAGACGATCATGGTCCACGGGCCTGGGGAGTTTACCGGCGAGGTGGGACAGCTCACCGGCAGCCCATCGCTCGTCAGCGCTGTCGCTCGGGGCGATTGCGAAGTCTACGAGATGTCGCAGGACGCCTTGCGGCAGCTCCTGAACCATCACCCGGAGGTGGGGGATATCATTCTGCAGGCTTTCATTGCCCGCCGCCAACTCCTGCGCGAGTCGGAGGGCTTCACGGGCTTGCGTGTGATCGGCTCGCGCTACTCCCAGGACACTTTCCGGGTCCGCGAGTTCCTGGCCAAAAACCGGATCCCGTTCACCTGGCTGGATTTGGAGACCGACCCCCAGGTGAACCAATTGCTTAAACAGTTCGTAGTCAGCGAGGCAGATACGCCCGTAATCGCGTGGGGACGTAAGCTGCTCTTGCGCAACCCTTCGAATCGCGAACTGGCGGAACTACTCGGTTTGCGTCGGCCGCTAGAGCAGACGGTGTACGACCTGATGGTGGTCGGCGCCGGGCCGGCAGGGCTGGCTGCAGCGGTCTATGGCGCCTCCGAGGGGCTTTTCACAATGGTACTGGAGCGCACGGCGCCCGGCGGCCAGGCCGGTCGCAGCATGCGCATCGAGAACTACCTCGGTTTCCCCACTGGCATCAGCGGGGGAGAACTGGCGGAGCGCGCCGTCATACAAGCCAACAAGTTCGGGGCGCGCCTTCCCGTCGCCACACCGGTCACCGCTCTGACCTTCGACAAAGCCTACCCGGTGGTGCACCTCGAGGGCGGCGAGACCGTCACGGGCAAGTGCCTGCTGATATCAACCGGGGCCGACTACCGCCTGCTGGGCATCGAAGGTTGCGAGCAGTTCGAGGGTCGCGGCGTCTACTATGCCGCGACTCCCATTGAGGCGCAGATGTGCCGGGGGTCGGACGTGGTGGTCGTCGGCGGCGGTAACTCCGCCGGCCAAGCCGCGATCTTTCTCGCCGGGCAGGTGCGCAAGGTCTATCTCGTGATCCGCGGTGACAATCTGGACAAAGACATGTCGAGCTACCTCGCCCGCCGGATCGAGCAGACCCCCAATATCGAGGTGCTCCTCAATACAGAGGTCCGGCGGATGTCCGGCACAGGCTACCTGAGCGAGGTGGAGCTGGTCAACAATAAGACGGGGGAGGTGCGGACGATGAAAACCCCGGCCCTATTCAGCTTCATCGGAGCGGTGCCGCGGACCGATTGGCTGCCGCCGGAGATCGAGAGAGACACCAAGGAGTTTATCCGGACGGGGCCAGCCCTGTCGCAGTCTCCCCACTGGACCGCGCGGCGGCAACCGTTCTTGCTGGAGACCAGCCACCCCGGCGTGTTCGCCGCCGGAGACGTGCGCTCCGACTCGGTTAAGCGCGTCGCCTCGGCCGTCGGCGAAGGGGCGATGGCAGTTATGTTTGTGCACGAATATCTCAAGGACATGTAAACAAAAGGAGCGACCTCATGGCAAAAGCAGTGGCGAGCTGTCCGATTGGTGCACCGGTTCGATATGACAGCTTCGACAAAATGCTATTGAACGGTGTGTAGCGTCACGGCAGGAGTGGCCAGTTTTCCGACGACCGCGATCCCTACACGAGATAATCGCGCGGGGGATTGACATGGAATTTCGTCGGTTTGGTTCTACCAAGCATCAAGTACCGGTGATCGGTCAAGGAACTTGGTATATTGACAGCGGCGATCGCGTCAGGGCAATCGCCGCGCTGCAGCTCGGTCTCGATCTCGGCATGACCCATATCGACACTGCAGAGATGTACGGCGACGCCGAAGAGATTGTGGGCGAGGCGATCGCCGGGCGCCGCAACGAAGTCTTTTTGGTCTCGAAAGTTCTTCCCCAGAATGCCTCACTCAGCGGTACCATCGCGGCCTGCGAACGGTCCCTCGCTCGCCTCAACACCGAGTACCTTGACTGTTACCTGTTGCACTGGCGCGGCCAGTACCCTCTGGAGGACACCTTCGAGGCCTTCGAGCAACTTCACCTTCAAGGCAAGATCCTCTCCTGGGGGGTCAGCAACTTCGATGTGCCGGATCTTGAAGAAGCCTGGGAGATCGCCGGCGATAATGGTCTTGTCTGCAATCAAGTTCTCTATCATCTGCAAGAGCGTGCCATCGAACATGCTGTCCTCCCCTGGTGTGAGGAGAACGGCGTCGCTGTAGTCGGCTACGCGCCGTTCGGGCACGGAAAATTTCCTGGCCCGCGCACTCCCGGAGGTCGTGTGCTACAGGAAATCGCCGCCGCCCACAACGCGACTCCGCGCCAGGTCGCGCTCCGGTTTCTGGTTCGGCGCCCCTCACTCTTCACGATTCCCAAAGCCTCCAGCCCCGCGCACGCCGCCGAAAACGCCGGAGCCGGAGACCTTCGCCTGACCGCAGCCGAGATCGCCCTCATCGATGAGGCTTTCCCGCGCGGTCCTCGACCCCGAGTGCTTCCGGTGATTTAGACGAATCGGTACGCTGTCGGTTAGTTACCAGGCAATGCGCTGAAGAACCGGGACTTCTCGCTATGCCGCCTCGCGTCTGTCCTGTTCCCGAACCAGCCAGTAGACGCCTCCAAGCGCGAGTATCGCCGCCGCAAGCGCGAACAACTGCAGCGCATCGGTATGCGCGAGATCTAAAATAATCAACTTGCGAACAATGGCGATCATCGCGAGCAGGATCACGGTCCGCACTTGAACGATGCTTTGCCGGCGCTCGGCCGCCACCAAGAGAGATCTCTTGAATTCAAGGGCGATGATGACCGTGAAGATCATGCCAAACACGGTCTGAAACACGACCTGATCGGTGGGATCGAAGCCGTCGGCAATAACAAGGCCAAATAGGACCTTTAGGGTGAGATTCCAAACCGCTACGGCAATGACGACGGCGATGAGACCGGTGAGGATCAGAATAATGAAATGCTCAAACTTATTGTAAAGCGTCAAGGAGCGCCATCGCGCCCGCGCCGCCGCAAAATTTTCCCTCGTCGCCATCATGGTCCTACCTGTGACCTCCGGTTATCCCCAGCCGGTTTTGTTTAACCTGAAAATATCGGAGGGTCAAGCGAAACCGACGCGGGCAAGTCAAGTGCCACATAGAAAGCTGTCGAAAACAACCGTCATAGCGCACTGGTCGATTGCGAGCTATCGCAAATTTGCGGATTTTCGTGAGCAGGAGAGGGGGAAGGAGTATTGGAATAGTGGAATGTTGGACTATGGAATGAATTAAGAAGCGGATAGCGTAGTCTTTTGATCTGTTCCAGTATTCCACTTTTCCAATCTTCCATTATTCCACTCTCTACTTTGCTGGCATAACTGTTGCTCCTTCTCGATGGATGGCATTGGTCGCTGAGTCGGTGACGTGGAGACCTATCTTCCAACTCGTCGAGGCAGAGGTGTGCACCTATGAACCACAACGTTGAGTTCAAGCATTTTCAACCGGACCAAAGAATCCGGAAACTGATCGACGAGCTGATCAACAAGATGGAGAAGAGAGCGAAACGCTTTCCGCCCGATGAGGTCTTTTTGCGATTGATGATCGAAGAGAATTCGGTCCGCAAACTGTATCACGCATCACTCGTATTAGAGATTCCGGGCAAAAGCCCCGCCACAAAAAAAACCCTGGCCACTAAGGAAGAGCGGCACGACCTTCATGAGACTCTTCGGGACGCGTTTGACGAGATCGAGCGCCAGCTGGAAGCCTACAAGGCGACTGTCACCGGCGAATATGTGTGGAAGCGCCGCACCCGGCGAGAAGAGCTGCGGAGAATGAAGGGAAAATGAACGCGGCGCCGTCTGAAGAATCGAACCGTGAGTCGTTTTTTTCTCAGATCAACCGTCATCTGAAGGAGCTCTACCGATTTGTCCGCCACCAGCTTGCATACTCCGAGTCAGTGGGCGACCTGATTCCGGGCGAACTTAGTCCGGAAGAGGTGGTGGATGAAGTGCTGCTGCGCGCCTATCGCGAGTTTGTCAAAAACCCAACCCAACGAGAAATGAGAGCCTGGCTGCTACAGCTTGCCCGCAAGCAGATTGCGGCTGCAGTGAGACGCTCGAGAGCGGAGCGCAACCTCACCGTCCACATCGAAGAAGATATTCCGGAGACTCCTCCGACCGAAGAGGTCTCTACCTTAGGCGATGAGATTCTGGATTTTTACCAACCGGACGAAGACCTGAAGCTCGAGGACATTTTTCCCGACGTAGACGTTTCAACACCGGAGGATTTCGTTGCGGCTAAAGAGGAACTGCTGCGATGCGTCAACGCGGCGCTGGCCGGGATGCCGAACGAATGGCGCCGGGCCTTGCGCTTGCGCCACGCGGGAGGGCTCACGGATGAAGAGCTTGCGGAAGCCCTCCAGAAGGCGGCGCCGGAAGTCGAGCGCATTCTCGATTACGCGCGCCAACATCTGCGGCAGAGCCTAATAGAGTCAGGGTGTACTTTTATCGTCAAAGGAAGCCAAAGCCGGCCGGGCAAAGCGAGTGGCAAAACTTGATGCTGTTGGGCAAAGGCACTGACACCCCGCAACGGGAAGTGGCAAACAGAAAATATCTGTGACGAGAGGTCGTAAAGAAAATGGCTGATGCGCAATTGATTCGCTGTCCCTCCTGCGGCGCGACCAATCGGGTGCCGCTCGAGAAGATCATGCAAGGGCTTCAACCCGTATGCGGACGCTGCAAAACGCCTCTGCCCGTCGACAACAAACCCGTGACGGTAACGGATGCCACGTTTGCGGCGGAGGTCGAGCGCTCGCCGCTACCGGTACTGCTCGACATGTGGGCGCCGTGGTGCGGACCGTGCCGTATGGTCGGGCCGGTGGTCGAAGAGCTGGCGAAGGAAATGGCGGGCCGCGTGCGGGTGGCGAAACTCAACGTCGACGAAAATCCGGCGACGGCGGCGCGCTTCCACGTCCAGAGCATTCCGACTCTGCTGGTGCTGAAGGACGGACGAGAGATTGAACGTATTGTGGGCGCGCAACCCAAAGCAGCGATCGTTCAGCGGCTGCAAAAAGTCGCAGCCTGAGGGGAAGCGGCATCGGCTGCGAATCGACGACCAAATTTATACACCTATGGCTGACACTGTAGACCGATGGATACAACTGGGGGAACTCGCCAAGCTATTCGGCTTGAGCGAAGAGTCCATGAAACGAGTTGCCAAAAATCATGGTTTTCCCCTGCGGCGACTGACGCCCTATGCAACGCCGGGAGTCCTCGAATCGGAGCTGTTTAGCTGGTTGAAAGCTCAACCGCTTGTGGGCCAACCGATTCGTGCGAAGCGGGCCACTCGGTCTCGGTCACGTGGCAAGAGCTTTCGCTGAACGTTCTCAACGCATTAACTACAATTCGGCCAGAGTTCGCGGAGCTAGAGCTTCTGAGCTTAAGCTACAATTAAAGCTGGCTGTAGGATGGGTTTCGGCGTCCTATCCGAAACCCATCGCTGATGGTAGCTTCATTCCTTCAGGATATCGCTGCAGTCAACCCATCCTACAAAACTTTCTATCTCTCCCCCTTGGCAAGGGAGAGATTAACAGGCGGTGTGGGAGGCTGAGGTTCTTCTGTTTTCGGCGATTGCTCAGTGCCGCTCGCAGGCGTCCGCCTCTCGCGCCCCAAGGTCCAGCATGGCGGATCACTGGCAGGAAAACTCTCCGCCAGTGCCTCGTCGATCAACTCTTCTTCCGAAAGTTTTTTATCCGTCGAATCATTGCCCATGATTGGCTTCCTTTCTTGACCAATGCGCCGTCCCGCATCCCATCGTTTGCCGTGACGTCGTTTCCAGCTACGGCGAACTATTCACTTAACGCCGTCGCTCCCTGGGAAGCTTGCGCAGCAGATGCCATCCACACGCTCTTGATGTTCATGAACTCCCGGATTCCGTATTCCGAAAGCTCCCGGCCGTAGCCCGACCGTTTGACGCCGCCGAATGGAAGACGCGGATCGGATTTGACCAGCTCGTTGACGAAAACGCAGCCGGCCTCGATCTCACGGGCGAGTCGCGCCGCCCGGTCGTAGTCCTGGGTCCAGAGCGACGCGCCTAACCCGAACGGTGAGTCGTTTGCCAGGCGGATGGCGTCGGCTTCGTCCTGGGCGCGGATCACTGCCGCAACCGGCCCGAAGGTCTCCTCATCGAAGGCCGGCATGCCCTTGTTCACACTGTCCAGCACCGTGGGCGGATAAAAAGCTCCCGGGCCTTCCGGTATCCGGCCGCCGAGGAGCAGATCGGCGCCGCGCTTCACCGACTCCTCCACCTGCCGGTGCAGCGAATCCCGCAGGTCATGGCGCGCCTGCGGGCCAACCTGCGTCTGGCGGTCGAGAGGATCTCCCATCTTGCGCGACTTCATCTCAGAAACAAAAATCTCCAGGAACGCGTTCGCAACTTTCTCGACGACGATAAACCGCTTCGCAGCGATGCAGCTCTCCCCGCTGTTGATGAGGCGCGCATCGGCCGCCGTCTTCGCCGCCTTCTGGACGTCGGCATCTTCCAGAACGATGAAAGGATCGCTACCGCCTAGCTCGAGCACCGTCTTCTTGATCTCGCGCCCCGCCTGCTCGGCGACCTTGCTGCCGGCACTCTCGCTGCCCGTCAAAGTCGCGGCGCGGATTCGCGGATCAGCAATGATGCCGGCGACTTTGCCGGAGCCCACGAGGACCGCACGGAAGAGATTCTCGGGGAATCCTGCCTCGCGAAAGACTTCCTCAATCTGAAGCGCGCAGCGCGGAACGTTCGAGGCGTGCTTCAGAATTCCCGCGTTCCCCGCCATGAGCGCCGGCGCTGCAAAGCGAAAGACCTGCCAGAAGGGAAAGTTCCACGGCATGATGGCGAGCACAGGCCCCAGGGGATCGAATCGTATGTAGCTGCGAGACGCGTCGGTCTCCCGCGGCTGTTCCGCCAGAAAAGCCTCCGCGTGCTCCGCGTAGTAGTCGCAAGCCCACGCACACTTCTCTGCTTCGGCTTCCCCCTGGACGATCGGTTTCCCCATCTCAAGGGACATGGTCCGCGCATACTTCTCTTTGCGGTCTCTCAAGATCCGCGCGGCTTCCCGCATCCGTTTCGTGCGATCAGCGAAGGGACGTTTACGCCATTCGCGAAACGTCGTCTCTGCAGCTTCTAGGATCCCATCGATTTCGCTCGTTGACATCTCTTCAAAATTTTCCAACACCTCGCCCGTGGCTGGATTGATGGATTGGATATTCATCGAAACCTCCTTTGACGAAAGTATTTTCACCACGAAGGTCGCGAAGGACACGAAGATCGGATAAGGAGAGGGCAGCGAATTTCAAAAAAATGTTTTTTTCCTTCGTGCTCTTCGTACTACTATAACTCAAATTTTGCGCAGCTCGCGCAAATTTACGTTGATCTGGAATGCTCGAACACGGGGATTGACTCCCGCCAAGGCGCAAAGGACGCCAAGTTTCGGAACCGAAAGATTGATAATTTTTACAAACCATCCTATTCATTTTTTCGACCTTTGCGGCCTTGGCGTCTTTGCGGGAGATATTCCGAGTTTCGGTTGCGGCTTTGCCGCGCTGGGTGCTTCGTGGTGATATCCATTTTTCTTTTGGTTGCGGCTCCGCCGCGCTGTGCCCTTCCTGTAAAGTTTCTATTTTCTTTTCGGTTGCGGCTCCTTGCTCCGCGCTAGGGGCTCTAATTTAAGGGCACACCCAGGCGCCTAGTTTTTCCGTTAGTCGCAAGTTTTCACCATAGTCCACCGGGCAGGTCACCACCGCCGGGACCCGCTGTTGGAACGCTTCCTCGAGCATGGGCTGAAGCTCCTGCGCGGCTGTGACTCTATATCCCCGGCAGCCAAAGGACTTCGCCAGGGCGGCAAAATCCGGGTTGCGAAAATCCACGAAGGCAGGCCGCCCGTAGCGCTTCAGCTGTTTCCATTTGATAACGCCATATCCCGAGTCCTCGAAGATGACCGCGACAAAATTCGTTTTTGCCCGCACTGCCGTTTCCAGTTCCTGCACGCTCATAAGAAATCCGCCGTCACCGCAGGCCGCCAGTACGCGCCGGTCCGGATAAAGGAGCTTCGCGCCGATGGCCCCCGGAAGCGCGATTCCCATGCTGGCGAAGCCATTGGAGATAATGCAGGTATTCGGCGCCATGCACGCATACATTCGCGCAATCCAAAGTTTGTGCGCCCCGACATCACTGATGAGGATGTCGTTGTCTCCCAGCACCTGCCTCAGGGCGCGTACCACCTGCTGCGGTTTTAAAGGAAATGAATCGCCCTCAGCCTCGGCGCGAAATTCTTTTTGAATAATCTCTCTGAGCGCACCGGCCCCCCGGACTGCGCCGGACTCGCCCCGCCCCGAAGCGCGCTCGGCGATCCGCAGCAGCGATTCTGCGATTCCGCCCTGGACGCCCACGGCTACCTGATAGGCGGCATCGACTTCGGCCGGCGACGGATCGATATGGACGATGTGCTTGTCTTGCCGCGGGTTCCATCGTGCCGGCGCGTACTCCACCAGATCGTAACCGACGCAGACGACCACATCGGCCCGATCGAGCCCACAGGAAACATAGTCATGCTCCTGGAGACCGACGGTTCCCAAACAAAAGGGATGCGGGTCGGGGAGGCTGCCCTTACCCATGAATGTTTCCACCACCGGGATGCCGAGAGTTTCGGCGAAGCCGCGCAGAGCCTCGCTTGCTCGACCCCGTGCTATGCCGTTGCCGGCGAGGACGATCGGATCCCGTGCCTCCGAAATAATTTTTGCCGCCCGCTCGATCTGCTGCTCGGAAGGTTCAGTCGGAAAAGGTTGCTGTGGTATGAGCGGCTCGAGGCCCGAAGGTGCCTCCGCTTCCGCCACATCCTCAGGGAGGTCAAGGTGAGTGGCCCCCGGCTTCTCCGTCTGGGCCACCTTGAACGCCTTACGCACGGCTTCCGGCACAACTTCACGCCGGACGAGCTGCGCGTTCCACTTCACCGCCGGCCGGTAGAGCGAGATCAGGTCGAGATATTGATGCGACTCCTTATGGAAACGCTCGGTGGCCACCTGCCCGGTAATCGCTACCAACGGCGCCCGGTCCATGTTCGCGTCGGCGACGCCGGTTAGGAGGTTCGTCGCACCGGGACCGAGGGTCGCCAAGCAAACACTCGCCTTGCCGGTGAGCCGGCCCTGGACGTCGGCCATGAACGCCGCGCCTTGCTCGTGGCGCGTCTGGAGAAAATGGATCTTGGAATCAAGGATTGCCTCAAGTACGGCGATGTTTTCTTCGCCCGGCACGCCGAACATGTGTTGGAGTCCTTCGTTTTCAAGACAACGGACCAAGAGCTCTGCTCCCGTCATGCTTCATCTCCCTTCATCGAGCTAACCCGGGTAAACGCTCTCACGACGCGTCCTGATACCGGATGAAGTGATCGTAGAGCTGGACCGGATGACTGATCGGCGACGGCAAGGTGACGTTTGCGGGACGCACGATAAAAGTGTGCAGTTCAGTCGCCGACGGCCCAGCGTGGGCGCCCATTTCAGGGATGAACGAGACATGGCCTTGGGCGGCGGCATCAATGCCGTAAATCACGAGGTCACCGGCGCTCGGCATCTTCATCAGGTCCGCGATGCCCTGCACGACGAGAGCGGCGTCGGCGCGACCCCCGAAGGGCTCAGGTTTAGATTCGCAGAGCTGGTAGCGCTGGCCATGCCAGAAGCAGATCGGTCCGCTTTCCGAGCGAACGAGCACAAAGCCGATTCCGGCACTCTGGGAAAGCTTTTCAGCGAGCCCCGGAAATCGCTTCTCGAGTGCGGCGAAGTCGAGAGGCGAGGTCGTCTCCCGCACGTAGAGAAATGCGTTGGGACCCGCCGCGATCACGCGCACGCCGTTTTGCTCATGCGCCTCCGGATCTTCGTGTCGCATGAAGTCCGCATTGATGTAATTCAGATACTGCTGGAAGATTCCCTTCGCGTCACGCGAACTCGCGCGCATGCCGTGGGCCAGACCATATTGCGCTCGCTCGTCCGGCGCCGCCGCCGGCTTCGGGTGGATGAACTCATTGAAGATCCAGCGCTCAAACCGCTGGCCACCATTGACGTCTCGGTAAGGTCTGCAAGGCGTCTGGCCATGGTCGGCAAGAATGTAGAGGTCGTATTGATGCTCGGGCACGCG
>Ga0105092_10001070_pt1 | contig 14574 bp, 22 predicted proteins | sample PPLLak2March2015_FD_87021 | JGI IMG/M metagenome (GOLD analysis project Ga0105092, IMG submission 87021) | Freshwater sediment microbial communities from Prairie Pothole Lake near Jamestown, North Dakota, USA - PPLs Lake P7 Core (1) Depth... | ecosystem: Environmental > Aquatic > Freshwater >... | reverse complement strand
CATGCCGGCGGTGCCGACCACGATCACCCGCAACGACCAGGACTGCCCCGCCTACACCGTCCCGGTGGCCGCCGCCGTCACTAATCCCAACTGCTAGGAGCGTTCTATGGCCCGCACCGTCATCGTTCTGAACAACCCGGTCCTGAAGCTGGCCGACACCGAGCTCGAGCTGGCCACCGGCGTGGCCTACGAGTGCCAGGTGACCGAGGCCCGGGTGACCGCCACCCCGAACTACAACACGATCCCTAGTACCGGATGCGCAGGGGCGACCCAGTCCCCGGGGCTTACCTCCTACAGTCTGGATCTCGCCTGGCTGCAGGACTGGTCCGCGGCCGGTGGCGGCCTGTCGGGATGGGCCGACGACCACGACGGCCAACCGGCCTGGTTCGAGTTCTCGCTCGACGGCGGGGACGCCACCGTCAAGGCCACCGGCGAGGTATACGTGACCGCCGGATCCTACGGCGGCGTGTTCGGGGACGGATCCCCCGCCGCCGTCGACGTCACATCGTGGCCGTGCGTGTCCCGGCCGGTGATCACCAAACCGGCCCCCGTCGGCACCCAGGCCGCCGAGGCCGCCGAGGCCGAGCCGGCCGCGTGACCGTCGCCGCCGATCTGCACGCCTTGACCGTCCAGATCCGGGCGGTCCCGTTCCACTCGATGATCGCCGCCGCCCGGGCCGTCAAGAAGGTGGCCGCCGACGAAGGCAAACGGGCCGGCGGACCGCTGAAAGGCAAGAAACGCCGCGCGTTGAAACTGCGCGCCCGCGACGAGATCCGCGAGGCCGGCCCGGTCACCAACTGCCGGATCCAAGGGGTGTCACCGGCCGGGTGGGTGTGGGTCACCTATGGCACCGCCGCCCACGACATCCGGCGCCGCAAGAAGGGCCCGATGAAAGTGATGACGGTGCGTCATCCCGGCACCCGGGGCCGGGCCGGGTGGGATGTCGTCGCCCAACGGGCGGCCCGGATCGTGCCCCTGATCTTCGATGACGATCTCACCAAGGTGATCGGCCATGGTTGACAAACAGATCCGGATCGACATCACCGCGAAGGACGACGCCTCCGACCAGTTGGAGCAGGTCGCGGACGCGGTGGCCGATGTCGAAGGCGCGGACCCGGAGATCACCGTCGAGGCCGACACGTCGACCGCCGAGTCGGCGTTGGCCGATGTCGAATCGGCCGCCGACGAGGTTGCCGGCCTCACCCCGGAGATCACCGTCGAGGCCGACACGTCGACCGCCGAGTCGGCGTTGTCCGATGTGGAGGCCGACGCCGACGCCCTGGCCGGCCTCACCCCGGAGATCACCGTCGACGCCGACACGTCCGCCGCCGATAGTGCCCTTGCGGACACCGAGGCCGCCGCCGAGACTCTCACCGCCGCCGACCAGGAGATCATCCTCAAAGCGAAAGTGTCCGACGCCACCGCCGCGCTGAAAACGTTGCGTGGCGGGCTCGATGACACCTCCAAGAAAGCCGACGACGTCAAGGCGGATCTTGACCAGATCGGTTCCACCGGCGGCCCGCGACTGGCCGGCAACGCCATGTCCGATCTCACCGGCCCGTTGGGGGATGCCTCCGGCGCGGCCGGTGATTTCGGCGGGGTGCTCGATGGTGTGTCCGACATCGCTGAGACGATGGGCACCAAGCTCGGCCTGTCCGAGCAGGCCACCGGGACACTCACGTCATCGCTCGGTCTCGCCGGTTTCGCCGTCGCCGGAGTGGCCGCGGGTATCGCCTACTTCTCCGGCAAGGCCGAGGAAGCGAAGAAGAAACAGGAGGAGTTGACCGCCGCCACGCGCGACTACAACGACGCCCTCGCGGAAGGCGACTACCGGGCGGCCGCCGACCAGTTGGTGGACTTGTACGAGGACGCGTTCGACGCCGCCGACAAGGCCGGGGTGCCGACCAAGGAGTTCGTCGACTACATCACCGGCATCACCGACGAGATGCCGTCGTTCGAGCGGGGGATGCAAGGCGCTCACGACGCGTTGGGGATCACCGGCGACGCGATGGGCAAGATGCGCCAACAGCATTTCGACAAGACCTGGGACGGCTACCGCTCCTCGATCGATGATGCCCGGCGATCGGTGAAGGACACCAACGGGATCATCGCCACCCAGAACCGTCGGATCGGGGAAGTGTCCAAGGCGTTGGGCACCGCCGAGCGGGCCACCAAGGACACCGCCCGGGCCCAACGGGAGATGCAACGGGAAACCGAACGGCTCGAGCGGGCGTTGGACAACATGAAAGGCGCCTTGGACTTCGACAAGGCGTTACAGAATTTCGAGGAGGATTTTCGGGAGGCCTACCGCAAGGTGCGCGACGGTCGCAAACTGACCAAGGACGACATCTTGACGTTGAAAGACACCGTGTTGAACGTGGGCGAGTTCGCCAAGATGCATCCGGCCGTGGTGCGGTCCTTGCTGCGCCGCATCGAGCGAGGTGACATCGCCGGGGTCCGCGACGCCGTGCAGACCTACATGGACACCCACACGGTGCAAACCCCGGCCGGGGTCAAATTGATCCCCGGGGCCGCCGCCGACGCCCACGACGACGCCCAGGACGAGCTGAACCAGTTCAACCCGATCCAGATCCCGACCGAGTACGCCGGGCCGACCGGCACGCCGCCGTGGATGCGGCCCGGTGCGGCGGTAGTCGCCGCCGCCGCGGCCGCCCCGGTGACCAACGTGACCATGTATCTGCCCCGCGGCTACCGGGAGCGGGACGTGGTGACCGCCGCCCGGTCCCATGCCCGCCGTTCCGGTGGCCTGTACCGTCGGACCCGCCGGTGAGAGTGCTCGACCAGGCGGCCCCCGTCTACGCGCCGCATCCGATCGGCCCGGCCGCCCCGATCGCGTCGTGGGCCGCGATCCCCCGCGTCGTCATCGAACGGGTGCCGACGTTCGCCTACACGTGGGATGACGACGACCCGACCGTGGACTGGGATGCGTCCGGCAAAGTGTGGGACGACCCGGCCGCCGGCGGCGGCTACGTCGACGCGGTCTGCGATTTCCAGGCTGTCGAGCTGGCCGCCGGCAACCCTGACGAGCTGATGCTGTTCCCCGCCGCCCGCGCCGTCGTCTCGTTGGACAACCGGACCGGACGTTGGACCCAATACGACGAATCGGGCCGTCTGATCTACTTCGCGCCGGGCCGCCGGCTGCACGTGTTGGCCGACTACGCCGGGGAAGCATGGTGGCTGTTCTCCGGCACGATCGACACGTGGGATCTGCAAGCCGACGGGTCGGTGGCCGTCGAGGCCCATGACCGGCTCGCCGTGTTGGCCGCCGAGATCGGCACCTACACGCCCGGGTCCGGCGGCACCGCCGCCGCGCAACGCCTCAGCGACATTTTGACGGTGGCCGGTGACACCGGCCCGACCCGGTTCGACCCCGGCGGGCCCGCCTTGACCGCCCAACCAACCGAACGATCCCCGCTCGAGGAGTGCCAGGTGGTCGCCCTGTCCGCCGGCGGGATCCTCTACGCCGACGCCGACGGCACCCTGCTATACCGCGACCAACTGTGGACCCGGGGCCGTGACGATCAACCGACCGTCCCCGTGTTCTCTGACAACGTCTGTACCGGCGACGCGGTCGTGGTGTGGGACGCCGAGCTGTCCACCGACGACGAACATCTGGCTACCAAGGTCACGTTGACCAACGTCGCTGGCACCACCGTCACCGCCACGACCAACGACCCGCTGCTACTCCAGGGCCAGCCTTACCCGTTGACCCATCCCGACCCCGACCAGTGGACCACCGCGGCGCAAGGTCAGGCCGTCGCCAACGCCACGTTGAACCTGTACGACAAGCTGACCGTCGGGGTGCGCCGCTTCGAGCTGCACCTGTTGGATCCGACCCGCAGCCTGTGGCGCACCGGGATCGACATGCGTCTCGGGGACCGGATCCGGTTTCAACATGACTTCCCGGTCCCGTCCGGCGTCGACGTCGGCACGTTCGACATCACCGCCATTGTGTCCACCATCACCCATGAGATCACCCCGGAAGCGTGGGTCGTGGGAGTCGGCACGACCCCCGCGGTGGCCGCCACGATCACCCAACGTTGGGACCGCACTCAGTGGATGTGGGACCAAGCCGACGCCGTCTGGAGATAGCTCATGGTCGCCCCGATCCCGGTTCCCGGTGCTCCGATCCGTTCCGACTGGGCCCAGGCGGTCGGGGTCGCGTTGGCGTCGGGGACCGCCACCATCCCCGCCCCCGCCGGCCCCGGCACCCCGGCCACGATCTCGGTCACGTTTCCGGCGTCCCGGTTCGGGGCCGCCCCCGTCGTGGTCGTGTCCGCCATCACCGGCAACCCGTCACTGGCCACGGCAAGCCCGAACGGGATCACCGCGTCGGGGTTCACCGCCACCGGCGCCCGGTTCTCCGGCACCATGGCCACGATCCCGTGCGCCTGGATCGCTCACCAGATGACCTAGGAGGCCGACAGTGTCCGACGAGGAGGAGATCACGTTTCGTGATGTGACCGTGACGTGCCGTACCGCCGGGTGCGCCAACGCCGGGATCGCGATCACGTTGTCGGTGCCGACCGAACCGGCCACCCCCAACGTGATGTGCGGGGTGTGCGGCCAACCGATCACCGAAACGTCGTGAGATGTACGGCGACGCCGAACCTGAGGACGCCTGGCATCCCGACGACCCGGTCCGGGTGCTGTTGGACAACCTGTCCCGGCGTTGCGCCAATCTCGGCGAGCCGGGCGTGGTGTCCGCCGACGCCACCGAATGGTTGGCCGAGATCGTCGAGCGGCTCGAGCGGATCCGCCGGCGTCGGCTATCGGACATGGAACAGGTCCGGGTCGCGATGATCGCGGAGGACATCGAACACATCCGCAACCGGATGCGTGATGGGTGACCGTTATCTCACCGACCTGACCGACGTGCTCCGCGCCGCCGGCCTGCCGGTCATCGAGTTGGACGGGTGGCGCACCCGGGCCCGCGGCTCGGGCGGCTACGACCCGGGCAAGCCGACCCACGTGATGGTGCATCACACCGCGTCGCCGCCGTCGTCGAGCGGGGAAGGTGACGCCTGGTATTGCGCCGAGGGCGACGAGGACGCCCCCCTGTCGAATCTGTGCCTTGACCGCGACGGGGTCTGGTGGGTGCTCGCCGCCGGGGCGACGAACACCAACGGCAAAGGCGGCCCGCTCGACGGGGTGCCGGCCGACTCGATGAACACCTATGCGATCGGCGTCGAAGCCAACGGCGGCTACGGGGAGACGTGGCCGGACGCGCAGACCGACTCCTACCTGGCCGGGGTCGCCGCGTTGTGCGACCACTACGGCCTGGCCTATGTGCGGGGACACGCCGAGTGGGCCCCGGACCGCAAGGTGGACCCGGCCGGGCCGTCACCGTGGGCCACCGGGAACAGCACGTGGGACATGGACGATTTCCGGCACGACCTGAGCGAGGAGGCCGACGTGGCATTGAGTGATAAGGACATCGACCGCATCGCGGCCCGGGTGTGGAGCTACCCGGCCGCCGGGGAAGGCTCCAAGGCCACCCGCTGGTTTCTCGAACACGCCTACGGGATCGTGCGCCGCTACCTGGGCGGCTACCAGGACGACTCCCCGCTGCCCGAACCCACGATGCTGCAACAGATCCACGACAACACGCGCTAGGCGCGCGTGAGCAGCGTCGACTGGGAGAACGTCGGCTACGCCGGCGCGTTCGTCGTCGGCGCCCTGTTCGGCGCAGTCGCCGCCATCCGCCTGACCCGATCCCTGCTCGATGTCGTGCTGCACGTCCGCCGCCGCGCCGAATCCGACGACGCCGACGAGTGAATTCGCGATGTCTACGGCATCGCGTAATCACCCTGGTAACGGGGCCGGGATGGCGCGAGACATCGCGACAACCCGAGAGGCCTCGAGCCGCGCGTAGATCTGCGTCGTGGCCACCGACGAGTGACCGAGGAAATCGCGCACCGCGTACAGATCGGCGCCCGGCTGCGCGTAAGCGATCGTGGCCGCCCGGTGCCGGAGCTGGTGGGCGACGATCCGATAGCCCGCGGCGTGGAACGCCCGACAGACGATCTGTGACACCCGGGCCGGCGACAGGCGCCGCTCGGACCGTCCCGTGAACACCGCCCAGCCGTTCCGCTCGAGCGCCGCCAGGCGGTCACGGGCCCAGGTCGGCAGATGCACGATCCGCTGGCGCCCCTTGCCCAGCACCCGCACCCGGCCCTCGACCAGGTCGACATCGGCCCAGTCCAGCCGGGAAACCTCGCAACACCGCAGACCGCCGCCCGCCTGTAACGCGATCATCGCCGCCGTCTGGACGTCGATCTGACCGAGGACGTGGGCCACCGCCGCTTCGTTGGCGGGCCGTGGTAGCCGACGCGGGAGGCGTGGCCACTCGACCAACAGGGTCGGGTTGGTTTCGCACAAGCCCTCGCGCATCGCCCACCGATAGAACGCCCGCACATAGCCGATCAGGTTGCGCGAGGTCGCCGGCGACACCGGGCGCCCGTCGATCCACCGCTCGACGTCACGAAACGTGGCCGTCCGCCAGTCGTCGCACCATCGAACCCATCGCCGCGCGTTCGCATGTCGCGCCCAGATGGTCTCCCGCGCGTACCCCCGCCGCACCATGTACCGCCGATACGCATCAAGGTCGACGCCATCTGTCATGAAGTGATACGTTACGCTCTATGTCCGAAATGACAAAGATGCAACTTGACAGAACGGTCTACGATTCGCTCATCGTCTGGTGGCCTGATGGGGTCGCCTTCCTCAATGAGCACAACATCGCGCCGGCCGGGCGGACGACGTGGGAGAAGCGGACGAAGATGCCCGGATTCCCACTGCACCGGCCCAACGGGCCAAAGGGCAAGCGCTACATCGTCCCACGGGAAGTGGACGCGTTCCTCAGGTCTAGATGCACCGCGAACGTGCCAGGTCAGACGACATGAGCGCGGAACCTACCCGCTACGTCTACGGCGCCACCGCGAGTGATCCCGCCGCCGCCCTGGACGCCGACCTTGCCCGCCTCGAGCAACACATCGAGAACGGCTACGAACAGCTGCGCCGCGCCGCCGTGATCCTCGCCCAGCTGCGGGCCGAGATCCGCCAGTGAGCGGCCTGATCGTCGCCGCGGTCCTGTTGGCCGGCACGGTGACGGTGCTGTGGCCGCGCCGACGACGAGCGCGGCCCGGGGAGAGCGGATTCGACCCGCTCTCCCAACGGGCCATACGGCACCTGCTCGACGACGACCCGCACCAACTCGATGGGAAAGAGACAGGGGGATCACTGTGAGCGCGGCATGGTCACGGTACATCCGCGAGACGCTCGACGAGCGGACAGATCTGTCTTCGAGAGCGCGGCATCTGCTCGATCGACTCGGACATCACGTCAACGGTGAAGGGATCTGCTGGCCCTCGGTGGACACTCTCGCCCGACAGATGGGAGTGACCGCGTCGACCGTTCAACGGGCCCGGGCCGAACTTGTCGCCGCCGGGGTGATAACGATCATCGTCACCGCGGGGCGTGGTCATTCAAACCTGTACGCCTTCCCGGAATGGTCGCACCCACGCGACCATTCCGCCGGCGAAAAGGTCGCACCCACGCGCGAAAAGGTCGCACCCACGCGTCGAAATGGTCGCACCCACGCGACCCAGAAGTATCCAAGAAGTATCCAAGAAGGGCCGCGCGTCACGATTGCGAACGGGTTCGCCCTCGACGCGATCGGACCGGTCGATGATTTCTCGACGGCTCGGGCCGACGTGGCCGACATCATCCAAGCGATCCGAGACCGCCGCTATGGCGACATCCCCCGGAGTGCCGATGACTGACACCGAGCGGGTGTGGGAGATGGTGTGTGAGACACCGACGTGGTACGACCACGTCTGGGATCTGCTCGGTACCCACGACCGTGCACAACGAGCGCTCAAGGCTCTCGAGGCCGACGGCTCGATCATCTGGCATTCCAACGGGCTGCTCCGACCCCGGCATGGTTGGTCCAAACAGGGCCCGCCGCCCCGTCCTAGGCTTGCGCGTGATGGCGACTCAGGGCCGGCTGGAGGATCATCTGGGCACGCTGCGGGTGACGTTCGATCCGCAGCCGGTGAAGGTGGCCGCGGTGCCTGAGATCATCCGACTCCGAGCGCAAGGGTTCGGTCCGACCGCGATCGCCCGCAGCCTGAACCGGCGAGGCGTGCCGACACCGTCGGGCCGTGGCCGCTGGCATCCCCAGACCGTGGTTCGTCATATCGACCCGGGCCCGTGGCGCGACTACGTGCGCCGCTACCGCGCCAACAGGGCTCGATGAGTGTGGGCATCCGATGAACACCGAACCGCTCAACTCCGGTGCGCTAACCCCCCACGCCGACACGATCAAGCCTCGCACCATCGACGAAGCACGACTTCAAATGTGCGCCCAACTCCACCGAGCCCTCTACGGCGACGTCTGGGCACGACCCCAACCACCCGCCGTGGTGTGGGCCGAAATGCTTGACCGCATCGACCGTGCAGCACGCGCACTCCAACGATGAGTAGCGAACCGCTGATCTATTGCCCGCTGGTTGTCGTGGCGGCCGTCGTGGTGGCCGTCGTCGTGGTCCTGTCCCGCCGTGCATTCTCCTTCCCCGGCCCGTGAAGGGTTCACCGACGGCGCGGGGGTACGGCGCCGATTGGCAGCGGGTACGTCTGGCCATCCTCGAGCGGGACGGGTGGCGCTGCCGGTGGTGCGGGCTACGGGCTACGACTGTGGATCATGTCCGCCCACTGTGCGCCGGGGGTGCGCGCCTCGACCCCGCGAACCTGGTCGCTGCGTGTGTGGGCTGTAACAGTCGGCGGGGTGCCAGGTTCTCGAGCCGGCGGCGCAGCCGCCCGCTTGCCGCTGGTTCCGGGTTCCTGGTCCCCGCCGACGCCGCGCGTCGTCGATGAGTCCGCGGTTTTTGGGGCGAGGGTCGAGGTTGTACCCCGCCGCCTATTTTCGTTCTCTCTCCCGACCGGGGGCGATCGGCCACGATGTAATCCATGATCGGCGTGACCGGGCGTGACGCGGCGCAGCCCGGGCGAGTTGCCGTTACCGGGGATGCGGGGTCGGCGCGATGGCGCGGTGGCCCGGGTGCGGCGCGGTGTCGACGTGCAGATCCGCGCCCAGCGCGCCGCCGGTCAGCTCGAACGTGTCGACGACGCGCTGATCTCGTTGGCCCGGACACTGGCCGACGCCCTCGACGCCGAACATCTCGACCCGGACGGCTCCCGGTTCACGGTCGGGTCACTGTCGGGCCGGCTGGTCACCGTGCTGTTGGAGTTGCGCGGTGAACGTGGCGCCGCTGGTGAAGGCGTCGACGTCGAGCTTGCCCAGCTCGTCGACGCGTTACGCCACGCCCCGCGATCCTGACCGGCCGACGCTCGGCCTGGAGACGCTCGCCCATCTGGCCCGGCTGCGTGGCGGCCCGCCGTACCCGTGGCAATGGGACGTGGCCGAGGTCGCCGGCGAGGTCAACGACCGGGGCGACGGGTTCCGTTATCCGATCGTGGTCCTGTCGGTCCCCCGGCGGGCCGGCAAGACCGTGTTGACGTTGGCCAAGGCGCTGCGCCGCATGGACATGGGCCGCGACGTGCGGGCGTGGTACACGGCGCAACGCCGGGAGGACGCGGCGAAGCAGTTCCGCGACGAGTGGGCGCCGATGATGGACTCCCGTCCGACGTTGCGCCGCCTGTACAAGCTGCGCCGCTCGCAGGGCTCCGAAGGGATCCACCGCCGCCACGGCTCGAGCCGGCTGCAGCTGTTCCCGCCGACGGAGAACGCGTTGCACGGGATGAACGCCGACGACGTCACCGTCGACGAGGCCTGGTACGTCGACCAGGTCACCGGCGAACAGCTCGAGGCCGGGATCCGCCCGGCGCAGCTGACCCGGTCCTGGCCGCAACTGTGGATCGTGTCCGCCGGCGGGACGCTCGAGTCGACCTGGTGGGATCACTGGATCACGGTGGGTGAACAGGCGTCACCGGGGGTCGCGCTGTTTGATTACGGCGCGGACAGTTCCGCCGATGATTACGACCCGGGCTCCCCCCAAACGTGGATGCACGCGCACCCGTCGATCGGTCACGGCTTCCCCATCGAGGCCCTCGCCCATCAATGGCACACCAAACGCGACGTCGCAAGCTTCGAGCGGGCGTACCTCAACGTGTGGCCCCGCCCGTCGCTCGCGGTGGCTGCGGCCGGGCTCGAGCTGGGCGACTGGGCCGGCGCCGCCCACCCGACGATCGCGCCGGCGCCGGTGACCGCGATCGCGCTCGACGTCGCCGCCGACCGGGCCTGGTCATCGATCGCCGTCGCCGGACCCAACGACGACCGGATCGTCGTCGAAGTGCTCGATCACCGGCCCGGGGTGGCCTGGCTGGCCGCCGGGATCCGGGCCGCCCGCCAACAGTTCCGCGGGGTGCCGGTCGTGGCCGACTCGTTGGTCGCGGCGTCGATCGTGGCCGAGTTGACCCGGGCCCGGATCGTGGTCGACACGGTCGGCGCCGCCGATCACGCGAAGGCGTGCGGCACGTTCGTCGACCTGTTGGGCGCCGGCCGCCTGTCGCACCGCTCCCAGGCCGTGCTCGACGACGCGGTGACCGGCGCCGCCCGCCGCCCGTTGGGTGACGCCTGGTTGTGGAGTCGGCACCGCTCGACGGTCGACATCTCACCGTTGGTCGCGGTCACGTTGGCCGCCTGGCGGACCCATGCCCGGCCGCCGGCGGGCCGCGGCGCAGTCGTCACCGGCGCTCCAGACGCTCCGCAGCGGATCGCCCGCACTCCAGGTACCACCCGGGCCCGTTTCGCGGCTCAGAGCGGCTCCTGGCGTGCGTAATCACCCCGAATTGGTGGACCCCGGCCCGTAATCAGGCGTCATCTGTGTCTACATGGCCGCTGCCCGCAAATCAGACACCGAGCTGACCGACGTCACCGCCGCCGATCAGACCGGGGCGAACCCGCTCAGCGAACTGAATCACCGGCTCGCCGCCGAGGCCGCGCAGGCCACGACCGCCGAGGCCCGGACCGCCGCCGCCGAGGCCCGGGCCGCCGGCGACACCTAGATCCGGTGAACCGGTTCGCCGACTGGATGCTGGCCGGGCCGACCCGGTTGCGGGCCGTCCCGCCGGCGCCGACGGTGCGCGGCGCAGCCGGCGCGGTGAGCCTGGCCCGCGGTCACCCGTCCCGCATGGCCGGCCTGCCCGGGTTGAACAGTGAGCATCTGCTCCCGGTGGAGTGGGGCGGCCCGGGCGCGTTGTGGGGCCGGGACGCGGCGATGTCAATCCCGACGGTGTCGCGGTCCCGCGATCTGATCTGCTCCGCGGTCGGGGCGTTGCCATTCCAGTTGTGGACGGTCGACTACGACGCCGACCCGCCGGTCGAACAGCGCCGGCCGCCGGCGGGATGGATGGGCCGCCCCGACCCGGACCGGACCCGGCAATGGATGTTGGCCTGGACGACCGACGACCTGCTGTTCAACGGGGCCGCCTACTGGCAGGTGATCCACCGTTACGCCGCCCCCAACGACTACCCGGCCGCGTTCCGCCGGATCATGCCCGGCGAGTTGCACGTGGATTCCACGACGGGCCGGGTCACCGTCAACGGCACCGATGTGGATGCGCGCGACGTCGTCGAGTTCCTGTCCCCGATCGACGGGCTGTTGGCCAACGGGTGGCGGGCCGTGTCGATCGCATTGCAACTCGACGACGCCGCCGACCGTTTCGCCGGCACCGAGCTTCCGTCGGGGGTGCTCGAGGAGCAGGCCGGCGGCGAGGATCTGTCCGCCACCGAGCTGGCGCAACTGGCCGACACGTTCACCGAGGCCCGCCGGTCGAACACGACCGCCGCGACCAACAAATATCTCCGCTACCGCGAGGTTCAGGTTGACGCCTCCGCGATGCAACTGGTCGAGGGGCGCACCTATCAGGCGTTGGAGCTGGCCCGTCTGGCCAACGTCCCGCCGTATCTGGTCGGCGCCCCCGCCGGCACCGGGATGACCTACCAGAACGCCGAGCAGGCCCGCGGCGATCTGATCGACTTCGGGGCCCTCCCGTACATCGGTTGCATCGAGCAGACGTTGGGCGGCCCCAACGTCACCCCGCGCGGCCAGTTCGTCCGCCTCGACACCAACGCCTGGCTGCGCAACCCGTTCACGGCGTCGAGCGCACCGTCACCCAACGACATGGAGCAGGCCTACAACGAACCCGCGGAGGCGTCGGCATGATAACCGCCACGTTCGACCCGCCGTCGGTGACCGCCGCCGCCGGCCCCGCCGAGTCGCGCACCATCACCGGGGTGGCCGTGCCTTACGGGGTGGCCGGCACCGTGTCCGACGGTTCGGTGGTCGTGTTCGAGCGCGGTTCGATCGACCCGGCCGCCCGCCCGGTCGCGTTGCGTGACCACGACCCCACCCGTCCGATCGGCCGGGTGATCGACGCCGCCGACACCGGCCCCACGGTGACCGCCACCGTGCGGGTGTCCCGCACCCGTGACGGCGACGACGCGTTGGTGCTCGCCGCCGACGACGTGTTGGGCGCGTTCTCCGTCGGCATCGAACCGTCCGACTTCTACCACGACCCCGACGGGACGCTGCACGTCACCGCCGGTCAATGGCATGAGCTGTCCCTGTTGACGATCGGGGCCTATCCCACGGCCCGGGTTGCCACCGTCCACGCCACCCACCCTGGAGGATCCATGCCCGACCTGTTGACCGCCGACACCCCGACCGACCCCGACGTCCCCGACACGCCGACCGAGCCGACCGAGCCGACCGAGCCGACCGAGCCTGACGACGACGACACGCCGACCGTGCAGACCGTCGCCCCGGTGACGGTGCCCGTCACCGCCGCCGCCGGGCGGGCCGGGCCGGGCCGGTATGCCACCGTCGGGCTGCGCCAACTGTCGGGGATGATAATGGCCGCCCGCGGCGGCGATGACCGGGCCCGTCAGATGGTCCACGCCGTGGTCGCCCAGACCGGCCGTATCGAAGCCCAGTTGGCCAACGTCACCCTGGTCGGCACCGACAACGTCGGCGCCGCCCACCGGCCCGCCTATCAGGCCGAGCTGGTCGACATCGTGTCGCAAGGCTCCCCGCTGGTCGACGTGTTGCGCCAGGGGGATCTCGAGCGGGGCGACTACCCGAACAAGACGTTCAACAGTTGGGTGAAACGGCCCCAGGTCGCCCTCCAGGCCGGCGAGAAGGATCCGATCAACTCGACCGCCGTCCAGATCCTGCCGGCATCGGTGCCGGTCAACACGTGGGCCACCGGAAACGACCTGTCCCAACAGTTGCTCGATTTCGGCTCACCGAGCTTCGTCGAGGACTACATCCGGGCCGCCGGCGTCGACTACGCCGAGACGATCGAAACGTACGCCGCGACGATGCTGTTGGGCGCCGCCACCGACGTGACCACGCTTGCCGGCGACACGTTCATTCAGATCGTCGGCAAGTTGATGGGGGCGATGGATCCGACCAAGGTGCCGGCCGGGTCGCTGTTCCTCGCCGTGTCCTACGACGTGGGGGTCGGTCTGATCGGCGTGAAGCAGACCGACGGCCCCGCCTTCTGGGACGGGTCGGTTTCGTTCGGTTCGGTGCCGACGTCCACCAACATGGGCGGCCTGTCGGTGATCGTGTCGACCAACCTGCCGGCCCGCACCTACCTGCTCGGCCCGCGCAACGCGGCGACGTGGTACGACCTGCCCGGTACGCCGTTCAATCTGCGTGCCGTCAACGTCGGCCATCTCGGTTTGGACGTCGCGGTGTACGGCTACGGGGCGTGCGGGGTGCAGTATCCGGGCGCCCTCGTCAAGACCACCCAGCCGCTCGTCTGACGCCGTGGGTTGGACCGACGCGGCCGCGGTGACCCGGGCGTTGGGGGTGACCACGGCGGACCCGTACATCGATGACGCCGTTGCCGCCGCCAACGCCTGGGCGCCCCGCAAACGGGCCGAGGCCGGCTACGTCGACGACCCCGACGTGGCCCCCGATGACGCCGCCGCGTTGGGTACCGCGTTGTACGCCGTCGCCTTGTACAACGAGCGGGGCGCCACCGACTCGCACGCCTCGTTTCAGGATCTCACCGGCTACGCCCCGGCGTCGGGATCACTCGGTCAGATCAACCGGCTGTTGGGGATCGGCAAGGCCGCGGTGGATGCTGTGCCGACCGTCGCCCCGCTCGCCCGTCGCCGCCGCCGGGTGTCGGGGGTGCGTTGGTGAGCGTGTTCACCGACGCCCGGGTCGACATCGCCGGCAAGTTGACCGCCGCCGGGTTGACCGTCACGTTGGATCCGCGCGCCCCGTTGCCGTGCGTCCTGGTCGACGCCCCGACCGTCGAGTCGGCCGCCGGGGTCGGTGGATGGTCGGTGATCGTGCCGGTGCAGATCATCGCCCCACCCCCCGGCGGTGCCGACGCCCTGGTTTGGCTGTTGGACGCCCTCGAGATGGTGCTCACCGTCTATCCGGCCGCCATGCCGGCGGTGCCGACCACGATCACCCGCAACGACCAGGACTGCCCCGCCTACACCGTCCCGGTGGCCGCCGCCGTCACTAATCCCAACTGCTAGGAGCGTTCTATGGCCCGCACCGTCAT
>Ga0105092_10001069_pt1 | contig 14590 bp, 10 predicted proteins | sample PPLLak2March2015_FD_87021 | JGI IMG/M metagenome (GOLD analysis project Ga0105092, IMG submission 87021) | Freshwater sediment microbial communities from Prairie Pothole Lake near Jamestown, North Dakota, USA - PPLs Lake P7 Core (1) Depth... | ecosystem: Environmental > Aquatic > Freshwater >... | reverse complement strand
TCTACGCGCTCGGCGAAAGAGAAAAACGCTGCGAAGGAGTTCGGATTGTCCTCGGCGCCGTGGCACCGACACCAATCCGCGCGCGCAATGCCGAAGCGCTCCTAGAAGGCCAGATACTTACTGAAGAATTGGCGAAGAAAGCCGGCGAAGAATCGGCAAAGGAATCAAAGCCAATTAGCGACGTCCGCTCATCCGCCGATTACCGTCGCGCGATGGTCAGCGCCATGACGAAACGGGCGATTCTAAATGCCGCAGCGGGTCCAGCCACGTCGTGGGTTGAGCGACGGGAGCGGAGATACTGAACGAATGGAGTGACGGAGTATTGGAGTTATGGAGCAATGAGTTTTTCGGAATTCAAACCGAACACTTCATTACTCAGACTCCATTACTCCAATGTGAGCTGAGTTTGCCATGAAAAAACAAATCCAATTCACTCTCAACGGAAAAAGCACATCGATGGAGGTGCCAAACCATCGCCTCCTGCTGGACTTGCTGCGCGATGAGATCGGTCTTACCGGAACTAAAGAAGGCTGCGGCACCGGTGACTGCGGCGCCTGCACGGTTTATCTCAACGGCAAGCCGGTCAATTCCTGCCTCGTGCTCTCCGGCGAGCTCGACGGCGCGGATATCATCACCATCGAGGGATTAAAGATCGGTCCGGAGCTGCACCCGATTCAGAAAGCCTTTATTCAAGACGGCGGCGCCCAGTGCGGTTACTGCACGCCCGGCATGCTGATGATGTCCAAAGCACTGCTGGACGAGAATGCGAATCCGACCGAGGAAGAAATCCGCTTCGCGCTTTCAGGGAACCTCTGCCGCTGCACTGGCTATGCGAAAATAGTTCAGGCCGTGCAGGACGCGGCTGCGACGCTGCGCAGCAAATCCGTTCCATAGGTTCCAGTCGTTCCAATGGCTCCAAGGGAAAAAATCGATCGTTCTGAACATATGGAACGTCTGGAACAATTGGAACTGGGCAGGAGAAAACCATGTCTGAACTGACAGTGATTGGCAAACCCGTTACGCGAGTCGACGTCGAGGAAAAAGTGACCGGCCAGGCGATCTACGGCTATGATCTTGTCTTGCCTCAGATGCTCTATGGCAAGACTCTCTTCAGCACCAAGGCCCACGCCAAAATAAAAAGGATCAACACCGAGAAGGCGAAGCAACTGCCCGGCGTGGTTGCGGTTGCTACCGGGGAAGATGCGCCCTGGACACACGGCGAGTCCATCAAGGATAAACCGTTTTTAGCTCAGGGAAAGGTGCGCTACATTGGCGAACCGGTGGCCGCCGTGGCCGCCGAGGACGAAGACATCGCCCAGGCGGCGGTCAAGCTGATCGAAGTCGAGTACGAAGAGTTGCCCGTTTACACCAATCCTGAAGAGGCGTGCAGGCCGGGGAGCATCGCTATCCACGAGGACTTCGACAAGTATCGGAAGATGAATTTCATCGTCGGTTCGCACCTGCCGAACATCGCCGAGCACTTTAAACTCCGCACCGGCGACGTTGAGCTGGGTTTCAAGCAGTCCGATCTGATCATCGAGGAAAGATATTTCGTTCCGATTATTCAACACGCCGCGATGGAACCGCATTCAGCGCATGCGCAATTCGACAAGGAAAGCGGCCGGTTGACCCTCTGGGTCGCCAACGACGCGCCGTTTCGCGCCTTGCACGAGATCACCGAGGCGTTGAACATGCCCAAAGAAAAAATCCGTTTCATCAATCCGCTCCAGGGCGGTGGCTTTGGCTCCAAGGGCGGTCTCAAGGTTGAGCCCATCGCCGTGGCTCTCTCATTCCACACCAACGGCCGGCCGGTACGGGTAAAGTTCAATCGAGAGGAAACCTTTATTTCCACGCTCTGCCGGCACGAAGCGATCATCTATTGCAAAAGCGGCGTGAAGAGAGACGGCACGCTGATGGCGCGCGAGATGAAGATCTACTGGGGCGCCGGTGCCTACGCTGAAAAAAGCCCGACGGTCTGTATCCGCGGCAGCTTGCCTGCGCCCGGTCCGTATCGGATCCCCCATGTCAAGGTGGACGGTTACGCGGTGTACACCAACAAGCCGGTGGCCGGCTCCTATAGAGGTTACGGCATTCCCCAGGGGGCTTGGGCCGTGGAGCAGCAAATGGATGAAATCGCCCAGCGTCTCGGGATCGATCCTGTCGAAATTCGCATGAAGAACATCTTCGTCGAAGGTGACGTCTCCTACTGGGGCGAACAGCTCCACGGCGTGGGGCTCAAAGAAACCCTTATCAAGGCCACCCAGGCCATCGAATGGGGCGAGAAACCCCAACAGGGAAAGCCGGGAGTAAAGATCGGGAAAGGCTTTGCCTGCATCCAAAAGCCTACCCGCTCGCCGACGACTTCGAACGCCGGAGTGCTCGTGAATGCGAAAGGCGAAGTAACGGTCTTGGCGGGAACGGTGGAAATCGGCCAGGGTTGCAATACAATCCTATCGCAGGTAGCCGCCGAAGAACTGAAGGTGCCCATGGAGAAGGTATTCATGCACCCGCTGGATACCGACGTTATTCCGTACGACGCCTCGACAACGTCGAGCCGGAGCACGTACCATATGGGGAACGCCGTGCGACGCGCGGCGATCCACGCGCGTAAACAAATCGCCGAGGCGGCCGCCCCCATGCTCGAAGCGACGGCTGAGGATCTCGATTTCGTCGAAGGCAAAGTTTATTTCAAAGACCAGCCGCAAATGGCCCTGCCGATCGGTGAGATCGTGCGCAGGAAGTTAGGGGTTGAGGGCGTCGTGCGCGGCGACGGCTCATACACCTATGAAATTGGCAAGGACCTGGACTTAGAGACCGGCCACAGCGATCACGCTTCGGCTTTTTATATGTACGCGACTCAGGCGGCGGAGGTCATGGTGGACGAGGAGAGCGGCAGGGTCAGGCTCGTTCGCATGTCCGCGGCCCACGACGTCGGCAAAGCCATTAATCCGCTCAACTGCGTGGCGCAGATCGAGGGCGGCGTGGCCATGGGCATCGGCTCCGCCCTGCACGAGGAAATGGTCGTGGACAACACGGGCAAGGTGCGTAATCCATCTTTCCTGGACTATCATTTAGTTACATCGCTCGATGTGCCTGAAATAGTCGCTATCGTCGTCGAATGTTCGGAACCCGAGGGCCCTTACGGCGCTAAGGGTCTAGGCGAACCGGGGTTAGCGCCGACGCCGGCAGCCATTGGTAATGCCGTCGCCGATGCCCTGGGAGTCCGAGTCTACGATCTGCCCCTCAAGCCTGAAAATGTCTACTGGGCCATCCAGAACAAAAAGAACAAAGACGCGGCCTAACCGAGCAAGTTCGAAAATTCCGCCATTTTCGTTTAAAATTCAAACTACTGATGGAGACTCGATCTCCGTTGGTCCAGACCCATGGCGGAGGTAACCGTGACGAAGCATTATCAAAGGCTCTGTCGGAAACTTGTTCAGGCTCTGGCCATCGGCGCGTTTGCATGCTGGGGCTCACTTGCCGTAGCGGCGGAGCAAACGGGAAGCTCAGCATCGCGGATCATTCAGACCGTCCCGGGCATGCCTTCGGTCGTGGACCCGAGCAATCTGTACAGCGAAACACGGTCCGATAAGCTAAGCCCCGCTGTTGCCAAACACCTCTGGCGCGTCTACGTTCCCAATCGAAGTTCGAACGACGTTTGGGTAATCGACCCTGTAACTTTCAAAGTCATCAATAAATTTCGCGTGGGCGTTCATCCCCAGCATGTCGTCCCCTCTTGGGACCTGAAAACCCTTTGGGTCAACAACAACGCGGAAGGACGGCACGACGGCAGTGTAACGCCCATCGATCCGGTCACCGGCAAGGCGGGCAAAACCATCCCCGTGGACGATCCTTACAATATGTACTTTACCCCGGACGGCAGCTCGGCGATTATCGTCGCGGAAGCGCGAAAGCGGCTCGATTTCCGCGATCCCCAAACGATGGCGATGAAATATTCCATCGATACGCCCAATTGCGCCGGCATCAATCACGCCGACTTTTCCATCGACGGGCGCTACGCGATCTTCACCTGCGAGTACGGCGGCAGTCTCGCCAAGGTGGACTGGGTCGAGAAAAAGGTGGTCGGCTATCTCAAACTGTCAAAAGGCGGCATGCCGCAGGACGTTCGGGTTTCCCCGGACGGCAGAGTCTTTTATGTTGCGGATATGAAGGCGGAGGGGGTATTTGTGGTCGACGGCGATAAATTCACGGAGATCGGCCACATCAAGACCGGTCTCGGCGCGCACGGACTTTACCCGAGTCGCGACGGCACCCAGCTCTATGTGGCCAACCGAGGCGTTGCTCGCGTGTATGGGCCGCCCAAAGGCAAAGGCAGCGTTTCGGTCATAGATTTCGCGACGCGGAAAGTCGTAAACAATTGGATCATCCCTGGCGGTGGCAGCCCGGATATGGGTAATATCAGCGTCGATGGAAAAATGCTTTGGCTATCGGGTCGCTATGACGACGCGGTTTACGTCATCGATACAGCCGCGGGCACAGTGAAAACCATCCCGGTAAAAAAAGAGCCCCACGGTCTCACGGTCTGGCCGCAACCCGGCCGGTACTCGCTCGGTCATACCGGCAACTTGCGTTGAGCTTGGGTGTTACTTCGAGCGCGGAACTCGAAAAATATCAAGATCGGGAACAGTTCCCTCCCGGTAATGCTAGTCACCTTTCTGAAACACCCGGAAATACATGTCGCCTAGCGCTGATTCCAGGTTCCGGGCAATGGCCATTTCGCGCTCGAAGGCAGGATTGAGCCGGTCGCGGGCTTTAGTCGCCAGCGCGAGGACTTCGTTTTCATCGACTTTCGTTAACCGCCCGTGTTCCACGACGATCTCCCCGTTTACTATCACGCAATCAACGGAACCGCCATTTTCGCAGTAAACCAATTGGCACATCGCATCATTAAGCGGTGTGAAAGCCGGCGTATCACGCCGCAGAAGAACCAAGTCCGCCAACATACCGGGCGCCAGTACTCCGGCACTGAGGCTAAAGGCTCGTGCGCCGTTCCGTGTCGCCGTCGCCAACGCTTGCAACGGCGTAATCCAGCGAGCAAAGTCGCTGCCTGCTTGGTTGTGAATAAGCCCCACTAACCGGAGGGCATCGAACATATTCTGCCCATCATTCGAAGCCGCGCCGTCAGTACCCAGCGCGACCCCCACGCCCGCGAAGAGAAGGTCACGCACCGGCGCTAGGCCGCTGCCGAGACGCAGATTACTCGCCGGATTGTGAACCGCAGTCGCGCCGCTCTTGGCAAAAAGCTCGATATCCGCGGGCTCGATCCAAATACAGTGGGCCAGGGAAACATTCGGACCTAGGATGCCCAAAGACGCCAAATGCTGAAGCAACGAAGTCCCATACAACTTTTTACCCATCACCGCCTGCGCCTTGGTCTCGGCGAGATGAATGTGCATCGGCAACTTTCGTTTGCGCGCTATCTCGGCTGCGCCTTGCAAGAGCTCATCGCTGCAGCGCTGAACCGCCGATGGCCCCGGACAACAAGTCGTCAACTTATCCGGGTAGTGAAACGCATCGATGAATTCCTCGCAGTCGTCGAGCCATGCCCGAGCCGGCTTGGCTTCGCTCGCACTCATGCGTCTGATCTCGTCAGTTAAAGGCGCTGCCGTTTCTAATGGAATCGTCTCTTCATAGTTTTTGTCGGAAAGGGTCAGCGCAACAACATGACGCAAGCCGAGATCGCGCATGGCTTGAACGGCGGCGCCCGCTCCCATAAAACGACAGGCTTGATTGCCGAAAAAATGGTCGAGCACGCTGGTAGCGCCGCTCTTCAACATTTCCATGCCGCCGAGGAGCGCGCTGGCGTAGAAATCCTCGTCGCGCATATCCCTGAGAGAGGCGCGGTAATAAGCGCGCCAGATCTCCAGCGGTTTGCTCGGCATGATGCCGCGAACCAAATTCGCTGGTGAGTGGCAGTGGGCGTTAACCATCCCCGGCATCGCAACCATTCGATCACCCTCCACCATTTGGTCGAAAGGTCCCGGCGGGGTCCATTCGACAGGTCCGACGTAAGAGAGTTTGTCGCCGTCGATTACGATGGAGCCTTTTTCGATCACTTCATTCTGCTCGTTCATCGTCACAATCAGAGGGTTGCGAATCAATGTCTTCATATGGAGTTCGGCGATGCGGAATTCAAGTTTGAATCACCGGGAAGGAAAAAGAGGTTCCGTTGGGATAGGGATTGGCGATGCGTGGCCCTCGATCTCCAAGCAACGGGGCACAAAAAACGCTTACACAAAACCCATTTTGCGGCCCCAATTCTCCGGGTCTTTGAGAAAATCAAGAATTTGTTTGCTGGCATCTGCGGAGAAGTAGCTTTTGCTGAGACCGGTATCGAGCACGTCGTCCCAATTAGCGAGCACGTGCAGGGCGATGTCGTTTTTCGCCAGATTGTCCCTTCCCTCGTGCTGATTCAAACGATCGGAAGCATAGTCGAAAACGCATAGACAGTGCGTCATCTTCGCCCCCGCCGCGCGAATACCGATATTGAAGCGTAGCTTGCTCAGACCATCCGTGATCAGGTCTTCGACCAACATGACCCGTTTCCCTGCTTCCAGGATGCCTTCGATCTGTTTCGTGCCGCCGTATCCTTTGGGCTGCTTGCGGATATAAATCATCGGCTTCTTGACGAGATGAGCAACAAACGAAGCATAAGGGATTCCGGCCGTCTCACCGCCGGCGACCACGTCGATATTATTCAATCCGATGTCGTTTTCGGTTTTTTTGGCGAGCTGAGTGACGATGTACTCACGCTCCTCGGCAAACGAAAGAATTTTACGGCAATCGATATAGACCGGCGAAATACGGCCGGAGACAAAGACGAACGGGGTTTCTTTGTAGACCTGAATGGCCTCTGTCCGAAGCAGCATCTCGGCAATTTTTTGGGCCACGTCGCTCATGAAAAACTACCTTTCAAAGGGCTCGAATAGGCAGGCTATAACATAGCCGTTTGCCATTTTCCAACACGGGATCGCAACGCAGAGCGCGGTTTTTCTCGCGGCCGTTAAGCTGGTAGAATGAGTGTGTGAAAGCGCAACCGCGTATCCCGCCAGCCGCTCATTTACAACAGATTACCATCGACAAACGCCGCTTGCTGCGCGACCTCAATGCCGTCTCCCGGATCGGGATCGGCGATCGTGGCTCGGTAACCCGCTTGGTGTTTTCAATCAAAGAGCTGCGCAGCCGTCAATTTCTTATTCACCAGATGCGTCAGATCGGCCTGCAGATTCACATCGATCGGATCGGCAATATTTTCGGCAGGATCGATGGCGCCCACGCGAAAAACCCGGCGCTCCTCGTGGGTTCGCATTTGGACACGGTCGTCCACGGGGGAAAGTTCGACGGCACCCTGGGTGTCATCGCGGCACTCGAGGCGGCCCGAACCCTCAAAGAGCAAAACATAGTCCTCCAATCGCCGGTGGAAGTCGTCTGCTTTGTCGGCGAAGAGTCGAGTCGCTTCGGTTATTCGACTCTTGGCAGTAGCTTGGTCGCAGGAGAAGTCCGGGGCAAAGATCTTGCCCATGCCGCCGACGCTCAGGGAACCAAGCTAGAGGATATTCTGGCGAGCATGGGCATTTACCGAAACAACCTGCGCTCTATGCGCCGCGATCCTTCGACCATCAAAGCCTATCTGGAACTTCACATCGAGCAAGGACCGATCCTGGAAGCCAAGAAAAAACCCATTGGCATTGTAACCTCCATCGCTGCGCCGACGCGCTTTAGAGTTGTCTTCACCGGGCAAGCCGATCATTCAGGGACCACGCCCATGGAGATGCGCAGAGATGCCCTGGTGGCTGCATCCGAGCTCATCGTTGCCGTGGAAAAAGTTTGCCGCAGATATTCGCGGGTCGAGCAAGGCCGGGTGGTCGGCACCGTCGGCGCCATGAAGATCGAGCCGGGAGTCATCAATGCGATTCCCGGTCGAGCTGAGCTTTCCGTCGATATCCGCAGCATTAGCGCGGAGGCTAAGAAACGGGTGGTTCGGCTCGTCCAGGCTCAGATCGGTGAAATCGCGCGACGCAGGAACATCGAGGCTGAAATCTTGCCTCTGCGCGAGGAAAACCCGGTCCCTTTGGACAAGCGGCTCGTTCGTTTGCTAAAGGAGTGCTGCGAGGTTAGAAACATCGCCTATGAAGTCATGCCTTCTGGGGCCGGTCATGACGCCATGCAGATGGCCAAGATAACCGCCGCCGGGATGCTATTCATTCCCAGCCGGCGCGGCATCAGTCATAGCCCGCTGGAATGGTCGGAGCCGGAGGATATCTGCTTGGGTGCACAATTGCTGTTGGATTCCATGATTCGGGTAGCCAATGAGGCAATCTAAAAGCGTAAGGCTCTTGAGCGCTCAGGATATTACGAGGAATCTGGAGCGTATGGCTCGCGAAATCGTCCGTCAAAACCAGGCGTTCGACGCGCTTGGTTTTATCGGGATCCGCACCCGCGGTCTTTTCCTGGCCAAGCGGCTAGGTGAGATGATCAAGAAGTCTCATGGCCAAGAGGTGCCCATCGGAGAAATGGACATCACGCTTTATCGAGATGATCTCAATGCCCTCTTGCCTCGTGGCAAGGTTGATCACACCCAAATTCCTTTCGACATCAACAACAAGAAAATTATCTTGTTCGACGATGTACTGCACACAGGCCGGACGGTGCGGGCCGCGGTCGATCATCTCATCGATCTTGGCCGTCCCAAAGCCATTCATCTCGCAGTCCTCATCGATCGCGGCGGGCGTGAATTTCCCATTGCCGCCAACTTCGTTGCCAAGAAAATCAACTTGCCGAAGGACGGCGAGGTCAGATTAAAGCTTAAGGAAGTCGATGGAAAGGACGAGGTAGTGATCATCCGGTAGTGGCAATGTCCTTCGGTAAACTATTGACCGCTCCATGAAGAGGCACCAAGTTATCCGTGGTCGTTCCTCCAATGGGTCCTACAATAGAGCCGTCGAATCGTGAGATGGGACGGATGGCGGCGCAGAAACAGCAACGGATAAATGGTTACCCATACTTGCGCTGCTCCGTCACTAGCGAAGCCGCGACCTTCGCCTGAGACGGGAATTTCATTAATGCCCGCGTGCCTTTGCCGGCCTCACTGTTGATTTCTAGGGTTCCACCAATGAGTTCGACCATGCGGCGCGCGACAGTTAGTCCTAGACCCAGCCCCGAGAACGAACGATGGGAGGATGTGTCCACCTGTTGAAAGGGCTCAAAAATCGAGTCCATCTTGTTTTTTTCGATGCCGATCCCCGTGTCTGTGACTTCAAATTCAATGGTTGAACGATCGGCCGTAGGCTGAGCCTTGACCTTAATTTCACCTTGAGCAGTGAATTTGATCGCGTTGTTAAGGATATTCTGAAAGATTCTTTCAACTTTAGAACGGTCGCTGAAGATGAACATTCCGGCGTCAGCTGTTTCGACCGAGAGTGAGAGCCCCTTCTCACGCAGGATGCGCTCGTACCGCTTAACCGCCTCACTTACCACTTCACGGGCGTCGAATCTTTCGACCGTCGCCGCCGCATCGCCGGCGTTAAGAGAAGTCATCCACAGCACGTTATCGATGAGTTCTAATAGCTCTTCGGAGTTACGGTATACGGTTTCCAATACTCTTTGCTGTTCGTCAGAAAGTTTGCCGATCACTTGGTTTAGGAGCAAGTAGACAAATCCCACGACCACGCTTAGGGGAGTCCTCAGCTCATGCGAAACATTGGAGAGAAAATCAGCCTTGACCTGCCTCAACCTGGTCTTAGCGCTGCGGCGTTCAAGGCCGCGGCGAACAAGAGATAAAATGTGATTGACATCAAATGGTTTGGAAATGTAGTCGAACGCGCCCAACCGTAACCCCTCGATAGCGGTATCCAAAGAGCCGTAACCAGTAATGATGATTGCTTCGATGTCCGGATCGTACTCCTTCAACTTTTCGAGCACATGAATTCCAGAGAGTCCCGGCATCTTGAGGTCCAAGGTGACAAGATCAACCGGAAACTTGCCGAGCATTTCAACGGCTTGGCCCCCACGCTCCGCAACATGCACGTTATAGTAAGGGTTGAGAATCATTTTTAGCGATTCTCTGGGGCCCATTTCATCATCGACGACGAGAATATGAGGCTTGATTGCATCCATGCCAGCCGTACACGCAAGGATTATACCAATGCCTTTAGAGGGACAAATTACGAATTTACAAGCGTAATTTTATGCCAAGGAAGGGAATAGAGAGAGCTAGTAGAACAATTTTGTCCAATTATGTCGATAATTTCGCTTCTTCACCTCTTTCGTTCGGCTCGTTGATTTTCAGCTTTTCGATCCGGTATTTAAGAATACGGCGGCTGGTTCCAAGTAATGAAGCTGCTTTGGTTTGATTGAACCCGGTTCGTTGCAGAGCCTTCACGATAAGCTCCCTTTCAAATTCGTCTACGGCTTCGCTCAACGGCCTCGAACCGCTCAGTACGTCCTCTTTGAGGGTAGCGGTCTGATCCGTGGAACGCATTCCGGTCGGCAGATCTCGCAGCATGATCATTTCGTGCGGGGTTAGAATCGTTAGACGTTCGATCAGATTTTCCAGTTCGCGAATATTTCCCGGCCAATAATAACAAGTAAAAAAATCCACAACTTCAGGAGATAGATTCTTGGGCGCCATTGAATGCTCTTGAGCCTTGAGCTTTAAAAAATGGTCCAAAAGCAACGGAATGTCTTCCGGTCTCTCCCTCAGGGGCGGAAGATACAACGAGACGACATTGAGTCGATAGAACAGATCGGGGCGGAACTCGCCGGCTTTGGCCATCGTTTCCAGATCGCGATTACTGGCAGCGATTACGCGGACGTCGACTTTGATTTCGTCAGTTCCGCCGAGGCGGGTGAAGGTTTCCTGCTCGATGGCTCTAAGGAACTTGGCTTGAGTCCCCAGATTAAGCTCGCCGATTTCATCGAGAAAAAGCGTCCCGCCGTGGGCGAGCTCGAATCGCCCTACTTTTTTTTGCGAGGCGTTTGTAAAGGCCCCCTTCTCATAGCCAAATAGTTCACTCTCGATCAAAGTATCGGGTAGCGCCGCACAATTGACCACAACGAATGGCTTGGAGCGCCGATCACTGTTGTAGTGAATGGCCCGGGCAATCAGCTCCTTCCCCGTGCCGCTTTCCCCGGTAATAAGCACCGTGCTTTTCTTGGCCGCCACCATGCTGACAGCCTTGAACACGTCAATGATTTGTTTGGATTTTCCGATGACGTGCTCGACTCCATACTTACGGCCGACTTCTTCCTTCAAACGTTCTAGTTCTCTGAACAAATGAACTTTTTCAAAAGCATGCTCGACTCTGAGGCGTAGTTCTTCCACATCGAAGGGTTTCGTCACATAATCGAAGGCCCCCGTACCCTTCGCCGTAAAGGCGGTTCGCGCCGTGTTAAGGGCCGTTAACATGATCACTTGGCACTCGGTATGGATAGACCTCATTTGCTTAAGGACGGCGAGACCGTCCGCGCCCGGCATGACAATATCCAACAGAACTACGTCCGGCTTCTCCTCCGCGAGCTTCTGAATGGCCTCGTCCGCGGACATTGCTTCCAAAACACGATACGATTTATTGAAGACAAGCTGCAGCGATTGTCTGACGCCGGGTTCATCATCAACCACGAGCAGTACGGGCTGGCTCATGTCTCTTTTCTTTTCTAGTTCAAGCAATCTGGAACTCCATTCTTAAAATGTCTTTTTCCGTGTCCGAATAATCAAGGCTCATATCCCCGCCGTTGCGCTTCACCAATTGTTTGGCAAGTAGGATACGCAAGGGCAATACGTTTTCGCTCGCACTCGTGGAGGATTTACCGAAATAGTGGGTGATCGACGCCACCCGCCCCACTTCGCGCGTGTACGAGATCGCGACGCAACCCTGCTTCTCCACGTTGATCTCGATCTCGCTTCCCATTCTTGCCTGGGACAAGACAGCCAGCAGCACGTTTTTTAGAACATACTTGACTTGATCTTCGTCGGCCTTGATTTCACGACTATAGCCGTTGCCTTTCCAGCGGATCTGCGTCTGCCGCCTGGCGCATTCATTGGTTATCTCATTCAACGCCGAGCGAAGCTTTTCCTGCAACGGCACCTTGCTCCAACGAGGTTGCGCGAATTCGGCAAATTCGATCATCAGCTCGAGCAGCTCATCCATCCGCTCGATATCGCCGCCTACGACATCTTGAAAACGCGACCGGAAGTTTTCGTCCTGATATCTGTCCGTCAACAGCTGTGCGAAGGTTTTAATCGTGACCATCGGGTTCTTGAGCTCATGAGCAAGCTCTTGGATCAAAACACTCAAATCTTCACGTTTGACGTGTCGATTCTCTAAGGGAGTCTCCTGCTGGACTCCGTTGTGGGCCTGTGCCGGGCTTTCGTCCGCTTCGAAACCACTTTTTTCTTGAACTTCCAAAGGAGCAGATTCATCAGAACCGCGCAGTTCTGGCAATTCCCCTCCAAGCATCGAATCGAAAATCAGATCGGTTGCTTCAATGCGGCTTTTTCGTTGCAAGGCCAAGGTTCGGGCGATGACGGTTTCCATTTCGTTCAAGTTGCCGAACCAAAGGTAATTGCTGAGCCTCTCATTGGCAGCCGCTGAAAGAGTGACTGCCCCCAACCCGAGGTGGTTAGCATAAAACTGACAAAACCAATTGGCGATTGCCGGCACATCCTCGCGCCGCTCTCGCAGCGGTCGCAGCGCCAGATTTAAAGTGGCCAGTTTATAGTAGAGAGATTCGAGCAATTCACCGTGATAAACTTTCTCCAAAATATCGGCTCTTGCCGTCGTGACAAGACGACACTTGCCGGACTTTGATTCCTCCTCTTCTAAAAAATTCACCAGTTCTTCTTGGCCGGATGGCGGTATCCGATCAACGTTCTCGATGATCAACGTAACAAACGGCGCTTGGCTGCTACGACTCCATGACACCTGCAGGCTCTTTTGATCCAAATAGGCGGGAGTGATTTCCGCCGCATTCAATACCACCCAGCCGCCGAAACGAGCGCCCAAGAAGTGGATCCCACGAGCCACCCGCTCCTGGCCGCAGCCAAGCTCTCCGGAGATCAAAATCGGGAGATCAGTGGCAGCAAATCGGTGAACGAGGGTGAGCGCGCCATGGCTGAGATAAGGGAACTCAAGGTACCGGGTAAACTCTCCTCGAGGCTCGATAGGGGAATAAGAGAAAGCCTTGGATAAAATGGTTCTTCGAGCTAAGAGTTGACCCACCTTCTCTTTCAGCTCATAGGGGCTAAAAGGTTTGGCTAAACACCCCACGCTTTCTCGATCTTCGATCGCCTTTGCCGCAGATTTCGAATCCACGAGGAACAGCACGGCAAACGGCGCTTTATCGGCAAATCTCAAGAGTTTAGAAGGCTCCCTCCCGATTGCCGGAGTAACTCCAAGAATCAAAAGATCCACATCGCGGTCGGTTTCAGCGAACGAAAGGGCCCCTTTAGCAAATGGCCTCTTTGCGACGACAAACTCCCGGCCCAAAATGAGCGCGAGGGTCTCCCGTATTACCTCGGATTCTTCAATGACTAAGATTCGCTTCGTTTGCATGAGCGTGCCCGTTGCTTAATCGACGAATCGGCTTGCCAATGGGTAAGTTTATAAAAAATGTTGTCCCCAAACCGACTTTGCTTTCTACAGTGACATAGCCTCCATGTTCCTGAACAATCTGATGAGAGATAGACAGCCCCAGGCCGCTGCCTTCTTCCTTACTGGTAAAGAATGGATCGAAAATGTGGTCTATATTCTCAGGCGGGATCCCTACCCCGGTGTCCCGGACCTCGACTTGAACAAATTGGCCCGCATGCCCTGTGTCGTTCCTGGAAGTGAGCCGTGTGGATATAAAGATCGAACCGCCCTCTCCCATGGCCTGGATGGCATTGAGTATGAGGTTCATGAATACCTGCTTCATCTGTTCTCTGTCAATCCAGACGCGGGGCAAGTTTAGGGCAAAATCCCGTGTAATCTCAACTCCTTTCTCCTTGGCCTCGGTCTCCAAAATACGCGCAATGCCGTCGACCACCTCGTTCATGCTTTCTTCCGCGACGTTAGGCCGCGACGGCCGAGCGAAACTCAAAAGGTCGTTGATTAAACCGCAAATGCGATCCACCTCTTTCAGTGCAAGCCCTTGAAACCCCTCCCGAAACTCGGCGTCGTCATAACGTTCAGGCAAAAGCTGCGTGAAAGTACGGATAGCGACTAAAGGATTTCGAATCTCATGGGCCAGTCCAGCCGTAAGTAATCCCAGCGAAGAAAGCCGATCCGCCCGGCGCAGCGTATCCTGTGACTGCTTAAGGTTTTCATAAAGCCTGGCGTTCTCGATCGCAATCGCTGCCTGGTTCGCTAAAGTGGACAAAAGCTCCAAGTCTTCACTCGAATAGATTTCTTTTCCTTCCTTGTGACCAAGGTTGAGAATCCCGATCAACTTCTCCTTGGAGGTTATCGGCACGCTGATTTCTGCTTCAACTTCGCTCATTTTTTCCGCCACCTGGAGTCCAGAGGCTGTATCTCGAGCCATCTCCAGCTCTTCCTTGACGATTCCCTCCTGCCTGCCTGTCAAACGTTGA
>Ga0105092_10001068_pt1 | contig 14590 bp, 9 predicted proteins | sample PPLLak2March2015_FD_87021 | JGI IMG/M metagenome (GOLD analysis project Ga0105092, IMG submission 87021) | Freshwater sediment microbial communities from Prairie Pothole Lake near Jamestown, North Dakota, USA - PPLs Lake P7 Core (1) Depth... | ecosystem: Environmental > Aquatic > Freshwater >... | reverse complement strand
TCCTAAAGGAAAAAACTGAGGACACCTATTATATCAACCAAGGATGGTTGACGCTGCTTCTCGGACTTTAGCTTTGAGGTGCGCGGGTTTTGGCCTGCTCCATGGCGATCTTGTCAATATGGCTTAAGGCCTGGGCTCCGGATGCTCCTTCGATTGCCATAATCGCGATGTCCTGAACCTGACGTTTGGCGTCTTCGACCTGTGCACGCTGTTTCTCGATTTCAGCTGATTGCCGCGATAAGCTGGTCTTGCAGCGCTTGAATCTGCAATTCGGCGAGCCGCCTTTCCGATTCGCGCTCCTTTTTCAGCAGAATTCTTTCTTGCTCAAACCTCTGCTCCGCTGATTTAACCGCAAAGTCGTGTTGAACAGGATTAAAAATCCCTCTCAATCTCCCTTTACAAAGGGAGACTTTCAATTCCCCCTTTGTCGATACTAGCACAACCTACGGAGATAGTTTTCAATCCCCTGCGCATCCTACCTTTCAGGACTTTGTATAGATGCAAACGTCAACCGCCGATAGACCTGCCGCACCGTTTCCACGTCGCGTTTGCAATAGTCACAGATTTCGGGAAGCCTCCCGGCGCAGTAATAGGGATAAACTTTGGAACCGTCCAAACTCTCTTTGGGCGATGGAATCGCCAGCGCACGGGACAAAAGATCGAGACTGATGTGCTCGCGTCCCCATTGGCTCCACTCGTGCATCGTGTCGAAAATGGGTGCGTTGCGAAAGCGGGCAAACGGGATTTCACGAGACGGTTTGATTTGGTTAATGATAGAACGCTGATAAATGAACCGAAGATCGAAGTCCAATATATTGTGGCCGACGAAGAGGTGCGTTTCGGTCGCCAATTTCCAAAAACTCTGGATAATTTCTGTTTCATCTCCGTGAATGACTTCGACGGGAGAGTCCAACGGTGGTTCCAAAGCATAAGCCAAGCAGAGAATTCTTGATGTCGCGGCTGCGAGGCTCAGTTTTTTGATGATCTCGGCCTCGTCGAGCCTTATCTGCGATTCGAGCAAGCCGTTGTCCTGGAGTGATTGTTCTGTGGGAACCGTCTCGATGTCAAAAAAGAGGATTTTCATATGAGTTGGAGTTGAACCGGATGGGAGATTTCTTTTTTCGCATCCGGAGACACGGAGACCGCTTCGCCGAGCCGCAAGAAAATCACCTTAAACGCCGCGACTTCTCTTTGCAGACTCTGCCGCGCGGCCCGCGAATAGATGTGGGCTTGCCGCCGGTAGCGTTCGGCGCCTTGTGTCAGTTCCTCTCTGGCAATCCTATCGGTCTTGTAGTCCGCCAAATAAAGCATGCCATTATGCTCATAAACGAGGTCGATGACTCCTTCCATGATTTGGCCATCCCATGGCATCAAGAGCGGCACCTCACGGCCGAGGATTTGGGATGTTGCCAACTCACCATAGATCTTTGAGCCAAAGAAGCGCTTAAGGATTTCGGCCAGATCGGCGTGAATCTGCGCTTGTTCCTGCCGAAGTTTGGAGGGCAGCCATTGGTCCAGGAGGGATTCGATTCTGTCACTTGAGTTTTCGACGCTCTCAGCGAAGTCCCAACTTTCAAGAAAACGATGCGCCAATTCACCAATCACCATCGAAGGCGTCCGGCTATATGACAGGCTGGTCCTTTGGCGGGCTGCTTCAGCCATCTCTTCTTCCTGCCGTTTAAGTAACGTGGGCGTTATGAAAACAGGTTTCTCGATGGTTGTTTCGTAGGTGTTTCGCCGCCGGGCCCACGCGTTCACGTAGGGCTCCCAATTTGGCTTCGTGGCGGGTTTTCTGTGATGGCCCTTGGCTCGTCCGGGAGCGCTCAAACTTTCCGAGACCACTCGAAGCTCAACAATTCCGCTTCCGACGACAACGTTTCTCGATCCCGTGGCGGTCGCGATGTTGTCGTGGAAGGGTTCGTCCAACATCGACATGAAGCTTCCGTTCGATCGCCTGCGAGTCGGAGCGCAGGAGAGGATGAGGTGCTCTCTGGCCCGAGTCATGGCGACATAAAAAACCCTCTTTTGCTCTTCTTTCGCTCGAAGTCGTGCCTTCTCGGCAATATAGAGTCCTGCAAGATCCGATGTTCGCCCCACACGGACTCCCGTCAAACCTGTAGACCAATCGAATAATGCTTCCGCGCTGACGGCATGACGCCCATCGGTTCCAGCTTGGCATCCGGCGAGGATAACGATGGGAAACTCCAACCCCTTGGCTTTGTGAATACTCATGATTCTGACGGCGTCGAGATTCTCTTCCGCGAGCGCGCTTTCGCCCTCTTCCTTAACGTCGAGCACTCGCTGCTGAAGCTGGTGAATCGCTTCCTTAAGCGTGGTCAAGCCTTCCTTTCCCAACAACTCAGCTTGTTGCCGAAGCTTCTCTAAATTCGCTACTGCCTGTTCGCCGTGAAAAGTGCAGGCGGCGAGCGTCTTGAGCGGCAGACTGGCAAAAATATGCGACACCGCCGCCCCAACGGGCAGCTTCGGTGTTTCTTCGTGAAGTCGAGCGAGCCTTTGGTAGAGCTCTGCCAGGGTCGGCGGAAAGTTCTTGTCCTTCAGGCGCTTCACTTCACGATAGTCGATCAAATTCTCGCGATGTAATTGGTAGATGGTTTGATCGTTCAGTCCACCTAGCGGTGAGCGGAGCACGCCGACGAGGGCCAGCCGATCGTAGGGATTGTTAATGGCCCGCAGCAGATTCACTGCGTCGATTATTTCTTTGGCGGCGTAAAAGTGCCGCTCTCCCTCGACGACATAACGAACGCCGTTACGCCTGAACGGCTCCAAGTAATCGTGGATGTCGGTGAGCTTTGTAAAAAGGATGGCAATATCCTTCGGCTTTGCCCGAACATGCTCGCCTTTCGAGTTTAGAATGGGAGTTTGCTCTAGGATCTCCTCTTGCAGCCAACGGGCAAGGCTCTCCCCTTCGGTACGCCGCGCCTTTTCCGCGCTCATGTCCTCGTCGCCCGTGACAATCTTTCGAACCATCACTTTTGGCAGTGGCGCTGGATCCGGGGCGAGGGCGCCGGTCGAAATTCTCTGCGGCGCTGGATGAATGGCGATGTAGGGCGGCTGAATGCCAGCTTGCGGCCGGATGAGGCGTTCGAAGATACCGTTGACCACGTCGAGGATGGCGGCGTGGCTTCGGAAGTTGGCGGTGAGGCGACATTCAATGCCGTCCTGGGATTTGATTAACTTTTCGACGACTTCGAGGTAAGCCTCGATGTCGGCGCGGCGGAACGCATAAATCGATTGCTTGGGGTCGCCGACGACGAAAATTTTTCCAGGGGTGAGTTGTACATCCCGCCATCCTTGCGCCGTCCGATCGGCTTGTTCCGCGAGGTAGAGAAGAATTTCATACTGGATCGGGTCTGTGTCCTGGAACTCGTCGATGAGAATCGCGCGGAATTGCCGCTTCAATGCCTGGCGCACGCGCGGACGATCCCGCACGAGATTGCGAGCACGGATGAGCAGCCCATCGAACGATACAAATCCTTCACGGACGAAGAATTCACGGAATTTTTCGATAAACGGGATGAGGACTTCCCAGAGCAGCCGGGTTAGCCCGGCGTCGACCTGAACAATCCCTTTGGCGGCGCGCACCAGTTCCTGAGCTTCGAGGACATCGATTTCCGACCAGCCCTGGAGATCCTTATTGATCGATCTTTCCGCAACCAGCGATCTTGCCTCGCTTGGAGCATTCTTGGAAAGCCCTCCGCGATCGAGAAATTCTCGAATCACCATGAGGGCGGCGCAAACCAGCTTTTCGTTGTGCCGGTTTTCGCTGTGGACCTTTAGGAGAGCGATCGCTTTTGACTTCAGATTTCGGAGCCAGGGTTGAAGAAGTTCCAAAGCCTCATCGTTCATCGAATTGGGCTTGGCGCGCTGTAACTCGACGGTTTCGGAGCAGAGCGACTTCGCTAACGCCTTGACCTGATCCAGCATCAGTTTTCTAAGGATTTCTCTCCACTCATCGCCATGACTGCCGGTAAGCGCTAGCTCCTGATCGAGCCACAGATCCCATTGTTCATCGAAGATGCGCTCGAATTGCTTGCCGTCGTCCTCTTTGAACTGGGGGTCGACGCCGGCTTCCAAGGGATAGAGCCGTAGCAGCGTTGCCGCGAAGCTATGGATGGTCCCGATGTCGCTTCGCTCCATGTTCCGCAGCGCATCGTGCACCCGCGCGTCCAGCTCGTTTTTCGAAAGCTGGTAGCGTTCGATCAGTGATTCGATTTCCCTATACCGGTTGGCCTGAGCATCGTTTTCCGGCTCGCGGTCAAGACTTACGACAAGGTAGGATTGAAGGCGCTCCCGGAGCCGCAGCTTCATCTCGTTCGCTGCCTTGTTGGTGAAGGTCAGGGCGACGATTTCAGTAATTTTGAGAGGTTCGGGGTTACGGAGCAGCAAATGGACGAGCCGATCCACTAGCAGCGTGGTCTTGCCGGTTCCCGCTCCCGCGGTGACGACCAGGTTGTGATCGAATGTGCCAGCGGCGCGTTCCCGTTCGGACGCGTCAGCAAGTTGGCTGCCTATTAACTCGGCGCTCATAGTTTTTTCGGGTCTTTCTTGCGCAACTGCCGGTGAGGTTCCGTGAGCGGATCATTCTCCGCCCGCCAGAGGCTGGGCGGATGGTTCTTGCGGCAGATTTCCGCCACATCGCAGTGCCGGCAATAGTCTCCCGGTTGAATAAAAAACCGGCCCTGCTGAATTCCACGAGCGAAATAGGAAATCGTGCTCCTGATCTCCTCTCCCATTTGCCCTTCAAGTCCCTCCGGAGCGAAACTCGCGGTGACCAGCGGCCCGTCGCTCCAGCGCGGGGCAATGTAGTAAAAGGTGGCCTCCACTTCCGGTGCGGAACCCTGGATGTCGTCCTGCGCTGCCAATCGTTTCCCGAGCAGAAAATAAAAGGGCGGCTGCAGCTTTTCACCGCGCAGGGCCGCGCGGTAAAGATCCTTGTCTTGGGCTGTGGAGCTGACTCCGAATTTGAATTTGTAATCGATGACCCGCAGGCGATTCCGTGTCCGGTCGCGGTCGATCCGGTCCATGCGGCCGCGAATCGTCTGTCCAGTCAACGGCTCCGGCCAAGCCGGCCCCAACCGTTCTTTGACGTCGGTCTCGAAGGCGACGGGCGTGTATCCTGAGACAGAGATCTCCTCGAGATCTCTTACCAGGACTTGGCGAAGCAGCTCAGTCAGACTCTCTTGCAGGATCTCCCAGGCCAGAGGGTAACCGACGGGAGTCTTTGATGCATACTCGGCAAACGCCCGCTGCGCGACAGTTTTCAACGTCGATTCAATATCGGCGGCAGCGGCGGCCTTGCCGGCGAAATAGTCCCGGTGAACGAATTCCTGGTAGATTGATTTCAGAATCAGATGGCCGAGTTCACCGAATTCTGCGGGACTCGGACCCATGATCTCTTCGGGTCTTTGCAACCTTTCGAGTCCGAGAATAGTGCGCGCAAAGAACTGAAACGGGCAGCGGCCATAAGTTTCCAGGGCCGTGGGAGAAAGTCCGCGCTGAGAAAAATGACGCCAGTAATCGGAAAGTGGACCGACGACGCCGTCGAAAACATCCAAAGCGGCGGACGTGAGATCAAGCCGTTCGACCACTTGGCGCCCCTGATTGTAAAGGGACGGAGAAAGATCGAAAGCCTCGATAAGAGTCGTGGGGTCTCGGTTGTCGAGACTCAAACGGACGGCAAGCTCTTCGGGCAGTAATAGATCATCGCGATCAAAGGGGTGGGTCTTGATCTTGTCCACGATGCTGCGCGAAATGGTGGACTCTTCTAAATGATGCTCGCCATGACTTTGCAGGGCGCGCCGTAGCTCTGTTAGATACCACGAAGGGGCAAGCGCTCTGCCGCTTTCGTCCGCGCGTTGGAACAGGCAATAGAGTCGCTCCCGTGCGGCGTTCACGAGCAAAGTGAACACAAGCTTCTCCTCGTCGAAGCCGGCGAGTTTTGCGTTGACCTTGAACCCCAGATCCCGCTCCAAAGTCTCTCTATCTCGATCGCGAAGGAAGGCATCCTCTCTAATAGTCCGAGGAAAGACCCCCTCATTGAGCCCCAGAATGAACAGAGCGCGGAAGGGCTGGCCGCGGGCGGCGGTGGCATTGAGCACGGCCACGCCAGCGGCGTTCAAGGGCGGCACGGCCACCGTGCTGCGTTCGAGCCAATGCTGAAGAGCCTGGCTGAAATCAGCCAACGGCACGTTCGCTTGCACGACATCGAGTCCCGCCAACCGGTCGAGAACTGCCAGAATCTCCGCGCCAGCGAGAGCCTCGGAGTCCTCTAATTGTAGTTCGCAGTTGCCCGAAATACCCAGATACTTCTTGAGCAGCTGTTTGCAGGCGTCCGCGTAGTGACTCCATGGGGCCTGGGGAGGCAAGGTGTCTAGGTCGCTCGAGAGCTCGTTGAAGACGTTCGCCAGGTAACGAATTTGCACGGCCGCAATTTTAGTCACGCGCGGCTCATCATCATTGGAGGCTTGGCAAAGAATCAAATCCCGTGTCGTGTGCCTTTCCAAGCGACGCCACCCTTGGATGCCTTTGCAAATGGCCAGCTCGCGCGTCGCTAGATCCCACATATCGGGGCGCGGGAGGATCTTCTCCAAGCCTGAGGACTCAAAATGAAAGTAAGGGGAGGAAAGAAGATCGATAACATGGGTCCGCAGATAATCCTTTGCCGGCAGATTGAGCAGCAGGATCACGGCCTTGGTGAGCGGAAACTGTACGAGCGGCTCTTCAATCACGCCGGTCAGGGGGATCTGGTGTTGGTGAAAGATTTCTTTGATGGGCGGCCCGTAGGCGTCGAGGCTACGAGCCACGACGCCTATCTCATTGAAAGTCATCCCGTCATCGGCCGCCAGGCGCAGAATCTCTTTTGCGACAACCGCGACTTCATCGTGTATGCCGAAAGCGTTCATGATTTTGCAACACCACTTTTTGGGCAACGGCGCATAGGGTCTTTCGGCCGCTTGGTCGAAGAGCCGCAAAGTGGGAAGCAAATGGTTTTGGGTTCCAGGGGCCTCGACGAGATTCGTCACGGCAAAAGCGCCGGTCCGCCCTTGAACGTAGCGTTGATAAAAGCGCTCGGCGAAATTCCAGCCCGCGTGACTCGGTTGGGTCCGGAGAAGGGGGAAAAAAAGGGTTGTCGGGTAATTCTCAACGACGGAGTGAAAGAGATCGACCTGGACTTGAGTTAGATCGTAAAAGCCGTAATAGAAGATCTGCACGAAGCGGCCGAGAAAGCGCGACGAGTGGATCCTTGTCGTCGTCGATTTATCTAAGTCGGAATGGTCTTCAATGCCTTTTTCCTTGCAAAACAGAAGCAACGTCTCGAGAAGAGTGAGCAGTTGAGCTGTCCTTTCGCTCAACTTTGCGGCGAGATGATCTTCACGAAGCGCTTCCAAGACCACCGACGGCTCCACCAATCCATCCCGCAAATCCCGCAGCGTTTGCCAGAGCGCGGCGCATCCGCCGGCCCTTTCTTCAATGCCGGCGAAGGTTTCCGTGCCAGGTTGCCTTGTCCGAATCATTTGACGCAATACCTCTTCGAGAAAGAGATCGTCGCGAAGAATCGGAGGGTTGATGCCGTTGACTTCGGAAGACAGCCGCAAAGACAGCTGGTGAAATGTCAGTAGCTGAAGATTGAGCCAGGACAAACTCTGTTCGCGGGTCAAAAGAATCTTCAGTCGGCGCCGGAGCGCATCGGAGGGAACGACAATCAAAACTGGCAGGAGAGGATGGTCCGCCTTATGGCGGCGTAGCTCGTCTACCAGGGCGTTCTCTAGATGGGGATGAAAGGGACCTAAGACTGTCTTCATCGAGACTTCTGGCTAAAAGTAACACAACCGTGGCCCGCGGCAAAGATTTTTAAGTTGCAAAAGGCTGCTTAAAGATTTAAAGAGTTGGGAATCTCTTCCCTTATGTTTTTCAGACATAAGCTCCTGCCGGTCATTATCTTCTTCGCTTTTTTCTCTGTCGGAGCGAGTCCCAATGATGCTCAACAGCGCGGCGCAGGTCTCGTCGTTTCCGATAACAAGTTGGCCACGGAGGCCGGCATGGAGATTCTCAACCGCGGCGGCAATGCGGTGGACGCTGCCATTGCCACCGCCTTTGCGCTGGCGGTTGTCGATCAGGCCGCCTCTGGTCTCGGCGGCGGCGGCTTCATGATGATCTATGATGCCAGAGATAAACGTGCCCACGCGTTGGATTTCCGTGAAACGGCGCCAGAGGCCGCGCGCGCGGACCACTATGTCAGGAACGGAAAGCCGGCGCCCTCGCTGAGCTTGACCGGCGCGCTGGCGGTGGCTGTGCCGGGAGAAGTGGCGGGTCTATTAACCGCGACGAAGCGTTTCGGCAGCTTGCCGTTGGCGGTTCTAGTGGCGCCTGCTATTCGTCTGGCGATCGAGGGATTCCCGCTGGATGCCAGCCTGCGCTATGCCATCGAGCGCCAATCATCCAATATGAAGAAGTTTCCGGAACTGGGCCGAGTCTTTCTGGTGAAAGACGAAGTGCCCCCCGAAGGTGAAGTCATCCGCCAACCCGATCTGGGCCAAACATTGAAAGCAATCGTATCAGAAGGCGGTGACGTGTTCTACCAGGGCTGGGTAGCCCAGGCGATCGTGGATACCGTAAAGAAGGAGGGAGGCGTCCTTACGTTCGACGACCTCAGGAGCTACAAGGCGATTTGGCGCGAGCCACTGGTCGGAAGCTACCGTAACCGAACGGTTCTTACGATGCCGCCGCCGAGTTCGGGCGGGGTTGCTTTGATCCAGATGCTAAACGTGCTCGAGGGACACCAGCTCAACCAGCTCGCGCACAACTCCGGGACCTACCTCCATCTCCTTGCGGAGGCCATGAAGCACGCTTTCGCAGACCGCGCGCAATATCTCGGCGATCCGGATTTTGTCAAAGCGCCAATTGCGACGTTAATTTCCAAGGACTACGCTACTTGGATTCGCGGCCGTATTTCCCCGATCAAGACCTATCCGGCAAAGCATTATGGCTTGAGAAACTTCAGGACCGAACAGGGTGGAACGACCCACTTTAGCGTGCTGGACCGTTTTGGCAACGCCGTTGCGTGCACGTTGTCCGTCAACACACGTTTTGGTTCCAAGATTCTCGTACCCAAGACCGGGATCGTACTAAACAACGAGATAGATGACTTCGCAATCCATCCGAGCGGCAACGTCTATGGCCTTGTCGGCAATGAAGCCAACGCGTTGCAGCCGAAGAAAAGACCGCTCAGTAGCATGACGCCGACGATTATTCTTCAAGGAGAGCGGCCGGAGTTGATCGTCGGGGCGGCTGGCGGACCGCGAATAATCAGCGCGACCCTGCAAGCGATTATCAACGTCTTGGATTTTCATATGCCAGTCAAAGAAGCTGTCGACGCGCCCAGAATTCATCACCAATGGATCCCGGAAGAAATCAATGTAGAGGCGAAGCTAGCGCCGGAGACGAAGAAATCCCTCGAACGAAGGGGCCATACTGTTAAAGACAGACCCGCGCTGGGGTTGGTGCAGGCTATCTTGGCGAAGCGCTCGAAAATTGCTGGTGCAGCCGATCCTAGAAAAGAAGAGAGAGCGCGTTCGGACTAATTAGGGGTGATGAATGGCGAGCCATCTGACGGCGGAGGTCGCCTTTACCGGAACTTCTCTGGATTATTTTCGTTTCCGATTCTGAGCCCACCATGACCACAAGGGCCGGATCACTTGCCCAAGCCGCAGCAATTGCCCGGCCGATTTCGTTAGTCTTCCCCCGTAGCCGCTGACCAAGAGTGCCGAGACTCCCGTAACTAAGACCGGGTAAGCCTTGAGAAACCCCACTAGTGTTAATAAAAGCGCCCCAACGCCCAGTGCCGGCCGGACCCGGCCAAGGGAGCCGGCAAGCTCTTCCCGGTCTGCTTCGCAGCGCTCGATCAGGAGCCGCTTACGGCGGGCAATATCTGCAAGTCGATTACTCACAAGAAGACGTCTTCAGTCGATCACGATCCTTTCCTAACTCCGCCAAGGTGGCGGGAAAAACGCCAGGCCGGGTTAATATTTTTTTGCGCAGCATCAAAGCGGCGGCAATTCCGACAGCCAGGTAGAGCGCCGCGAGGCCGCCAATAGCGAAAATCCAACCCTTTTCCCAGAAAAGGGCCACGACGAAAATGGTGAGAAGGATAAAGCCGAAACTGAGGCAGAAAAAAAGCAGCAGGGTGAGCAGGAGAGCTTGTTTCAACCGCTCCCGTTCCTCTTCCAATTCCGTAACAAACAGTTCCACCCGCGTGTGCAGCGCGGAACTCACCGCGGCGAGCGCGGCCTTCAGATTCTGTAAGAAGCTCGGCGAGCGTTCGCCCTCCATACGGTCTTCTTTTCCGTCCATCGGAGAATCTAGCTGCGGCGAATCAGCAAGCCCAATATCAAACCCACCCCGGCTGCGACACCCACCGCGCTCCAGGGATGCTCGCGCACATAATCGTCGGCGACGTCGGCATACTCTTTTGATTTCTGGATGACGATTTTTTCCGCGTCCGCTAGCGCTTTTTTGCCTTCGATCAAGCTTTGCTCGATCTTTTGCCGCGCGGCGGTGACTTTCTCCCCCGCTTGGTTGGTGGTCGCTTTCAGCAGTTCCTCTGCGTCGCCGATCAGGGTTTTTAGATCACCGACAAGCTTTTCTTTCGATGTTTCGCCGTCCATGGTACCTCCTCCGGTTCAGAAATGTACTTTTAAATATCATAAACAGGCGCTAAGGGGTATTCAAGGACCGAAAATACACGGAGATTATTGATGACGAAAGCGGATTTAGGCGCAGTCATCGCTTAACATACAACCCCTTTTTGGCAAGCCGCCTTTTGGCGTCCATTCTTGATATGTTAAGGCCCTAGTGAGGCCTGTTTACATATGAAAGGGATTTTTTAGCAAAATGGTCTGCTCGCGGCCGGGTCCCACCGAAACAAGAATGATCTTGGTTTTGACAAGCTCCTCAAGCCGTCGAACATATTTCTGAGCGTGGGTCGGTAAGGCGGAGAACTCTCTTACATCATCGAGCGGTGTCTCCCACCCCGCCATTTCCTCGTAGATGGGCTGGGCGTTTTGCATCACCTTTAAACTGGCGGGAAAATCGTCCAGCGTTTTGCCGTCGTAGCAATAGGCGTTGCAGATTGGAATCTTTTTAAAACCGGTCAAGACATCGAGCTTAGTCAGAGCGATGCCGGTAATGCTATTTAGACGCACCGCATGGCGCACCGCAACCGCGTCAAACCAGCCGCAGCGCCGCGGCCTTCCGGTCGTGGCGCCGAACTCCACCCCTTCGCGTTTGAGCGTTTCTCCCTCCGGGCCGTGGATTTCTGTGGGAAACGGACCGCTCCCCACCCGCGTGGTGTAAGCTTTGGAGATCCCGATGACCTCATGTATGTGGCGCGGCCCCACACCGGTACCGCTGCACACGCCGCCGGCGACCGTGTTCGAAGAAGTCACGAACGGATAAGTTCCGTGATCCACATCCAAGAGCGTACCCTGCGCCCCTTCAAACAGCACCTGCTTGCCGGCGCGCATTTCCCGATCAAGCAAGAGGCCGGTATCGGTCACGTAGGTCCTCAGTTTTTCCCGGTAGACGCTGTAGCTATCGAGGAGCTTGTTGAAATCCAGGGTTTTTTCTTTCAGGATCGCCTTCAGATAGATATTCTTCTCTTCGATATTGCGCTGGAGCTTCTCCTGAAACGTTTCCTCTTCCAGTAAATCGATGAAGCGAATGCCGACCCGCGCCACTTTGTCTTCGTAGGCGGGGCCGATGCCGCGCCCCGTCGTCCCGATCATCCCTTCACCGCGCAACCGCTCGCGGGCCTGATCGATGGCCTTGTGGTATGGCATGATCAAGTGTGCCTGTTCACTGATGCGAAGCTGGGCGTCGTCGATGAAGTGACCTTGTCTTTTGAGGGCGGTGATTTCTTCGAGCAGGACCTCGGGATCGACTACGACGCCGTTGCCGATAATGCACAGTTTGTCCGGATGTAGCGCTCCCGAAGGAATGAGATGGAGGACGGTTTTCTTGCCGTCCACGACGAGAGTATGGCCGGCATTATTGCCGCCTTGGAAGCGGACGACGATGTCAGCATCGTCGGTGAAGAGATCGACGATCTTGCCTTTGCCTTCGTCCCCCCACTGGGCGCCGATAATTGCGACGTTGGCCATTTTCTTATTCTGGATTTCGGATTTGCAACTTTGGATTTGAATCTAAAATCGAAAATCCAAAATCGAAAATCGGTTCACAGTTTCACCAGTTCGGCGGAGACGATTTGCGGCAGGGCACGCAACTCATCGAGCGCTTTTTTGGGAACGGCCTCATCCACGTGGGTGAAAGAGATGGCGTTGCCGCCCTTTTCGCTGCGTCCCAATTCCATGCCTGCGATGTTGATGCCGTTTTTGCCCAAGATGCTGCCCACCGCGCCGACGACTCCGGGGACATCCTTATTGTGGAGAATAAGAATGTAGCCTTCCGGTACCGCCTCTAGGTAGAAGCTGTTGACTCTGACAATGCGCGGATACCTGCTGCCGAAGATTGCGCCTTCGACTTCCAGATCCTTTTTCTTGGCATTCGCCTTGACCGTAATCGAGCTGGCGAAATCTCCGGCATGTTCACCCCTCGATTCGACGATTTTGATTCCTCGCTCACGAGCAACCAGCGGGGCATTGACGTAGTTGACTCCGGACTCCATAACCGGCGTCAGCATTCCTTTGAGCACGGCGAGTGTCAAGGGAGCGACGTTGTACTGAGTTACGTCGCCGCGATATTCCACTTGAACTTCGGTGGGAAGCCTGCCGGCCATCTGGACGTGAAGGCTCCCGAGCTTCTCTGCCAGGGTCAGGTAGGGGCGCAGGACTTCTAACAGTTCCGGACTGACGGAAGGAACATTGACAGCATAACGCACGACGCCCTTGGCGAGGAAGTCGACCATCTGCTCTGCCACGGCAATGGCCACATTAAGCTGGGCTTCGTCCGTCGAAGCACCGAGATGCGGTGTCGTGATTACCTGATCCATTTTGAGCAGCGGATGATCGGGCGGCGGGGGCTCATCGACGTACACGTCCAACGCCGCCCCTGCTACTTTGCCTTCGCGAATGGCCTCCGCGAGATCCTTCTCATCGACGATCCCGCCGCGGGCACAATTGATGATGCGGACTCCGGTCTTCATTTTGGCAAATGCGTCACGATTAATAAGCCCCTGGGTCTCCGGCGTAAGCGGTACGTGGACCGTGATGCAATCAGATTTTGTAAAGATCTCCTCCAGGCTCGCGGGCTCTACGCCCATACGCGCGATGCTCTCCGAGGAAATGAACGGATCGTAGCCGATCACCTTCATTCTGAGCCCGGCGGCCCGTTCGGCGACGATCCGGCCAACATTGCCGAGACCGATGACCCCCAGGGTCTTGTTGCATAACTCCACGCCGACAAATTTGTTGCGGTTCCATTGGCCGCTTTTAAGGGAGGCGACCGCCTGCGGAATATGACGAGCCAACGCCATCATGAGGGAGATCGTATGCTCACCGGTGGTTACATTGTTACCGCCGGGGGTGTTCATCACCACAATCCCTTTTTTACTTGCGGCATCAACGTCGATGTTTTCGAAACCGACGCCCGCTCGTCCAATGACTTTTAGATTTTTCGCCGTGTCGATGAGTTCCGCGGTGATTTTGGTGCCGCTTCGGATCACCCAGCCATCATAGTCGGCGACAATCTTTTTGAGCTCGTCGGGTTTAAGCCCGACACGAACGTCCACTTCGAAACCCGGGGAGCGCTCGAAGACCTCCAGTCCCTGAGGAGCCAGAGAATCGGTGACGAGAATCTTCATGGACTAGTTCAAAGCCTCCATCAGGACCTCTTGAGCCGCAGCGACGCCGCGCCCGAAAGGCATCTCGGCGCCGAATTTTCTTAGCGCCATCTCCAAAGCGGCAATGGCCGTAATCACATCGAACGCGCCCATGTAACCCACATGGGCGATACGAATGACTTTACCCTTGAGCTGATCCTGTCCCTCGGCCAGGGTGACTCCCATCTGATCCCGCAGGTAATCGAGAACCTTGTCCGCGTCGATACCCTGGGGCAGGAGAATTCCAGTGGCCGCGGGGCTTGGACTATCCGGAGCCAAAAGTTTCAGTCCCATGGCGGTCGCCGCAGCGCGGGTTGCCCGCGCCATGCGGGCATGTCTGGCGTAAACGCGATCAAAACCTTCGCGCGCGAGCATGTTGAGCGACGCGCGCAGACCGAAAATCAATGAGACCGCCGGTGTAAAAGCGCCGGAGCCTTTTGCCTGATTCTTGCGTTCGAGATTGAGGTCGAAATAAAAGCGGGGAAGCCTGGCCTTCTTGGTCTTCTGCCAAGCGCGCTCGCTGAGGGCGATGAAACCCAGACCCGGAGGCAGCATGAGGGCTTTTTGCGAACCCGTAACCAGTGCATCGATGCCCCATTCGTCGAGGGGAATGGAAAGCACCCCCACGGCGGTCACCCCATCGACGAGAAACAGCGGCCCGTTCTTCGTTAGCTTTGCGATTTCCTTTACCGGGTGAAGCACCGTGGTGGAGGTCTCGCTCGCCTGGATCATGAC
>Ga0105092_10001067_pt1 | contig 14603 bp, 16 predicted proteins | sample PPLLak2March2015_FD_87021 | JGI IMG/M metagenome (GOLD analysis project Ga0105092, IMG submission 87021) | Freshwater sediment microbial communities from Prairie Pothole Lake near Jamestown, North Dakota, USA - PPLs Lake P7 Core (1) Depth... | ecosystem: Environmental > Aquatic > Freshwater >... | reverse complement strand
GATATGCTAAAGTACGCCGCTTATTGTAATTATGTCTTTCAGGTCAGCAACCTTGCAGAACTAACGGCAGCTGTCGATAAAATGTTGAGCATATAAGCAGACGAGTTTATAAGCAACTAGCGGTAATGGAAATCAAGCCGGTTGATTTGGTTCAACCGGCTTGATTATCGATGAGCAGATCGGACACTTTACGATATAAGCTATGCACCATCGATATGTTTGTTATATACTATCGCCTATGTCTGCCAATATTTCAAGGAATGAGTCATCACTAAGTCCACGCAGCCTATACATTCTGATCATTTTCCAGGTGCTGCAAAGCCTGATGCTGATCGGGACTGGCATCTACCGTTTGCTTGAAAGCCCCTGGCTGTTGTCAGTGATTCCACTCTCGATAAATGAAATAGCCAAAGATGCGCCTGCTGTTCTGGTGAACGAGATGAGTTTTATTTTTGTAGGCACAATCCTGTTGGCGCTGGCGCTGTTCATGCTTTCCAGGCGGTATACTGCCTGGCTTCTTTCAATCCTGGTACAGGGTGGGTTACTCCTTTACAGTCTGATTGCTTACTATCAAGGGAACCCCAGGTATGATGTAATGATAAGCGGTGTGATCCTGGTTTTCTACCTCAACCAGCGCACGATCCAGACCGCTTTTCGCTCGAATGCAGAGAATGTGTTATGACAGAAAATCAGGAAATGATCGACCTGACTCTCCTGCGCCGGTATGAACCGGTTATTCGTTACACTGGCGGTGAATGTTTTTACCCATTTAGTGTTGAACGGTATATCAAACAGTGCAGCCTTTGGCTGCACAGGCCAAAGATTCCGGACGTTTGCCTTGTGCCAACCGGCTCGCTTACCCTCGAACGTCTGACCCAGCAGCGACCGAATGGTTTTGATTCAATCCAGTATGTAAAGTTCATAGAGCCGTTGGACCTGGTTGAGCTGGCAAAACTTTCGATTAGCAGCACAATGAAATCTCTTACTGGAGTTGAAGACCAGGACAGCTTTCGTGCTGGTCTGGGCAGACTTGCCAGGGTAGGTTACGTTTCGCGCCTCCTCGATGCTCTCTTTTCACTTACCCTGCTCTTGCGGGGCAGGGTACCCGGAGATACGGCGAAAGCTGCCGCCCTCACTTACCAGCAAATGCAGGCAGAGCAGGAAAGCTTCTGTTATTACGGCAGGGTCCATCGTCAAGAGGGTTGGATTGTCCTTCAGTACTGGTTTTTCTATCCATTTAATAATTGGCGTACAGGTTTCTTCGGAATCAACGACCATGAGGGGGATTGGGAGATGATCTCAATCTACTGTACGGATGGATCTACCTCTGACAATCCATCCGATCCTGTCGAATCAATCCGTCCGGTTTGGGTAGCCTATGCCTCTCACGATTTCGCAGGTGATGATCTGCGCCGGCGTTGGGATGACCCAGAAGTAGAAAAGCTTGGTGAGCATCCGTTGGTCTACAGCGGGGCAGGCAGCCATGCCAGCTACTTTTCGAAGGGTGAATACCTGGCTGAAGTCGAACTTCCTTTCCTGACTCCTATACGCCGCGTTTGGAATTGGATCGAGACGATCTGGGTAAATACATTAAGGCAGGCTGGCGCAGAAGCTGAAAAGTCTGAAATCAATGTATTTCGGATACCATTCATTGATTATGCTCGCGGTGACGGCATCACGATTGGTCCTGGTCAGGAGAAAACCTGGCAGGCTGCTCTCATCGATCCTCTCCCGGGATGGGTTAAGGATTATCGGGGATTATGGGGTCTCTATGCCAAGGACCCAATCTCTGGGGAAAATGCGCCGGCAGGGCCTATGTATAATCGGGATGGAACGGTTCGAAAAAGCTGGTATGACCCGGTGGGTTGGTGCGGCCTCGATAAGATTACACCACCAGAACAGGCTTTAGAAGTACTTCATGAGCAGCGTTCTATTAACTTGAAGCGCCGTGAGGAACTTGTATTGGAAGTGGAACAGTCTGTGGAAGAGCTGAAAAGATTCGGGTTAGAGACTGCTGCTCTTCAGGGTATCGCACATATGGAGACGATCTACGACCAGCAGATATCGCACGTAGATGCTTTATCGGAAGAACTCGACAAAAAACGGCAGGAGATCTGCTTGATTGATGACAGGTTAAATGCCCTGGATAAGTATGAAAAAGAATTGGCGAGTGGGGATTATGGCCCGCTTCGTGCTCATATCCACAGAGCACACCTGCCGTGGACAGAGACGGAGCTGCGGCTCAGCAGGTTGGCAGAAGCTTACTCCGCAGTCAGCATCGGCGTATTAATGATAGGGATTGTTCTCCTGGTTGTCTTTGCCAGCCATTACATCCTTTTTGGACTGGCTGTCATGATCGGAGCTCTCATTTTCATCGAATCGAGCTTTCGCCGACGGCTCTCACGGCTGGCCACCAGCTTATCGGTTGCTCTTGCTGTTGTAACGGTTCTGGTATTGTTGTTTGAGTTCTTCTGGCAGGTAGTTGTCGTGCTGGTACTCCTGGCAGGTCTTTATATCGTATGGGAGAACGTAAGGGAGATCAGCGGATGACATATCACTTCTAGATGTACCCAGAAGGTGATACATCCGGGTACATCTAGAACAAGATCATGCTTAGTTCGCTTCGATACTGCCTGGCTATTGGATCGTCCTCGTCGAAGATATCCAGGAGGGCAACGATGACCTTACGAGCTTCACCGTTACGAAATTGTTTATTCTGGCGTAAGATGTCCAGCAGTCCGTCGAGGGCAGCTTCCAGGTTGCCGCGTTTGGCAAGCCGCAAGCTGTGCGCATAGGCAGCTTCCAGAAGATCATCTTCAACGATATCTTTCTCAGTTATATTAACCAGTGCTTTAGCTGCTGGAATGAGAGTTTGGGCTTTCGAGAACTCGCGTCCCGAGGGGATGCGGTTAAGAATCTCCAGTGCTTTTTCCGGTTTTCCGGTCATCATAAGACACTTGCCAAATCCCAAAAGGGCAGAAGGATCGTTCAGGTTATCCTTCAGCACCTGCTGGAATACCTGGCTGGCAGCAGCCCAATCGTGGTCTTTTAGCAGACTGTTCGCTTTTTCGAGAGCCAGATCAGTGTGGCTTGGAGCAAGTTCTCTCAGCCACTGCTTGACTCGAGGCTCGGGTTGTGCTCCTAAGAATTCAGCAACAACCTGTCCATCGCGAAAACCCTTGACTGCTGGGATGGAACGAACATTGTAGCGCATTGCCAGGTTGGTATTTTCATCGACATTGATCTTTGCCAGGCGGAATGCGCCGTTTGCTTCCTGTGCCAACCGTTCGAGAAGAGGTCCAAGCATTTTGCATGGTCCACACCATTCAGCCCAAAAATCGACGACTACAGGTATTTGCTGTGAGTAAAGGAGGACTTCATACTCGAAGTCTTCCTCATTTACTTCGATGATGTAGTTCGAAGGCTGCATTTTTACTCCTCTCCTGGGTCGATCATGCCGGGTTGGACGACTTCGATTACTTCACCATGGACATTTATTTTGATGCGGAACCCAAGCATCCCCAGGTAAGCGCGTCCCTGCTCTGGAATACCTGTATTCAAGATGGCATCGAACTGTTTGTCGATGTTTTTCAATTGGTTTTCGAGGATAGCCTTTGTAAAGATATCCTCCTGGCCCATCATCTTTGCGGCTTGTTCACTAATGATATTTTCGTGTCCCTCAACGGATTCTGTCATCTGTTCCAAGACTTGCCTGTCGACTTGTTCGGAAGGAATATGGCGCTTAAAGCCATCATCATCGACAACGTAACACGGCTCGTCACCCACATAAGTGGTGCCGACAGGGTTATCATTTTGATCGACAACTAAACCGCCAAACAATGCCTGTTTCGGCATTCAACCTCCTTATTAACTATCTTGCTTACCTTCAATTGTACCAAGTAAAATTGCGGCTGCAACTCCCATCCGGCGGTCAAGCATGTGGGCAGTATCCATTTGAAAGTCAATATCCAATTCATAGCGGAAAAGATGGAAACGCTGGCGGAAATCACCAACCCGCGTATTCCCGATAAACAAATCGTAGTTTTGAGGCAACAGGTTACCCAAGAGAAGTCTTCTTAATAACGCATATCCTACGCTATCCTCCACCAGGATACCAATCTGTCTGTCCGATTCATCGAGCAGTTCCCACTCATCTCTCAGCATCGACCTCCAACCTTTTCGCCGCCATACTCCCACTTTCTCACCACTCTGGGGATCGACGACATCATAGGCAGCGGAAAAATCGATGATATTGCGGGCTTTGATCAGCAGCATTGTCTGAGTCATTCCTTCGTCTGCATATACCCGGATGTCTTCTCGCAGCCGGAACATTTTTTGTTTGCTGAACATAAGCATTCGACCGCCTGGGTCATATAGACGGAAGGTTCCTGTCAGCGCCAATACTTGTCGTCTCAAAAGGTATTGATTGCATCGAAATGAGCTGTCCATTCTCTCTCCATTCACAAGCTTCTATTATGTATAACTCTATATAACGTCGAGTGTAGTACCAAAGTTTTCATACACTCTTTGCTCAGTGTATGGAACATAGGGTAGAGTCCACAAGTATATCCACTTGGCAGCCTGGGAGTTTACATTCACACAACCGTGGCTGCGTGGTTTTCCATAATCATTGTGCCAGTACGTACCATGAATTGCTATGCCTGATTTCGTAAAATACGTCACCCAGGGAACTCCAGGCAGGTCGTATCCGTTTGCGGTCAGGTTTCCAGCCGCCATATGGCGAGACGGGCGTTTATGGAATGTCTGGTGCCTTCCAGCGGGTGTAAGGTACCTGCCGTTACTGAAAATCGCTCCTGTAGCTGCCCTGGCAGCAAAAACGGGTTTGTCATACTCGTACGCCAGCACGAGCTGGTTTGCAGTCTGGACCTCCAACCTCTTGGCTTCCAGGGGTATTTCTGGTGAGATCGGTGTGAGTTCCTCGGGTAGAATAACTCGTAAGTGTTCTGCTGGCGTATAAAGGATAAGATCCCATTTGTCCTCCTGAATGCGGTACCAGGGCTCGCCGTTCGAGTCGTAAACGAGACCATCGATCCAGTACGTTGTTTCGTAATAATACCGGTACGCAAACCGGTTCGTTTTCCCGGGTCCCCAGAGCGCATCGGTGAATGGCACGGTTACTTCTGCCAGTGCACCAACCTCGGGAAGCTCAACGACAGGTTCGTTCAGTTGTGTAAGGACCGGTTGGACAACCCCGGAATGGACGTACCCTTTCTCCTCGATCTTGTACCAGACACGGTTATGAGCGGGTTCGTCTCCTCCAACGGTTGCACTCGTAATGTTGACGATATCATCTTTCCAATAGACACCCGTAACCTTTGAACCAAAATCTGGGCTTTGGTACAGGCGGACGTTTTGCTCCAGGATTCTCCCCAAAGTCAGATGCCCTTGACTGACAGCGTTAACAATAGGTGATAGGAGCCAGGCGGCAAGTCCAGCCCCGCTGAGTTTTAGAAAATCTCTACGGTTATAGGAAGAAAGAGGGTTCTCCGAGACTGATTTCACATGCATCAATAATGAACATTAACAACAGTTCCGACAGATGTAAAGTCAAACACCCAGCCGGCATCATCGATCGTAAAGTTGACGCACCCATGACTCATGGGTGTGCCAAAGTTGTTGTGCCAGTACGTCCCATGCAGACCGTAACCTTTATAGAAGTACATCACATACGGAACATCAGGGAGGTAATAGCCCGGTCCAGCCATATCGGCATAACGATACATCACATAAATTTTATATGTGCCGGTAACGGTTGGATGCTGCCATGTGCCTGTCGACACTACAAATGAACGGATCAGTTCGTAGCCTTCGTAGGCGTATGCCATCTGCTGTGCAAGGTTGACATCAATCCAACGTTCGTGCTCATCGACGCCAGATGGTAAACCCGGGAAGGATGGCTCTTCTGTTGGTGGTGGATCTGTCGGAAGAGGGGTGTCGGTAGCCGTTGGAGTTGGTGTGGGTGTATCCGTCGGTGTAGGTGTAGACGTATTCGTTGCGGTTGGCGTCGGTGTAAAAGTGGGCGTGGGCGTAAAGGTAGCTGTTGGTGTAGGGGTCCGGGTTGCCTTTTCGATGTTAACCTGTGATATTTCTCCTGGACTGTTCGCTGCAATCTCTTCCACCTGGTCTAGCGCCTGGTTGAACAATTCTTCGGCTCTGCCAAGAGGGACATACGGCGATCCGAACCAGATGACAAGAGTCAGGAGAAGGACGAAGCCCAGTCCCAACCAAAGCGCTGTCTTATTAAGAGTAACTGGACGAAGCCTGGCAAAACTGCTGGTAGGTATATTGGGCTCAACAATCTTCCGGCGTACCTGAACGTTCGGCTCGCTTGCCCGGTAGCGTTTTACAGCCCAGTCCATCGCTTTTCGGGCACGAGTGCTTTGCGGGTTGATTGCCAGGGCTCGTTTTAAATATTCAATGCTTGCACGCGGAGTTGCGACAGCAGCCATCCATAACCAGGGTTCTTCATCCCCCGGGTTAAGAGCCGCGGCTTTTTCTGCCCACAGGCGTGTTTCCTGTTGGTCGCCCTTACGGTAAGCCTGGCGTGCTTTTTCAAGAGCTGACTGGCTTTCCGGATTTGAGTTTTTCATGGGACCGGTGTCTCTTCGGAAGTCACATCTTCGTTCTGCAGGTAACACAAGATCCCGCGTGTGATTCCCCTGGCGATGAGTTCGGGTTGTTCGGTCAGAATGTTAAAATCCAGGTTGAGGAAGCCGATCTCGATGATCGCGGCTGTCGTATTTTCATCCGTTTCATCAAAAGCATGATAGCTAGACATATCTGCCGTAACACTGCCCGGATGGAACGGTAAACTGGTGGTTTCTGCATACCGGGTTCTCATACACGAAGTCAACCGGGCGGCTTTTTCTGGGTAAGTGGTAGACATAGCTGCAGCCACCTTAAATCCTGTCGCCTGGTCATTCACATACATGCATGAATCAGCATGGATAGAAACAAGAACCGCGGCCTGGTAGCCCTGCAGGCGTGGATCGAACTCTTTGAGTAAATCTACCTCGTACCCTTCTCCCTCAAGACTTGATGACACCAGTGTGGCTACTTCCTGGTTTACGTCTACCTCTCGCACTCCATTATCACATACCGCGCCTGAATCATTTCCCCAGTGACCTGACACGATCCCTACGCGCAAGGGAGAACGTGGTTTGGGTGTTGGCCAAAGCACAGCATCCTGTGTTTCTTGTCCCCTGGATGCCAGGGCGCTTGCCAGCTTTTCGCTCAAACTTAGCGGCAGCAAATCTACGCGCGTCCATGCAGTAAAGAGGGTGGCGACAACAATTGCCGCACCAATTACATGCTGGATGTAATAGAGCGGTCCGTGCGGACGTTTTGGAGGGGTGGGCGTATTCATTGATATAAATTATACATGATACATAAGATTACTCGTACTGCAGGCATGAGCTTTTTATCGTTTCTTTTCCAGTTCATCTTCTCTTTCCTCTTGACGGGGTCATCTCCTGACGGTATTATGGTTTTATATGGCAGTACTTCCCGATGAGCTGCGCAGTGCAATGAGACAGTGGGCAACAGGGGTATCAATTGTTACGACCAGTGTTGATGATATCAGTCACGGAATGACGGTTAATTCTCTGACATCCATCTCACTCGATCCACCATATGTAATGGTCTCCCTGGAACAGTCCACCAGAACCCATCGTATGGTAAAGACCTCCGGTTTTTATGGTGTTACGATCCTTTCAGCCGGTCAGCAGCAGGTTTCCGACTGCTTCGCTGGGCGGCATACCGAACATGAAGATCGCTTTTCTGGAGTGGAAACGTTTACCTTACAAACAGGCGCGCCCTTAATCACAGGCGGTCTGGTTTTTCTTGACTGCATCGTTGTCTCCACGATTGATGCCGCTACACATACTCTGTTCATTGGTGAAGTTGTAGCAATCGAGTACGGGCAACCAGGTGATCCACTTTTATATTACAACCGTAATTATCGATCGTTGCAAAAATGATACCAGAACCATTAACAGAAGAAGAACGCTGCGCTTTGATCAAGCTCGCCAGAGAAGCACTTGTGGCGGGTGTGAGCGGTATTCCTTTATCTAAGTTGAATTTTTCTACCCTTCCAGAACGATTGCAGCAGCCCGGTGCGACCTTTGTTACCCTTACTCGAAGAGGAGAGCTGCGAGGTTGTATCGGAACCTTAGAAGCTCAAATTGCTCTGGCAGAAGATGTCCGCCAGCATGCAGTTGCAGCAGCACTGCACGACTACCGCTTTCCCCCGGTTGGTGTTTCCGAAATCCAGGAAATTGAAATCGAAGTTTCTTACCTGACTTGCCCGGCACCTTTGCATTACGATAACCCCGGTGACCTGCTTCGTAAACTTCGTCCCTGTATCGATGGAGTATTAATCAGGGATGGATGGCACAGAGCGACATTCCTGCCACAGGTATGGGAAAAGCTTCCTGATCCGGCTGATTTTCTCTCTCATTTATGCATGAAGATGGGTCGTCCTCCGGATATCTGGAGGAAGCAGCCATTGGAAATCTTCACATACCAGGTTGAAGAAATGCACGAGCACACTGGCTGATTCTTGGCTTACGAAAACTGATCTTCCCAGTAAGCAAACAAATTTCCAATCGATTGCCTTGTGTAGTTGAGCAAAATCGCCTCCCCAAATACGGGTGCAACTGATAAGATGGTCAGATTTTGCTGTCGTTTCTCCAGGGGTATCGGGACAGTATCGGTTGTGACAATTTCATGAACTTCAGAGATCTTCGAAATCTGTTCCAGTGCATTCCCAATAAATAAACCGTGCGTGCAGATAATAAAAATTTCCTGGATCCCGCCTTCTTTCAGACGCTTACACAACTCAAGGACCGAGCTTCCGGTGGCTATCTCATCATCATAGATCAATACCCTGCGGAACCCAGCCAACTGTCTCACCACCAACTCCCCGATTCGAACTTCTGTGTCCGAAATCCGTGTTTTTTCAGCAGAGGCAGAGGGAAGCCCAAGCTGTTTCGCCAGGCGAGAAGCTGAAGCAGCGCGCCCATAATCAGGGGCTATAACAATTGTATCTCTCGGATCGAACTGGTATTTTTGAAAATGGGAGGCAATTAAGCCTCGTGCAGTTAATGGATCGGTAGGAATGCTAAAGAAACCATGGACTTGAGGGCTGTGCAGGGTCATCGTCATGACCTGTGTTGCGCCCGACTTGTGGAGTAAATCGGCAATTAACCGGGCAGTAATAGAAATCCGCGGTGCATTTTTCTTATCGGAACGCGCATAGGAGAAGTATGGGATGATGGCATGGACTTCTTTTGCTGCAGCACTGGATGCAATGTCGAGCATCATAAACAGTTCAAGCAGGTGGTCACTGACCGGAGGTGTGAGTGATTGTACGAGGTAAACGGTTCTACCCCGCACACTATCACACAGTTGGATAAACATATTGTCGTTGCTGAAGCGTGAGAAGTTCGTTTTACTTAAAGGTATCCCAAGATGGTTTGCAATTCCCTGGGCTAGCTCAGGGTGAGACTGACCACTAAAGATACGGACATCATTAGGATCAAAACGTTCTGTCATTTCCTGCACCTGTTAAATTATGGGTGAAATAAATTCCGAGCTGCAGCCCGGAAGAACTAACGAGCTTTATAGTTGGTCGAATTTGGATATATCCAAAACGAATAAGGATGCTCGTTTAATTCCGGGTTCGCCCGGCTGCGAGCAGCTATCCCGAATAACACCGATCGCATCATCTACCCGGTTGTTTTCTACTCCGATCATGAGGGTTGTATTTCCACGGCGTAAAAACCCGCCGCTCGAGGCGATGCGAGTTACTCGATAATTTTTGGTGATCAGAGCTTGAGTAACCGGTTCATTATCTTTGTCATGGATGACGGCTACGATCATTTTCATGGCTTTATTATACATTCATCCCTCAAAATTCCACGTATTTCTCCACTTCAAAGGTAAATATGGTTGCACCTCCGACCACGATAGGTGTGGGAGATGGGAACGGTAAAGGAGAGCCTTCGAGCGGCGTTGCAACATATTCCACTCTCCGGCGGCAGCTTTTTTTCAATGCCTTTTCTGCTGTCTCCACTTGATGCTCACTCATTCCGATGAATAACGTAGCATTCCGCCTGCCCAAGAAGGCGCCGATACTAGGAAGCCTGATTACGGTCAGTCCAAGTTTGCTCAACGCATGGGTCGCGCTTTCAATATCTTGTTCTTGCACAACGGCGATCATCAATCTATTGATATTGTGTTGTGGGTAGAGATTTACCATGGCGGGCTTTCTTCTTTATTCAAGCACGATTGTATGTGGAGAAGGATCATTTACCGTGACGGTTTCTCCACCTGAAAAGATAACGATCGTTTTATCCATTTGCTTCAGTACAGTTAATCCCTGATATTTTATCGTAACTGGCCAGGGAAATGGGTTTAATCCTGAGACAATTACCTTTCGGGGACTGACCAGGCGTATGCCCAGAACTTCCATGAATAATCCTAACGGAGCCAACCCGGCCAGAGCGTTTCGCTCACCGCTTCCTTGCCCGGTCTCTGCATGATAGTTTTTTCTGAAGCAGCCATCCTCCCTTAAATTTTTCGTAACTGCGCCCATTAACCGCCGGAGAATTTCAACAGCCTCCTTTTTATATCCGTACCGCAGGAGTCCTTCTCCGATAAGCGTGTTCCATAATACTTGAACTTCCTGATATGTTGTAGATTGGTTTTCTATCGATGTATTGATACATGCAGGTATGCCGAAGGGCCGCCAGTAGCGTGCCGGTTCAAGGATATTCTCTTCTATCAGCTTTTGAACACGTTCATCAGCAGGAATACCTGCCCATAGGGGGAAGAGCAGCGTTTGATCCTGTGTGGAGTGATCGACTGTTTTCACACGGATACAGTCATCATCTTTCAATCCCTGGATATCCAGGAGTTCCACTTCTGCATACACCCTTTCACTGGTGGTGTAGCCTCGGTTCAAATACCAATGGAAGCGGTTCGTGAGGATCCGTTCGATGAGATGCTGTCCACTGGAAGATACCCCGTGGATGAATATTTGGACGTGTTTTGTACCCTCTTCCTTCGTTTCGATATGAAAGAGCAGGCGTTCAGGATGTTCGAACTCTCTGCGTAAGATTAATTCCCCCGTTCCTTGCCTTTCACCGAGAGTTTCAGATTTTGCGCTGTAATGTGAGTCGCGGTCCCAATACCTGTAACTTTGAACTGCCGGATCCCATGATGCCTCGACAGCATTCCTTAAATTAGCTCCGGTTTCGTTTAAGGAAGGGATATCCTCTTCTCTCCCAATCGTTTTCGCAATATTGACCAGGTCTTGACTTTCCCTGTACAGGAATGATCCTAAGCCTGGTCCTTCCGAAAAAGAGATATCTGCACCCTGGGACCAGGGATGCCAAAAAGAAAACACAGGATGATCATCGTACCCGGCCTGGATAGAGTGGGTCCATTCCGGATAACCATCACCATCCCTATCCTGAGAGGGTGAGAACCAGGATTGGAAGAATAAAAGCAGCTTGGGGTACACTTCTTCTAGAAAAGAATTATCTTCTGTGTGCAGGTAAATTCGCCAGGCGATGCTAGCCAGAAGTGGAGCCGCCTGGACCTGGCTTCGCTGCCCGCCCAAACCGATTTTCCAATCGATAAAACCGGTGCTGTTCTGGTTATTCAGAAAGTTTAACAAAAGTCCCTTTACGAGCTCGGGTGCGGACGGCAGCAGCAGACTCGCCATAAAATAAGTTTCAGGCGCTGTCTGCCCGCTCCAAATGGGAGGGTAATCAAGACCATCTGAGCGGCGGGAATAACCGTGGTCAGGCCCGCGGGAAAAGACAAAGGATGGATGGGGCAGAGCTTCGTTTGCGCTTAATAATAATCCGAGAGCGGTCTTTTGGGAAAAAGAAAAAGCAGCATCCCAGTCGGGTTCTCCGCTCAGGACTTCGACAATTCCGGCATTAACCATCTCGATACGTGCTCGTTCAGCGTCGATATTGCGAGCTGCTGTAAGCCGGGCAGCTTCAAAAGAAGCTTCTGGTGTTGGTAATGCTGCTTGTACCCAGGTGACCTGGCGATTTCTATTTCCCACCAACTCGATATCAATTTGTAATGACGAATATGGGCTGTCGACAGCTCGCGGGCCACCGGTAAGGAAAGTGACGGGTGCAATACTTCCGCAGCTGCCTGCTAAGACCTGACCGGTGCCCATCTCCTCAGGCGACATCCGCTTTCCCTCTTCTGAGGGATTGAGTTGAGAGATTAATTCAAGTCGTAGATTGCGTGTGGTTTCCTGGGTATTCTCTATCGTAAAACGCCCAACGACGATTTGTGATTCTACAGCCCAATATTCGGAGATAACCTCAATTCCATTGAAAGGTGAAAAGGAGACTTCAATAAAATTAGGGTAAAATCTTCTGACCAGCGGTGGTTTTGAGAAGGCGGCTGGGTCTGAAAGAATGACGTCCTCTTCGACAAATCGGGGGAAAATTCTCGCACTGCGAGCTCGCAGTCCATACGTAGTCTGAAGTGTAAGGGCTGGTGGTTCTCCTCCGGTCAGGCAAAGCTCCCAGGTTTGATCGTTACAGTAGTCGGTATTTGTAAGACGCGGGTCTGCAGACAGGTTGAGTGAGACCGGTTCGCCAGCTTTTAAATTCCATTCTCGCATAATGGAATTGTAAGTGAAGTTCCCTCGTAGGTCAATTGTGCTAAAATACGCTAGCGGAGGCTACCCATGACACCATTTCTCGAATTTATATTTTTGTTAGCAGTGCTATTAATGTTAGCAAAACTTGCCGGTTATATCAGTGTGCGTTTGGGGCAGCCTTCGGTTCTCGGTGAGCTTATTGCCGGTCTGCTGATTGGACCCTCTCTCCTTAATATTCTTGGTCTTCCATTTCAAGATTCTCACTTGCTGGAAGAAACGATCGCCCACCTTGCCGAGATCGGCGTTTTACTTCTCATGTTCGTGGCTGGGCTCGAGCTGCATTTGACAGAGCTGGCGCGCAACAGCAAAGTCTCTGCATATGCCGGAATTTTAGGCGTTATTTTTCCAATTGGGTTGGGTTACGCTGTCGGTTTGTTTTTCGGACTCGGGCAGACATCAGCAATTTTCCTGGGTCTGGCGTTAGGCGCTACAAGTGTGAGCATCTCTGCGCAAACTCTCATGGAGCTAAAAGTACTGCGAAGCCGCGTGGGTTTAGGGTTATTAGGCGCAGCAGTCTTTGACGACATTCTTGTCATCCTATTACTATCAGCTTTCCTTGCTCTTCAGTCAGGAGATGCCGGGTTGGCCCAGATCGCAATTATTTTCGTCCGGATGATTATTTTCTTTGGACTGTCTGCAGCCTTTGGAATTTGGGTCTTACCACGCCTGGTCAGGTGGGTTAGCCCGAAGCCGATAAGCCAGGGTGTGCTCACGTTAGCTCTCGTGATCATGTTTGTTTATGGAATTGCAGCAGAGCTGCTTGGTGGTATGGCAGCAATCACCGGTACTTTCCTTGCCGGGTTGATGTTTGCACGCAGTCCTGAAAAAGAACGACTCGAACGAGGTATCAGTTCAATTTCCTACGGTTTTTTTGTGCCAATTTTCTTCATCCATGTCGGGATGTCGGCCAACTTGAGAAATCTCGACCCTGCTGCTGGCTGGCTGCTTGCAGGTATGACGGTTGTCGCTGTCTTAGGGAAGCTGGGTGGTGCTGGTTTAGGAGCCCGCCTGGCGGGATTTACCAACGTAGAATCTCTTCAGCTTGGAACAGGCATGATATCACGCGGTGAGGTGGGTCTGATCTTGGGAAGTGTTGGTTTATCTGAAGGGCTTATGTCTGGGGCAGAATTTTCTGCTCTGGTGGGTATGGTTATTGTGACTACCCTGATTACACCTCCCCTATTAAGGTACCTTTTTCATTATGAAGCAAGCAGAAAGGTGCTTGAACAACAGGAAACACCCACAAATAACGTCGAAATTAAGGAGGAAGTCTAATGTTCCTTATCTTGCTTGTTTTGGATAATCCCGAGCTTGTTGAAGATCTCTTGGATGCGTGGGAAGAGGCTGGTGTGACTGGAGCTACTATCTTGCATAGCACCGGGTTAGGCAGGCTGCGGAAGGGCGACGGTTTACGTGATGATGTTCCCCTGATGCCGAGCCTGGAATCATTGTTAGATCATGTTGAAAGTTTCAGTCGTACCATTTTTACCGTCGTAAACGACGAGGCTAAGGTAGATGGCATTGTTCGTGCAACACAGTCAATAACCGGAGATCTATCTTTGCCTAACTCGGGTTTTATGATCGTTGTGCCGGTGGCAAGGGTGTACGGTTTACAAAACAGAATGCCATAAGACTGCAATATTTCTAACTCCGGGATTTTTACTGTCAATTTGCCGCCGCGGGTTTTCCTCATTGACTGACTGTAACGGGGTAGGTTTTACTGCATCCAGCGTTTTACACCCACGTTGAATTATCGAAAATATATGCTAAAATCGAACGACAAAGGAACAAAAGTACTACTATTCGTCGTCTTTTATAAAGGAAGCGGAGTATAACCATGAGCATGATGCAAACGAAAACCCAAGGTTTGTATTTCGAAGAGTTC
>Ga0105092_10001066_pt1 | contig 14606 bp, 13 predicted proteins | sample PPLLak2March2015_FD_87021 | JGI IMG/M metagenome (GOLD analysis project Ga0105092, IMG submission 87021) | Freshwater sediment microbial communities from Prairie Pothole Lake near Jamestown, North Dakota, USA - PPLs Lake P7 Core (1) Depth... | ecosystem: Environmental > Aquatic > Freshwater >... | reverse complement strand
ACTGAGCCTGGCTCGAACGCATCGTCTGCGATTCCTCAGACAGGTATGCTTTCCTGCGCTGAGTCAACTCGTCCCAATCGACCTCGTGAGCATCGAAATGAGGCCCATCGACGCACGCGAACTTTGTGGACGAATTCACGGTCACACGACAGACGCCGCACATCCCTGTGCCATCGATCATCAAAGTATTCAGGCTAACGATCGTCTTGATGTTCATCGGACTGGTCTCCTGCGCGGCGCGCATCATCAAATAATTGCAGCCATTCACAATGACACGGTCCGGCGGCGTGCCGGAAGCGGAGAGGATGGTTTGCAGGTTCCCAATGTGGCCTCGCAGTCCCTGTGAGGCATCCCGCGTAATGACGATCAATTTATCGCTGACAGATCTGAGCTTTTCCTGCCAGTACAGCAGATAGGAACTGCGCGCTTCGAGGACGACCGTGACATGGTTGCCTTTTTCTTTGAGCGCTTTGGCGATTGGATAGATACTCGCGTTCCCATAGCACCCGCCGATACACATCACCTTTCCAAACAGGTCGATCTCCATCGGGTTTCCCAGCGGGCCCACCACCGTGGCTAAGACATCATTTGGCTTGAGAGCGCCCAGCCTCTGCGTGGTTTTCCCGACCTGCACATAAACCATGGTGATCGTTCCCCGGTCCACATCCCAGTCCGAGACCGTCAGCGGGATCCGTTCGCCATCCTCTTCGACGCGCAGGATCACGAATTGGCCTGCTTTGACAGACCGGGCGATCTCCGGCGCGGCTACCGTTAGCATGCAGATGTTGGGGACGATCATCTTGTTTTCGACAATTTTTATCATACGCTAATCCTGTTTCTCACTCCGGATATAACACTCGGAAACCCGCCACCCACGTCCCCAGCGGGAAGCCCATGTAAACATGATCTTCTGCACGGGCCCATTTGAACACATCCAGCCCGGGTTGAAGCAGGCCCGGGACCGACACGGCAAAATCAGCGCCGCTAAAATCCGTCTCTTCGAACTCCGCCCGGATCTGCTCTGCGTTTTCATAGTCAAAGCCCGGTACGCCCAATTTCTGGGCGATCCGGCAAAGGATCTGCCAGGAGGGCAGCGCGCTGCCGGGCGCCGGAACTGCGCGGTGAGTGCTCCGCACCCTGCCCGAATGGTCCAGGAATGTGCCATCTTCCTCGGTAAAAGCAGTTGCTGGCAGGACCAGGCCATCTGCGAGGTCGCGCGCCGGTGGATAAATGTTCTGGTACAGGATAAAGGGTTCGGCTGGCAGGTGTGGCGGGACGGTCTCACCGACCAGATGCAGGACGTCGAGATCATGAAGACCGGCTGTCGTCGCAGGGGTGACGATGCCCGTTCGGAATGCCCCGGCAAGATTTACCGTTTCCGGAAGGATGATCAGCCCCGCGGCGGTTTGAGCCACCAGCCGCTCGACCGCTTTCAGCAGGAAGAGGTTATCGGGATGCGTCAGGAACGAGGGACCCAAAAGGATAGCCACGCGCTTTGCCTCGAGAAGCATGCCGCCGATCCTTCTCGCGCGATCCGCGATAGGCGATAGGCGATTCTGCATTTTTCCCCTGCTCGTACTCTCCAACAGCATTTCGAGTAGATCCGCTTCTTCACCGGGTTCAGGCTGCAGCCACTCATCGGCTGATTTGCTCAGACTGTGTTCGCTGGCATTCAGCGTGATAAGCTTCGCCCCACGCTTTTTCGCCCGATGGAGTTCGACGTCGACCACCGATTGGACATATTTCCCATCAAAGCCCAGGCACAGAATCACCTCGGCGTCGGACAGAACGGTAAGCGGTTGAGCCAGATCCTGTAATCGCTGAAGGACCGGCAAGCCGTCCCCATACAAAGCCGTGGAAGAGGTTTGAAGGTGGTTCGACCGGGCAGCCTCGCGCACGAACTTTCGGGCCATGTACAATGTCTCATTGCTGCAATCCGCGGAGATGAGCATCCCATACTTTCCGGGCGCACAGGAGGATATCTTGTCGGCCGCGGCCTCGATGGCCTGCTCCCATGTGATAGGTAAACTGCCCTCACGGTTCACGACCACGGGATGTTCCAACCGCGTAGGATGATTCACCAGCTCCGTGATCCCAAAACGACCTTTGACACAGAGCATGTCAGAGCCGCTGGCATGGTCGGGCAAACTGCCGATGACCATGTCGTTCTTCACCAGCAGATCGATCTGGCATCCCGCGCTGCACAGCGGACAGGTTGTGGAGACTGCGCGCTCCGGCTTTCCATCCCACTTGCGGGTCTTTTCCGAGAGGGTCCCGGTCGGGCAGACCTCCAGACAGGCGCCGCAAAAGCTGCAGCCAGCCTCGAGATGAGACTGTCCAAACGCCGTGTCGACAACGACATCCGTGCCGCGGCTTGCCATCGTCAGTGTGCTCGAAAAGTGATTCTCTTCGCACACGCGCACGCAGCGCCCGCAGAGCACACACAGGTTGTAATCCCGGTCGAAAAATGGATCGTACTTTTCCACCGGCAGCATCCGATACCGGACAGGATACCCGACTTCCGTCAGCCCGAAGCGATCCACCAGCTTTTGCAAGTCGCACTGTCCATCCTGAGGACAGGACCGGCAGCCGGTGGTGATCCCGGTCTTCCGCAGGGTCACCATGCATTCATCGCAGTGACTCTTCTCCGGGCAGAATAAGCAGCATGACGGATGTTCCGAGAGCAACAGCTTCAACAGTTCCGTGCGCAGCGCTTGTACGCCCGGGCTTTCCGTCTGAACGACCATTCCGTCTTCGACCAGGGTTGTACAGGCGGTCGGCATGTTGGACCTGCCCTGGATCTCGACCGTGCACATGCGGCAGCTTCCGTGACTCGGCAGCCCGGGAAGATCACACAACGTCGGGATATCGATCCCGTTCTGGCGCGCGACCTGCAGGAGGGTCTGCCCCTTCTCGACCGATAAAGAACACCCATCGATGGAAATCTGAAGACTCATTGCAGCGCCTCGCTCAAGGTAAGATGATCCTGTTCCGCCGGTAATGGAACACCTACGATCGCGTGCTTGGTGCAGACCTCGACACAGGCATGGCATTGCGTGCACAGGTTCACATCCAGAATATGCAGCTCTTTGAGCTTTCCCTGGATCGCACCCGTAGAACAGGCTTTGGCACATAACCCGCAGCCATTGCAGCGTTCTGCCACGATGACGTACTGGAACAAGCCCTTGCATACCCCGGCCTGGCAATAGCTGTCATGAACATGAGCTTCATATTCCGAAAGGAAGAAGTTCAGGCTGCTGGTCACAGGGTTGGAGGCAGCCTGGCCCAGGCCGCACAGGGACGTCCTGACCATCGTATCGGCGGCGGCGCGCATGACCTCCAGATCGTGCGGCTCCCCATCGCCGCGGATGATCTTTTCGAGCCGGTCGATGAGCACGCGCGTACCGATCCGGCAGGGGGTGCAGTTCCCGCACGATTCCCGCAGTGCGAAACCGATGAAGTACCTTGCCATGTCGACGATGCAGGTGCTCTCGTCCATGACGATCAGACCGCCGGAGCCCATGATCGAGCCCTGCTCGCGCATCGCTTCGTATGTGATCGGAGTATCCAGTTGAGATGGTCCCAGGCAGCCACCCAGGGGACCGCCTGTCTGCACGGCTTTGAAAGCGAACTCGGTCCCGCCGCCGATCTCCTCGACCACTTGCCGCAGGGGCGTTCCGAGTGGGATCTCGATCAAGCCGGTATTCCTGACTTTTCCAACCAGTGAAAATGTCTTCGTGCCATGATTGCCCGGGGCGCCGAACTGCCGGTACCATTCTCCGCCGTTGCGCATGATCGCCGGGACGGTCCCGAACGTCTCCGTGTTGTTGATCAGGGTCGGGCAGCCGTTGTAGCCGCTGTCGGAGGGGAAAGGAGGCCGGGGGCGCGGCATCCCGCGCTTCCCCTCGAGCGAAGCGATCAGCGCCGTCTCCTCACCACAGACAAACGCGCCGGCTCCTTCCTTGACGAGGATGTCGAAGGAAAATCCGGAACCCAGGATGTCACCGCCCAGGAGTCCATAGGAGCGCATCTGCCCGATCGCCTTCTTGAGCCGTTTGACGGCCAGCGGGTATTCGGCCCGCGCGTAGATAATTCCCTGGCTGGCGCCGATGGTATATCCGGCGATCAACAATCCCTCCAGGACCGCGTGCGGATCGCTTTCGATCAGCGCACGGTTCATGAAGGCTCCGGGATCGCCTTCATCCGCGTTACAGACCACGTACTTTTGTTCACCTGGCGCGTTCCGGGCCAGCTCCCATTTTTTGAAGGCCGGGAAACCGGCGCCGCCGCGCCCGCGCAGCCCGGACTCTTTCAGCGCCGCGAGCGCGTACTCCGGCCCCTCTTCAAGCACCTTGAGAAAGCCCTGGTAACCATCCTGCGCCAGATAATGATCGCCGTCCTCGGGGTCGATGAAGCCGCAATTTTTCAGGATCACTCGCACCTGAGGCTTCAACATGGGGAGATCGAAGAATTTGGGTATGCCTGTCTTGCTCGAGAAAGAGTCGTCACCAAAATGGCCCTTCGCCATCTTCGAGGCGATATCGCCTTCGATCAGATTCGCCTGCAGGATCTTTTTGACTTTTTGTGAAGTGACATTGGTGTAGCTGACTCTCGGCCCTCCCGGCATGGCGATATCCATGATCGGTTCCAGGTAACAGGGACCGATACACCCGACCTGGACGATCCGGGCCGGTTGCCCAAGTTCAGACAGCGTCTGCTGAATTGTCTCCAGGACATCCAGCGCGCCGGCCGCGATCCCGCAGGAAGCGGTGCCCAGGTAGATGACCGGGATGTCACTATGGACCAATTGTGAATCCCACTTTTGAAGAGCTGCCTCCCGACACAAGCTGAATTTATTCATAAGCCATCAAGACTTTCTGTAATTTCTTGCGCGTCACCTTGCCATAGATCCTGCCGTCGACTTCAACCACCGGCGCCTGTGCGCAGCAGCCCAGGCAGGCAACTTCGTGGAACTCGAATTTGTTGTCCTGCGAAATCTCGCCGGGTCGTATCCCGGTGATCTTTTGGATTTCCTCCGACAATATTTCTCCACCCTGAACGTGGCAGGCCGTCCCCAGACAGATCCGGATCTGATGATCGCCGGGCTTCTCGAAGCGGAACTGGGTATAAAAAGAGGCCACTCCGTAGACGTGAGCTTCCGCTATGTTTAGATAATCGGCGATCTGTCTCACCGTTTCCCTGGAGATATAACCGTTTTGACTCTGGCAATACTGTAGTATGGGAATTAATTGGTGCGGTTGTCTAGAAAAGTTAGTGAGGTCGATAAGATCTTCTGCTAAATCTGGAGTTGATAAGATGGCCATAAGATTCCTTAGTTCATAATTTTTCAGCAATCTTCTTCAGAGATAACACAATCGCTCTTTTTGCACCACTGCCGACTGTCATAAGTCCATCTGATAGATGTTACTTTATGCATATTATCCGAATTATGTCTACCGGGTTGTTGCTGCCATATTTGTGTTGCAGAAAACAGACTCGAGGCCGAAACACATGCACCGTGGCTGTACGGGATTCGCCAATACCAGAATAAGCAGTGTCCGATATAATCGGACAAGGCACTTGTCTGTGTTTAGCACCTGTGCCATACTATATTCACCAACCGGAGGCTCTCCATGTCTGAACCTTCCTCGTCTGCCATTCTCCCCCAACGACAAATCACCGATGAACAAGTAGAAGAATATCGCAAGTTTTATGTTGAACTGATAGGCTTCGTCCCGCCACGCATCCAGGCGCGCACGGATCTGCTCGCGCGCGTTGACCCTGACCTGCTTGCCAGGCAGGAGGAACTGCGGCGCCATTGCATGTATCCTGATTGTTTCGATACCAAAACCTCCCAGCTGATGTTGTTCGCCATTCTGCTGGTCAACTTGCAGGATGCGGCCAAGCTTCATGCACTTGCCGCGTATCGTGCAGGCGCAACCTTCGAAGAATTGTCTGCCGTGGTCAACCTGGTATTCCTGTTTCGAGGTCTTTCCGCTGCAAATTTGGGGGCAGAGATCCTTCAGGGAATAGCCAAGTCATCCCAGGAATCCGGCTAACATGTTGCAGACGATTCAAAAGGCAGGCGAACTGTTGGCGCTCTTCGACCGCGAACACGCCGATTGGGGAGTGCGCGAAGTTGCCGTGAAACTAAAAATGGCAAAGTCGAGTACGCACGACTTAATGGCTTCGCTTGCTCAATTGGGCTTTTTGAACAAGACCGCAGATAACCGCTACCGCCTGGGATGGCGGTTGGTCACATTAAGTGAGACCCTGCTTGCCACGACCGAGCTTCTCAAGGAAGCGCGACCGGTGATGGAAGAGCTGGCGGCACAATATCAGGAAACGATCCATCTGGCTGTATTGGATGGCACGCAGGCTGTGTATGTAGATAAACTCGAGGGCAAACAGGCTGTCCGTGTGGAGCTGACATCTTTGGGCGCCCGGCTATATGCCCATTGCTCCGCGCTTGGGAAAGTGCTGCTGGCATACAGGTCGGAGGAAGATGTCAAGCGCATCATCCGGACGGCGGGCTTGCCAGGCTTTACTCCAAACACCATCACAAACGAAGATGACCTGGGCCAGGCGCTTGCCAAAATTCGCAAGCAGGGTTACGCCTATGATCTTGAGGAAATCCTGCTCGATCTATGTTGTGTCGGAGCGCCCATCTACAATCACACGGGGCAGGTGATCGCAGCCATCAGCATGTCCCTTCCAGCGTTTCGCTTCCGGCGTTCACAGACAGAATACCGCGACGCAATCGTGCGAACTGCAAAAATCATTTCAGAGCGACTGGGTTACTACATCACATAAAACAATCTGCACCGTTGCCCGGCTTCTTGTGGAGATTACTTTTAGAGATGATTGGTTGTAGAAAGAATGAAACTTATTTTAGAGGATTCCGCTTCCACAAAAGTATTCGGACATATCCTCCTGCCCGTTGAAAAAATCGGCAAGGAGGTTATGTTCGATTGTCGGATGTGCGGACAGTGTATTCTCCATGCGACCGGACTCACCTGCCCAATGCGCTGCCCGAAAAACCTGCGCAATGGACCCTGCGGCGGCGTGCGCCAAAACGGAAACTGCGAAGTGTATCCTGACAAACCATGTGTATGGGCACAAGCCATCGAGCGTTCGAAGCGCCTGCCCGTGTGGCGAGATCACATCCATCGTTTACAGCCGCCTGTCGATTGGCAGCTGCAGAACACCTCATCCTGGATCAATCTGTTCACCGGACGAGATACCCTTCAGCCACGCGGATGGATGAGTGCAAAGTGAATCGAGAGGTCGAGATGAGCGAGCTTTTATCGGACCTATCGAATCGTCCAATGCGCGCAGGCGGACGGTTGGAACGTGTCCTGCGGGCGGGGCTGTTCGCCGTCACTGCTGAATTGAATCCACCGGATAGCGCCGATCCCCAAAAACTCCACGAGGCCGCGCGCCCGCTCGCAGATGCAGTGGACGCGATCAATACCATTGACTCTTCGGGCGCAAATGTCCACATGTCCAGCCTGGCGGCTTCTGCACTGCTGCTCAAAGCGGGATACGATGTTGTCATGCAGATGTCGTGCCGCGATCGCAATCGGATCGCACTGCAGGCAGACCTGCTCGGCGCGGCTGCCCTGGGCGTTAAGAATGTGTTGTGCCTCACCGGCGATGACGTCAGCGTAGGTGACCAGCCGGAGACCAAACGCGTTTTCGATTTCGATTCGATGCATCTGCTCCGGACAGCCCGCAGCATGCGCGACCAGGGTATGTTTCTTAGCGGGCGAACGATCTCGGACCCACCGGACGTATTTCTGGGAGCAGTCGAGAATCCTTTTGCACCACCCCTGCACTGGCGCGCGGAACGAGTAGCCAAAAAAGTCGAAGCAGGTGCAGACTTTATCCAGACACAATACGTTTTCGATATCGAAGTCTTTCGTGAGTTCATGCTGCGCGTGCGTGACCTGGGCCTGCCTGAACATGTCTATATCCTGGCCGGTGTGGGCCCCATCAAATCGCCAAAAGCCGCGCAGTTCATGCGCACCCAGGTGCCCGGTGTGGTTATCCCGGATGCCGTCGTCGAGCGGCTGAAAAAAACGCCGCAGGACCGCTGGCGCGCAGAGGGGATCGAGATCTGCATCGAGATCATCGAGCAGATTCGCGAAGTCGAAGGGGTCGCGGGGATTCACGTGATGGCGTACCGGCAGGAGGAAGCCGTGGCAGAGATCATCCAGCGGGTTGGGCTGCTGCCGCGAGTGCCAGCCCTAGAAATTGGTGCCGGATAATGTTTGTGTAGAGGTTATGACTTGTTCAGTGATTCCTTTTATCAGTTGACCACCAAATCGACTTCACCCCTCGAGCCACAAGCTGACAGTCGTCAAGCCGCGGGACCGGCCCCTGCAAACCAGCCCGCCTTCCGCTTTTACGATAACCGTCAGAAATATCTGCTGTTTGTCAACACCTGTTCTGAAAAACGGATGGTCGCGCAACGAACCGCGCTGGAACTGGCAAACATCCACCCGCGCCCTCCGGCCGTGCGGATGTTCGACGCCGGCGTAGGCGATGGCACGGTGCTGGCACACGTCATGCGCGCCATGCACTGGCGTTTCCCGACCTTTCCGCTTTACATCGTCGGCAAGGAGATCAGCCTCGAGGATGTGCGCCTGACCCTGGAAAAAATGCCCGACCGTTTCTACGAGCATCCGGCAACCGTCCTGGTCATGACAAACCTTTATTATCGTGAAGCTCCCTGGTTGATCCCCAATTCTATGGCAGCCGCCGGCAGCCTGGCCTGGCACGAGCTCGCTCTCACCGGCGGGACCGGCCACGAGTTCGAGGAGCAGATCACCGCACTTAGTCCCTTTCTCTCGGAGAACTGGCGCGCCAAATCCCATCCGAAGACCGGCAATCCCATCTATGAACGGCCCGCGGTGCTGGTCATTTATCGGCAGGATCATCACTTTTTGCTCGACAGCGTGATCCCGCGCCGCGGAGGAACTCAGGCTGACTACGATTTGGTCCTGGCTTCACAGCCCTATCGGGCGCGGGCGCCTCTTGAGTTCAAAGCTTCGCGCGTCATTGCTCCGCTCGCACAGAGTCTGGGTCCCGGCGGTCGTCTGATCGGTATTCACTCCCATGGGAATGACCCCGGACTGGAAATCCTGCAGGGCGTCTGGCTGGACGACAACCCATTCCAACACAATCGCCACGACATGTTGAAAGCGACCAGAGAAGCCCTGGGCAATGCCGCCCACAACCTGCGCTTCAATGCCTACTCTGATGAGCGCTCGCTGTTTCGCTATGACATGCACACGCTGCCAACAGAGATTTCACGGACGATTGGCACTTCCACCCTGTTCGCAGCCTGGAACGCCGCGATCTATGTGGGCCAGGTGGAGGATGCCCGTTTGGAACGCGTCCTGGAAGACCGTCACTATCTTGATGTGACGCGGGACGTTCTTCAAAAGCACAACGGTCTCTGGTTTTGGGATGAGTCGTATGTGATTTCCCGCCGCCTCGACTGACCCGGCGGAAAAGATATGCAGATGGAGATACGACTGCGATGAATGCCTCTACGAACCACAAGGTCAAGGTTGCTATTCTGGGCTCCGGCAACATCGGCACGGATCTGATGTTCAAGATCCTGCGTGAGCCGGGCTGCATGGAACTGGCGTTGCTCGCAGGGATCGAGCCGCAATCCGAAGGATTGGCACGTGCGCGCTCGCTGGGGATCAATGCCAGCCACGACGGCATTCAGCCGATCCTGGATGACCCGGAGATCAAAATCGTTTTCGATGCGACGAGCGCCCACGCGCATGTCCGGCATGCGAAATTGTTGCAGCACGCCGGTCGCATCGCCATCGACCTGACGCCGGCCGCGCGCGGCCCGTACGTGATCCCCCCTGTGAATCTGGGCGCGCACATCGAGGAGCAGAACGTCAACCTGATCACCTGCGGCGGACAAGCCACCATCCCGCTTGTCCATGCCGTCTCGCGCGTCACGCCTGTGCCGTACGCGGAGATGGTCAGTACGATTGCCAGCCTGTCCGCCGGACCGGGCACCCGTCAAAATATCGACGAGTTCACCTTCACCACCGCGCGCGGCCTCGAAGTGATCGGCGGAGCAAAACAGGGCAAAGCCATCATCATCCTCAACCCCGCCGACCCGCCCATCCTGATGCGGAACACGATCTACGTTCTTTTGGGATCGGAGGAGGTGGATCGCGAAGCCATCGTCGATTCGGTGGAGGAGATGGTCACATCTGTCCGTGCGTATGTGCCGGGGTATCGCCTGAAAAACGAGCCCGTCTTCGAGGTTCGCGAGGCGCCCGAGGGCCGCAGAACGCTGGTCGCCATGCTGCTGGAGGTGACCGGCGCCGGAGACTTCCTCCCCTCGTACGCAGGCAACCTCGACATCATGACCGCCTCCGCCCGGCAAGTGGGGGAAGTCTTCGCCCAGCATATGCTGAATCAGGGAAATAAACAATGAAAGCGCCTCGTCTTACAGATACTACACTTCGAGATGGTTCTCATGCGATGAGACATCAGTTCACGCGCGCGCAGGTGCGGCAGGTAGCGCAAGCGCTCGACAAAGCCGGGGTGCCGGTTCTCGAGGTAACCCATGGGGATGGGCTATCCGGCTCTTCCATCCAATATGGCTTCTCGCTGACGAACGAGATGGATCTCATCGAAGAGGCCTGCAATGCAGTTACGAAAGCCAGGATCGCGGCCTTGCTCTTACCGGGCATCGGTACACGCAAGGAATTGAAGGAGGCGATCGACCGCGGCATTCAGGTTGTGCGCATTGCCACGCAATGCACCGAGGCGGACATCTCGCAGCAGCATTTCGGGATGGCAAAGGAAATGGGCCTGGAGGCTGTCGGCTTTCTGATGATGTCTCACATGCGCCCGCCTGAGTTCCTGGCGGAACAGGCTCTGCTTATGGAAAGCTATGGAGCAGACTGCGTTTACGTTGTGGATTCGGCAGGTGCGCTTTTGCCTGACGGTGCAGCCGCGCGGGTGCGCGCCCTGAAAGAAGCTCTCAAGATCCAGGTCGGATTTCACGCTCACAATAATCTGGGCCTGGGCGTGGGCAATACGCTTGCGGCTGTCGCGGCGGGCGCGGACCAGGTGGATGGTACGCTGCGTGGCTTGGGAGCAGGAGCAGGAAACACAGCTACTGAACTGATCGCTGCCGCGCTTGACAAACTTGGCTATGAACATGAGTGGGATGTGTTCGGTCTGCTGGATGCCGCAGAATTTGTCGTGGCGCCATTCATGCCGTTCCAGCCATTCCCGGATCGTGATTCGATCGCCATCGGTTATGCCGGTGTATACTCGACGTTCCTCCTCCACGCCAAACGACTCGGCAAACAATACAATGTAGACCCATTGGACATCCTGGTGGAATTAGGCCGGCGCAAAGCTGTCGCGGGACAGGAGGATTGGATCCTGGACGTGACGCTCGAATTAGCAAAACAAAATCATGAGGGATGAGGGAATATGGCTGTCTCTAACACGCAAGTGAAAACCGGTGGTTATCAGACCTATGTCAATATCAGCGGCGAAGACAAGCGCAGCACGCCGCGGAGCGGCAGTGCGGACACGGCGGCTCCGATTCTTTTCCTGCACGGCTCGGGCCCCGGCGTGACCGCCTGGTCCAACTGGCAGTTTGCTTTGCCCGGGCTGGATGGGCAGTTCCGTTGTATCGCGCCGGACCTGGTCGGCTTTGGCGCAACCGAACATCCAAAGGATTCGCCCAAAGGGATGCGGAGCTGGATGCGCCTCTGGGTGGATCAGTGCCTCGCATTGCTGGATATGCTCAAGATCGAAAAGGCACATCTGGTTGGCAATTCGATGGGCGGAGCGATCGCCCTGCACCTGCTGATGGATGCCCCGGAGCGGTTCGAGCGGGTCGTGCACATGGGACCGATCGGGACCCCGCACAAGATCACGCCCGCGCTGGACCGGCTGTGGGGCTTCTACGATGACCCGTCGGTGCAGATGTTCCGCAATCTGATCCGCTGGTTTGTCTACGACGATGCTTTCCTCGCCGGCCGGCTCGATTCGATTGCCCAGACCCGCTTCGAAGCCGCGATGAACGCGGATGTCCAGCGCTCTTTCAAGGCGATGTTCCCCGCCCCGCGCCAGACCGCCATCGATGATCTGGTCGTGTCCGAACTGGCGCTGCGCCGCATGGATCATCCCACGCTGCTCGTCCATGGGCGAGACGACCATATCGTCCCGATGGAAACGAGTCTGCATCTGCTGAAACACCTGCCCAACGCACAACTCCATGTGTACGGTCAATGCAGCCATTGGATTCAAGTTGAATACGCCAGGAGCTTCAATCAACTGTTGGCGCAATTCTTTAGTGGCCAGATTTAACACATCCCGTTGGTCGAGTAGAGCGAGTGTTCGTCTCGCTCGTATCGAGACCAATAGTCAATAATGATATTTCTGTAGCGTGGTGGTCTCGATACGTTCCTCGCTTCCGCTCGGAACTACTCGACCACCGAGGTAATGAGAAAAGAAATTTTTATACTATGACCAACTCAATTGAAACCCTTGCCACCCAACTCGATACAGCCTGGCGCACAGGCATGCCGATCCCACCCATCTCCGAAACGGATGGCATTACCGATGTCAAGGCTGCCTATGGTATCCAAACGCATTGGACGAATATGCGGCTGGAGCGCGGCGAAAAGATCGTCGGACGGAAAATCGGCCTGACGAGCAAAGCCATCCAGCAGCAGCTGGGAGTCAGTGAACCGGATTATGGAACGCTGTGGCAGTCCAGCTTCTATCAGGCACAGAATGGAAAGGTGAACATCCCGGCCGGTGATTTTCTGCAGCCTCGCATCGAAGGCGAGGTTGCTTTTCTTATCAGCAAGCCGTTGCGCGAGCCAAACATCACATCTGAACAGGTTCTTGCCGCAACCGAAGCCTGCGCGATGGGAATTGAAATCGTCGCCAGCAGCATCGCCGATTGGCGCATCAAACTGGTGGATACGATCGCAGATAACGCGTCTTACGGCGGCTTTACATTGGGTCCATGGGACAGAGAAATGCGCGCAGCGGACCTTGGCGCGCTGGCGATGACGATCCATCACAACGGCGCCCTCGCCGCGGAGGGAATGGGATCGGCTGCGCTGGGCCATCCCGCCATTTCCACGGCCTGGCTTGCAAACAAACTGCTCGAATTTGGAGTCGCGCTCGAACCCGGAGATATCGTCATCTCCGGTGGGATCACAAAAATGCTTCCGGTGAAAGCCGGTGATGAATTCGTTTTTTCGCTCACCGGTCAACCACCATTGACGGTGACGTTTGCGTAGCGCGACTTTTAAGTCGCAAGGACGACATGAATGTCGCGCTACAAAAGCGCTAAGGAGAAGTGATGGATACAGATATTGCTCAACTGGTCAGTGTGTCGCTGTACTCTCCCAGGCCCGACGAGTCGGTCGCTTTCTTTCACGACATGCTCGGCATGGAGATCAGCCATCGTGAGGGGCAATCCGTGTATATGCGCGCCTACGAAGACTTCTATCAATACACCCTTAAGATCACGGAGGCGGAACAAGCCGGCATGGAGGAAGTGACCTGGCGCGCCTCGTCTCCTGAAGCGCTCGAACAACTGGCAGTCCGCATCGAAGCCTCCGGGCTGGGGGCAGGCTGGACGGAGGAGGATTACGCTCACGGCCGCGCTTACAAATTCTGCTCTCCCGATGGCCACGCCGAAAAAGTCCTGTGGGAGCTCGATTACTTCCAGGCGCCGGCCGAGCTGGCAAGCAAACTCCGCAACCGTCCGTCAAAACGCCCTTTGCGCGGTGTGCCTGTACGCCGCATCGATCATGTCAACCTGATGGTCAGCGATGTGATTGCCAACACGGATTTCATGGTCAACACGCTGGGGTTCAAGGTGCGGGAACAAAAGATCGGGGACGGCGGAGCAGTCGTCGGGTCGTGGCTGAGCGTCAGTGCCCTGGTCCATGAGTTGGCGTTGATGCGCGATTCGACCGGTTCGCGCGGACGTTTCCATCACGTCGCCTATTGGTACGGGACGCCGCAACATCTTCTCGACATCGCCGACATATTCTCAGAACGAGATATCCGCATCGAAACCGGTCCCGCCAAGCATGGGACGACTCAAGCTTACTTCCTGTATTGCTTCGAACCCGGCGGTAACCGGATCGAGCTCTTCGGCGACACGGGTTATTTGATCTTCGACCCGGATTGGAAGACCGTGGTCTGGAACGTTGCCAACGAGATCGATCTGGAGAAGAGCAGCATCTGGTTCGGCAGTCAGCTCGCCAAGTCGTTTTATCGCTATGGCACGCCGGTTGTACCGGGTCACAGCCTCGAGGAAATCGGACGCTGACTCCGTCATTGCGAGCCTTCGCGAAGCAATCTCACTAATCGTACATGAGATTGCTTCGGGCAGCAGGCGCCCTCGCAATGACGGTAAGTGAAGAAAGGAGTGTGAGACGACGTCGTTCAGGAAATCTTTATTCGTATCCTGCAGAGTTCATTTTATAAATTGGAGGAAGAATGAAAAAGACCAACAGAGGATTTTCTCATAGGATCACCTTACAGTTGATTCCTGTCTTTCTGCTTTTCGCGTT
>Ga0105092_10001065_pt1 | contig 14610 bp, 13 predicted proteins | sample PPLLak2March2015_FD_87021 | JGI IMG/M metagenome (GOLD analysis project Ga0105092, IMG submission 87021) | Freshwater sediment microbial communities from Prairie Pothole Lake near Jamestown, North Dakota, USA - PPLs Lake P7 Core (1) Depth... | ecosystem: Environmental > Aquatic > Freshwater >... | reverse complement strand
TGGTGGACTTCCATAAACGCTACGACGCCTATAACCAGGACGTCATGTTAAAAGTGCGTCGCGGCCAGATCGGTACTCCCTACCATGCCTATTCGTACATGGAAGACAAGATCACCGTTCCACTGCATATGCTGCGCAACTGGGCTGATCACAGCTCGCCGTTCTGGTTTATCGGTGTCCACAAACTCGACCTGGTTCGCTGGATCACAGGGCTCAACCCCGTCCAGGTCATCGCTCATGGGCACAAAGGCAAGCTGCAGGCTGAAGGCATCGATACCTTCGATTCGGTCAGTGCCTGGATCTCCTTTGAAAGCGGCTTTACCTGCACTATCGATGTCAACTGGATCGTTCCGGCTGGATTCGAAGCCCTGGTCAACCAGGGGCTGCGAATTGTCGGCAGCGATGGAATGGTCGAACTGGACGGGCAGGAACGAGGCCTGCGCTACAGCACTTCCAAAGATGGCACAACTACCCCCAACCTTGGTGCATTCTCCGACCAGGAAACCCTGCTTGGCTACCACGCCGTTTCCGGCTATTATGTCGACCCAATCAAAGACTTCCTCTTGAATGTGTATTACCTCAAACAAGGCGGTTCCCTGGATCAACTGACCGGACGTTACCCCAGCGGCATGGACGGACTGTGGGCTACTCAAACTGCCGAAGCCGTACAAAAGAGCATTATCGAAGATCGTTCAGTCGCCCTGAACGAGATATAAAGAATTTTTGGTGGTTGGCAGAGTTTTGCATCACTTCCAACCACCAGAAAGAATAATACTCAATTATTGAAAGGAGTGATTATGGTAGAAAAATTATATCCGTACACAATCCCGATCAAGGAAATGGTTCAGCGCTACGAGATGATATACACCGCTGCCATCAATGATATCTTCCAATCCCGCAATTTGCATAACCAGTGGCTTGGACCCGATATCAAGTGCATCACCAAAAACCTGGAGCGCGAAGTTGTTGCCGGCTTTGCCTTTACCGTGCAGTGGATATCTGACCCGCTGCCCGACGAGCGCGTAAAACCCGCAGCACGAATGGTTGAATCATATGCCGAAGATTCAATTATTGTGGTTGATACCGGGGCGGACCAGGTCTCTGGTTTCTGGGGTGAGCTTGCCACCACTATCTGCGTCCGCAATGGTGTGCGCGGCGCGGTGATCAATGGCGGCGCTAAAGACACTGGCTTCGTCAAGAAGATGGGCTTTCCCATCTTTTGCAAGTTCAGCAGCCCTGTCGACGGCTTCTACCGCTCCCGCCTGCATGCCTGGCAAGTCCCCATCTGGTTCAACGGTGTCCTTATCAACCCTGGAGATTTCATGGTCGGCGACAGCGATGGTGTTCTGGTGATCCCGCAGGACATCGCCGAAGAGGTGCTGCTGGAAGCCGAGAACATCCGCGAGATGGAAAACCTCACTCGCGGCATGCTCAAGGAAGGTATTTCGGCGGTCGAAGCCTCAGAAAAAACCGGCCGCAAAGACCTTTAGTTCCGTTGAGTGCGGAGCCTCACTTGAGGCTCCGTTTGAAGAAACCACATTCAGATCATGTTTCGGAGGAACAATGAAACGCATTTTAATCGCCTTGGTCATCTTGACCACTCTTATTCTTACGGCCTGCGCTCCTACACCGGCTGCCCCAACTCAAAACGAAGGTCAAGCCGGGGGAGCCGCCCCAGCTTCCGTTGCCCTGGACTTTGCTGGCTGGAACTATGACAGCGAAAAAGCCCACGACATCTTGAAAAATTACGAAAACTGGATCGGTACCCAGTACGACCCAAAGATGAATGTCAGCGTCACCATGGCCGATTCCGGCTACGGCGAGTATGACACCTTCATTACCACCAACTACGCCGGTGGTGGGAAGTACGATGCCCTGTACAGCTCAGATCACTGGTTAGCCAAGTGGGCAGAAGCAGGCTGGATTCTGCCGTTGGAAGATTACTTCCCCAAAGCCAAGGAGTACATGAAGGATATGTCCCCGTTCTCGGTCAACGCCCTCACCTACAAGGGAAAAGTCTACGGTCTTCCTTACTACTCCGATGTCATGTACTTCGTCTACAATGAAAATATGCTGAAAGAGGCAGGCATCGTCGCCCCACCCACCACCTGGGCTGAAGTGACCGAACAGTCCCTCCTGCTCAAGGAAAAGGGCATCTCAGAGACACCCCTTCTGATCGGTTTGCAGGCTGGCTCCTGGTTCGATGAAGCCTTCTTCGCCCTAGCTTACTCAGAAGGCGGTGACTTCTTTGATGAGAACAATAACCCCATCTTCGAGACGGACAAAGGTCCGATCTTTGATATGATGGAGTGGCTGGTCGAGTCGATCCATGAAACCGAAATCCTGCCCAAGAAAGTCATGGAAATGGCCGCCCCAAACGTTCAGGAAGCCTTCAAGAACGGTGAAGCTGCTTTCGTCATTGTCCCCGGCTATATGATGAAAGAATTTAACACCCCCGGCATTTCCAAGATTGCCGGCAGCGCCAAGATCTCAATGATGCCAGGCACAACCCACGCCACGAACGGCTTCACCCGCCTGTATGTGTTGGGCAGTGGGGCTTTGGAGAATGAAGAAACTATGGCAGCCTCCCTGGCTCTTATCGAATACCTGGGCGGCTCCACAACCGTTGATGGCACTACGACTTACCACGTAGCCAAGCGCTGGTCCGTCGAGAACAACCTGGGTTTCTCTGCTAACCCGCTGTGGAACGACCCCGACGTCGAAAAGGTTTTCTCGAGCATGGCTGATCCTCAGATCCTCGCGAAGCAGAAAGCCTTAGCCCAGTCGAAAGATGGCATGCAGGCGCCGTGGTTCGCTGAGTGGATCAGTTTTGTCCGTACCGAAGTCCAGAAGGCTCTCCTGGGTGAATCTTCCACCACCACAGTGCTTGAATCAGTCAAGCAGCAGTGGGTGGAACTAAGCCAAGAATAAGCTCAATTTATTTTCGAGTGGTTGTGGGTGATGTAAAGTTTCACCCACAACCACAGAAAATTTTCTGAAAGGACATCTCCATGCAGACGGCGCTTCTAAAAGAACAACTGAAGCCTGAACAGTCCAACTACGAAGCTAAAAGATTCCGGCAGACAACGGCGTTTGCGTACAAGATGCTGCTGCCGTCCCTGCTGTTTATTGTAGTTTTCATTGCCTTTCCGATGTTCTATTCGGTATCCCTTGCTTTTCAGGGTTTCAAGTACGGCGTCCCCACTGGTGAATTTGTCGGTCTCCAGAACTTCATCGATATCTTCACCAAGCCCACGGTCGCTCCAGGGTTTTACAACTCACTTGGGCTCACCATGCAATTTACTGTCGCTGCTGTCGCTGCGGTGATCGTGATCTCCATGGGTGTGGCTTTCTTAATCAACGAAAATTTCAAGGGTAACAGCCTGATAAAGGTTGCTCTCTTGCTGCCTTATGCTATCCCCGGCATTGCCAGCGCTGTAACCTGGGACTGGATCTATGATGCAAATCTGGGCGTGCTGAACGGGCTGCTGGTGAAATTAGGGATTATCGAATCTTACCTCACAATCCTATCAAATGAAAAGTTTGCCCTGTGGGCTATCTGGTTCGCCTACGTCTGGAAGATGGTACCTTACAGTTCGTTCCTGCTGTCCGCTGGCCTTTCGACCATTCCATCTTCGGTCTACGAAGCCGCCCGTATGGATCGAAGCAGCGTCGCCCGCACCTTCTTCAAAATCACCCTGCCGCTAATCCTACCGGTGCTGCAGTTGGCCTTGGTAGTGCAGACCATTTTCGCTCTTTTGCTGCACTTTGGCCTGATCTTTGTCATGACTGGTGGCGGTCCTGGTGATGCCACCCGCACTCTGCCCTGGTTGATTTACCAGGAATCGTTCACTTTCACCCGCTTCGGGCGTGGCTCGGCTATGGCGATTATCATGTCAGTCATCATGATCGCATTCATCTACATCTACCTGGTCCTGCTCAATCCCGAGCGCCAGAAGGCGCAGCGCTGAAAAGGATAATTTCAATGCTAAACAATTCCATCTCTGGACGGCTGCGCTTGAAGAAACTGGTCATTATTTTGGCCAGCGTGGCAGTGCTGTTCTATGTATTGGCACCCATCTACTGGATTGTTGTTTCAAGTTTCCAGAAAGAGGATGCTCTGAACGATAAACCGCCCCACTTCTTCCCCACCGCTGATGTCTTCACCCTGGATCACTACTCTTTCCTGTTTACCGGTGAGGTGCCCGAAGGCTCAACGATCATGATCCAGGCTCAGTACACCATGAGCGGCACTCTGGTCTACCCATCGATCATCAATAGTCTGATTATCGCTCTGGCGGTAACGGTCATAAACATTGTCATTGGTTTCCCTACAGGTCACATCTTCTCCCGCTTCCGATTTTGGGGTGACAGCAAACTGTTCGGCGTACTGGTAGCCACCCGCCTGCTGCCATCGATCTCGATCCTGGTGCCAATGTTCATCCTGATGCAGAAACTGAACCTGTACGATACCAAGCTGGGCTTGATTGGCATTTACTCAGCTATCACTATCCCATTCACAATCTGGATCCTGCGATCCTATTTCAAAAACCTGCCAATAGAGTATGAAGAAGCCGCCCGCATGGATGGCTGCAGCTACCTGCGCTCCCTGGTCAAGGTCGTCCTCCCAATCGCCAAACCGGGCGTCGCAGCCGCGGCCATCTTTGCCTTCATGACGGCTTATGGTGAGTTTATCTTTGCCACGGTCCTCACCCGCACGATCGCCTCTCGTACCCAGACAGCAGTGCTCGCCAGTCTCGCATCTGGGTTAAGCGTCAGCCACGGTATGGTCTCAGCTGCTTCGGTCTTGGCGATTCTCCCACCCGTCTTGATCGCCGTTATCTTCCGCAAGCAGATCATCGATGGTCTGACATCCAAGCTGGGAGCAAGTTAATTATTACGAGGTTAACATGTCGTATTTGAATTTAGAAAAAATAACCAAAAATTTTCCTGGTTGTAAAGCCGTTGATGAGCTGGATTTGGAAGTAGAACAGGGCGAATTCATTGTCCTGCTGGGACCATCCGGCTGCGGTAAGACCACTACACTGCGAATCATAGCCGGCTTAGAGATCCAATCATCCGGCAAGGTCATCCTTGACGGCAAAGACGTTTCCGACACACCTCCGGAACGCCGCGATATGGCAATGGTGTTCCAAAACCTGGCCCTCTATCCACACATGACGGTCTACCAGAACATCGCCTTCTATCTGCAGAACATCCACACATCTAAGGACGATATAGACCGCCGGGTTCGCCAGTCTGCCCGTCGAGTCGAAATTGAAGAGCTGCTGGAACGCAAGCCCAACCAGTTGAGCGGCGGGCAACGTCAGCGTGTAGCTTTAGCGCGTGCCCTGGTCCGCAGTCCGAAGCTCTTCCTGCTTGATGAGCCGCTCGCGGCCCTTGACGCCAAGCTGCGGGCTGGGATGCGCTCGGAGTTCAAGTTGCTCCACCGCAGTCTGAACGAACAGGAATCATCAATGGGTACTTTCATATATGTAACTCACGATCAGATCGAAGCTATGACTTTGGGTACTCGAGTGGCAGTAATCTACAAGGGGAAAGTCGTTCAATTTTCGCCGCCTAAGGAACTGTATAAGACACCTAAGAACCTTTTCGTGGCGGCTTTCGTAGGCAGCCCTGAGATGAACCTGATCGAAGGTTCATTATCTGGCAGCAATGGTTCAACAAATTTCGAGTTCCAGGGTATGAGCTTCAAGACAGGTACTCGTGGGGTGGAGACTCTCCAGCGGATTGGCCAGGAGGCAGGCGAAGTCGTCCTGGGTATCCGGCCCGAAGCAGTGACCCTGGGCTCCACGACAAACCTGGATTCTCTGCCATTTGAAATCCTGACGATCGAGCCGTTCGGTCAGACTAACTTCGTACGCCTCCGCTCCGAAAGCCGGGTCTCGATTACATGCCTGGTAAACCCAGACCTGTCATTCAAGGAAGGCGAAATTGTCGGCGTAAACTTCAATCCCGACTGCGTCCACTACTTCAATAAGCAGACTGGGGAGAACGTCCTGGCATGAAAAAGATATTTATCTCCGCTGATTTCGAAGGCGCAGTCGGGATCGTCGATCCCCGCCAATGCTTTCCTGGTCACCCCTGGTTCGAAACCGGGCGACGGCTGTGGACCTCCCAGATCAACGCTGTCGTCGAAGGAGCGTTGTCCGCCGGTGCAGATGAGATTCTGATCAACGAAGCCCACGCCGAGATGAATTACCTGGACATGGAGCGCTTGCACCCTCGCGCCGCTTTAGTATCAGGTTATGTCAAAGTCGATAACCAGATGCACGGGCTGGATCATTCCTTCGCCGGGGTCATCGTACTAGGCCATGCCAAGGCCGGAACCCAAAATGGAGTACTGGCCCACACCTACGTAATGCGTGAAGTGGTAGAGATTCGCCTGAACGGCAGCCCGATCGGCGAGTTCGGCCTTTCGTCCTTATGGGCAGCCTATCACCACGTCCCGGTCATCCTGGCGGTGGGCGACGATCAATTCGGCGAAGAGGCCTGCCTCACGATCCCCGGCATCGAGACCGCTGTGGTCAAGCACGGTATCTCCGCCTACACTGCTCAGCACCTACCGCTCGAGCAGGCCAACCGGCTGGCCCATGATGCTGCCGCCCGGGCTGTGGCTCGCTGCGATCAGATCCAGCCCCCCGTCCTGCCTGGTCATTTCCGCATGGAGATCGTTTTTGTCCTGCCACAAGCCGCTGACTTATGTTCCTTCATCCCCACCGTTGAACGCCTAGATGGACGCACTATCGCCTTTGAAACGAATAATTATCGAGAGCTTCAGCAGGTGCGCATCGTCTGCACCAACCTGGCGCTTACGGTTGCAAAGACGTATTTTCCAACACATTAATATTATTTTTACGGAGGTATTTTCATGATAAAACGAAAGGTTGTAATCACCGACTACATCGAACCCGACCTGGACTGGGAAACCCGCACTTTCGATTCCTATGACATAGATTTCGCTCACTATCAGCTTAAAAATGCCTCCCGAGAAGAGCTGCTGGACGCTGTCAAGGACGCAGAGATTATCGTCGTCAATATGGCCAGGTTTGATGAGGCCCTGATCTCTGGTCTAAACAAGACCCAACTGATTATCCGTCACGGTATTGGCTACGATAATGTCGATATTGACGCCGCTGCTCGCAAAGGCATCACGGTGATCAACATCCCCGATTACTGCGTCCCCGAAGTAGCGGAACAGGCCGTTATGCTCATCGTGGCCTGCCAGCGCAAGCTCACCACACAGCTTCACTCGATGCAGTGTTCTACCGAAGCTGGGAAATGGGTGTTCGAACCGGTTTACCCGGTCTATCAACTGCAAGGTAAAACCGTCGGCATCGTCGGGTTAGGCCGCATCGGTGGTACCGTCTTCCGCATGTTGCAAGGCTTCGGGGTCAAGTTCCTGGTGTGCGACCCCTACCTATCAAAGGAGCGCAAAAAAGAATACGGCATCGAAACCTGCTCACTGGAAGATCTGCTCCAGAACTCGGATATCGTGACCATCCACTGCCCGTTGAAATGGGAAGAGACCTACCACATGTTCGACACTCTTCAGTTCAAGATGATGAAGAAAACTGCAATCCTGGTCAACACTGCCCGTGGTGCAATTGTCAATCTAGAAACCCTGGATCAAGCTCTCCGAGCAGGAGAGATTGCTCAGGCTGGCATTGATGTCTACGAAGTCGAGCCTCCCTCAGCCGACCTACCGCTGCTGCACAACGAACGCGCCATCTGCACCCCCCATCTTTCCTGGCTTTCTGAAGAATCCGGCTGGACGATTCGTGAAAAAATCATGGAGCAGATTCGGCGATATATGGATGGGGAGACAGTACAAAACATCTTGACCGTTCCAAACACCGGTCCCGCTGCTGGATGAAACCGGCCATTATAAGCCTACGGCGGATGAAAGGAATGAAATAGGTATGCCGAACATGCTTGGTTTATTTAAAACCGCCAAAGGCCCTGGGAACCTGGCTTTACTCGAATCCCCTGTCCCCGAGCCCCAGGCGAATGAGGTCCTGATCGAAGTCAAAGCCGCAGGTATCTGCGGCACAGATATTCACATCCTGCACGACCAGTTCCCGTACTGGCCCCCGGTTATCCTGGGGCACGAGTTTTCAGGACAGATCGTCCAGGTGGGGAACACTGTCACTGATTACCACGCCGGCGATCGGGTGGTCGGTGAGCCGCACACGAAAGCCTGCGGACGCTGTGAGCTGTGCCGGACCGGTAATATCCAGTTGTGCGCTCAGAAGCGTTCTCCCGGATGGGGGATCCACGGCGCTTTTGCCCGTTTCCTGGTGATGCCGGTCCATCTGCTGCACCGTATCCCCGACGAGATGTCTTACGAAGATGCCGCAGTGATTGAGCCAACTGCCAACGTCGTCCAAGACGTGCTGGAGCGCGGCCGGGTGGAGCCGAATGATACCGTTGTCATCCTCGGCCCCGGTACCATTGGCCTGCTCTCGGTGATGGCAGCACGCTCGGCCGGCGCAGGCCGGGTGATCGTGGTCGGTGCCCGAAGCGACGCTGCCCTACGCCTTCCGAAAGCGAGAGAAATTGGCGCAGATGAAATAATTGTTGCAGAAGACGAAGATCCGGTCGAAGCGGTCAAACGTATCACCGGTGGGCGCGGCGCCGACATGGTCGTCGAGGCTTCCGGCTCGCCGCGCGCCATTGCCTCCGCTGTTGGGATAGTCCGCCGTATGGGCCGGATCACCCAGATCGGCCTGACCGGCCGGCCTGAGATCAGCTTCCCTTGGGATGCCGCTTCCTGGAAGGTGTGTACGATCATGTTCAACCTTAGCACCGGCTTCACCTGCTGGGACCGTGCCATCGGCATGGTCGCATCCAAGAAGATCGACGTCTCAAAAATCATCACACACCGAGAACCGCTTGCCAACTGGCAGCCGGTGTTCAATGACCTCGAGAATGCCTGCGGTTTGAAAGCTCTGCTGATTCCGTAGGCACTAAAGCCTGATAGGTTGATGAGACCTATCAGGCCAACATCCAGGAGTACGAGTGAACATTCCAACCTCTGTCCGCGATCAAACCCAGAAGTTCCTGCTCGATCTGATCGCTATCCCATCATTACGTGGTAAAGAAGGACCGGCAGCCCACTATGTCCAACAAGCAATGGAAAGGCTGGTCGACCGTTCAGAACTTGTCCCGGTGCCTGATTCAATCCTCCAGGACCCCGACTACGCTTTCCCGCTACCCGGTATTAACTATGCTAATACGCCCAACGTGGAGTGCCTGCTCAGCGGTGCTAACACTGCTGACCGCAAGCGGATCGTCTTTAACACCCACCTCGATGTTGTCCCGCCCTCTGAAGGCCAGGATCATGCTTTTCAACCTTATATCGAAAACGAGTTGATATACGGGCGCGGTGCCTGCGACGCCAAGGGCCAGGCTGCTACTCTATACGTCTTAGCCATGCTGTACTATACCCGCGGCATTCGCCCACGCCACGACCTGCTGTTCCACTTTGTCATCGAAGAAGAGAATGGCGGCAACGGGACCCTGGCAATGGTCCGGAAAGGTATAAAGGCCGATGCCGCCATCGTTTTGGAGCCTTCCGAACTGATGGTTATCCCGGCGGTGCGCGGCGCAGTCTGGTTCGAGCTGAAAGTCTTCGGCAGGGCCATGCACAGCGGCAGCACGCTTGGCCGCATAAGCGCTCTGGACAAAGCTTTCGAAGCCATCCAGATCTTCAAAGACTACCACGACCAGCTTCTGGCGGAATCACGCGGATTGCCGCTATTCGACGTCTATCCTGACCCGATGCCTCTCACGATCGGTCAGTGCAGCGCCGGTCAGTGGCCTGCGAGCGTCCCAGCCGAAGCTGTGCTCAAAGGGTTGATTGGATTTCTCCCAAACAAAAACCGTCACCAGGTGCAAGATGAACTGCGCCACGCACTTATCACCTATGGCGATATTTGGCTGCGTGAGCACTTCGAGCTGACCTTCCCTATGCTCAACAATGACGGCAATATGCTCCCGGTCGAACATCCACTGGTTCAGTGCCTGCTGTCTGCTGTTGAGAAAAACGGACGTCCGGCTAATCTCCGGGCCATGACTGCCGCTTGCGATGCCTGGCGCTATCAAAACCAAGCAGGCATCCCTACCCTGGTCTTCGGTCCCGGCTCGCTCTCTGTGGCCCACTCCAAAGAAGAACACATCCTCCTGGACGAAGTCCTTGCTGCCGCAGAAATCCTGTTTGATTTCTGCGAAAGTTATCAATGACACCGCTGTTATTCCATCTTTTTGAATGGAAGGAGTTTTAAATGGCCCGTTACAAACGCCTGGATGTCCTCAATGAATTCATTCGCAATGGGCTGGTTCCAGTGTTTTACCAGCCCGACTTCGAAACCGCCATCAACACCATTGATGCCCTGGTCGCCGGCGGTACCCGGTTGATCGAATTCACCAACCGCGGCGATAGCGCATACCGGGTCTTCTCCGACCTGGTCACACATTATTCGAAAGCCAAACCCGATGTCATCCTAGGCGTCGGCTCGGTGCTGGACCCCGGGACCGCGGCCATCTATATCGAGAGCGGTGCCAATTTTGTTGTCGGCCCGACCTTAAGCGAAGAAGTAGCCCGCACCTGCAACCGCCGCAAGGTTGCCTACAGTCCTGGCTGCGGCAGTGCTACCGAGATCATGCACGCCGAAGAGCTGGGCGTTGAAATTGTCAAAGTCTTTCCCGGCGACTCGGTCGGCGGCCCGAGATTTGTCAAATCGATCCTCGGTCCCATGCCCTGGACCCGCATTATGCCCACCGGCGGCGTCGAAGCCACGCAAGCCAGCATCGACGCCTGGTTCAAAGCCGGCGTTGCCGCCGTCGGTATCGGCTCCGACCTGGTCCGTAAAGACTGGGTCAAGAACAAAGACTTCGATGCCATCCGCCAGAAGGTGGAGGAAATCACAGCCTGGATCCAACAGGCCCGAGGGTATTAGTGGATAGCATTACCTGGAGGAATGATATGTCCCAACGCATCGTTACCTTCGGCGAGATCATGATCCGCCTGAAGTCACCCGGATTTGAACGCTTATTCCAATCCCCACTGCTCGAAGCTACATTTGGCGGTGGCGAAGCCAATGTCGCAGTCTCGCTAGCCAACTTCGGCGATGAAGTATCTTACGTAACCGTTCTACCCAAGAACCCGATAGGCGAAGCCTGCAAAGCTGAGCTGCGCAGCTTCGATGTCGATACCCGTTGGATCGCAGGCGGCGGTGAGCGCCTGGGAACTTATTACCTTGAAACCGGCGCCAACCAGCGCCCGTCTGTGGTCGTCTACGACCGGGCTAACGCATCGATCGCCGTCGCCTCCCCGGACTGCCTGGATTGGTCCCAGATCTTTGCCGGAGCTGCCTGGTTCCATATCACCGGCATCACCCCTGCCATCAGCCAAAATGCTGCTGATCTTACCCTGGTAGCCGTCCAGGCCGCCAAAGCTATGAACCTGACCATCTCGTGCGACTACAACTATCGCAAGAACCTATGGAAGTACGGCAAAAAAGCCCCCGAAGTTATGTGTGAGATCGTGCAGTATGTCGATGTTGGTATCGCTAACGAAGAAGACTGCCAGAAATCGCTCGGCGTGCAGATTACGGCTAGCAGCATGGACGCCGCTATCGAATCGGGCGAGTTAAACCTTGATCACTACTGCTTGTTGGCTGAGAAGGTGCTGGAGACCTTCCCGAACCTCAAGAAACAGGCCATCACCCTCCGCCAGAGCCTCAGCGCCGACCACAACGGCTGGTCGGCCTGTTTGCACAACCGCTCCGAGTTCCTGGTAAGCCGGCGCTACGAAATCACCGATATCGTCGATCGGGTCGGCGGGGGCGATGCCTTCGCCGGCGGACTGATCCACTGCCTGGTCGCCGGCCAGAACGACCACGCCGCCCTCGAGTTTGCTGTCGCTGCATCCTGCCTCAAGCACTCAATCCCCGGTGACTTCAATCGAGTTACCGTCGGAGAAGTTGAAAAGCTGGTCAAGGGCGACGCGTCTGGGAGAGTTCAAAGATAATATCGTTTATTATTTGGAGATGAAATGACCAAACTGCCTTATAGAACCATTCCGGGACCCAAATCTCAGGAATATCTAAAAACCGCAGCTGCATGCGAGCCCCCATGCGCTGCTGATCAGACCCCCATTGTCTGGGACCACGGACAGGGCGTGTGGGTGTGGGATGTCGATGGCTATCCCTATATTGATTTCACATCTGGCGTGTTAGTCACCAATCTAGGCCACAACCATCCTGGTCTGGTCAAAGCCATCCAAGAACAAGCCCCCCGCCTGATGAATACTTACTCGTTTCCCACCCCGGAGCGCGTCACTGCTTCCGACCGGCTGGTCAAGACTTTCCCAAAGAACCTGGACCGGGTGTTCATGCTTAGCACCGGGTCAGAAGCCACCGAAGCCGCTTTGCGGGTCGCTCGGCGCTATACCGGCAAACAAGAAGTTCTATCATTTTTCGGCGGTTTTCACGGGCGTACCTACGGTGCAATGGGAGTGGCGGGCAGCAGAGGCACCCGTCGCGGCTTTGGCGTCCCGGTGCCCGGTGGAATCGTTGCCCCATACGGCTACTGCTACCGCTGCTTCTATGAAAAGACATTCCCCGACTGCGACATGTACTGCATCAAAGCTCTCGACCAGTTGATCGCCTCCACCTCTTCTGGAGACCTGGGTACCGTCATCGTAGAACCGTACCAGGGTTCTGCAGGTTTCGTTTTTCCACCCGAAGGCTGGCTCTCGGCCTTGGCAATCTGGGCCAAAGAGCGAGACCTGCTGCTGATCATCGATGAAGTCCAGGCCAGCTTCGGGCGAACTGGCTGCATGTATGCCATCCAGCAGGAGGGTATCGAGCCTAACATGCTGTGCCTGGGTAAGGGCATGGGTAGTGGAATCCCGGCCTCTGCGGTCGCTGCCGAGAGCCGCATCTTCGAGTGCATGTCCCCTGGTGAGCTCTCGTCCACCTGGGGCGGCAACCCACTAGCCAGCGCTGCCGTCCTGGCAGTTCTGGATGCGATGGAAGAAGAGCAGCTCCCCGAGCGGGCTCGTAAGATGGGTGAGTATTTAAAACCCCGCCTGATGGCCCTCCAGCAGAAATACCCCTTCCTGGGCGATATACGCGGCCGCGGCCTGGTATTTGGGCTCGAGATCGTTGAACCCGGCGAAAATAAGAAACCATCCCCCGAGTTGTGCAGCCTCATCATCCACGGAGCTGCCGAACGTGGCCTACTTCTAGGTAAAGTCGGACAGTTCGGCAACATCATCCGGGTTGCCCCACCTCTCGTCATCCTCCCTGAAGAACTTGACCAGGCCCTGGACATCTTCAACTCTGTTTTTGCCCAACTCGTATAACAAATTAACCTCTCTCTTTGCCTTACCCCTTCTCTTCCCCTTTCGTGAAGAGAAGGGGTGCATTCTTACTGCACAGGGATTCAATATCTAAAGTCTACTGTTTGTCGATCAGAGTACAATGATCGACATCATCAAGGATTGGGCATTCCAGGCCATTCGCCCAATGAGTACCGTAAGCGACATTGGCTCACGTAACGAGGAAGTTAAGGTCCAATGTTGTCCTGACGAGGGCAGTATTCTAAAAATTCGTGATTTTTGTGGTTGGTTCCTGGATTCCGCCGTTGCACTTCAACGGAGCCTTCCTGGCTTCTTGCTAATAATGATAAACTTTTCGAGAGGCGATCAACCAATCGGCACAATATAAACGCTCAGCGCACCGGTCAGCAGACCCAAAATACCCCCGATAATCACATCCGATACATAATGAACACCCAGCGCCACTCGCGCCAGCGAAACCAGCGGTGCCCAGGCAAGCAGCACCAACCCCAACCACGGAGGCCCAAGGCTGAGCGCCATCACGGCCAGCGCAATCGAACGGGCAGCGTGCCCCGAGGGGAAAGAATGCGGGTCTGTGCGCCGGTAAAATCCGCCCCAATCACCTTCAGGCCGCTCCCTGCGGACAGTCAGCTTCATCAGCATGACCAGGACTGCCGTAATTACGATGCCAATCAGAAATACCCCTGCCCGAAAGCGCCAGTAATCGTCCCCCACCCACCAGAGCATCCCCAGCCCGGCCAGCCAAAACCAGGAATCACCTGAGTGAGCAAGGATGACTGCTAGCAAACGCAGACAGCCTGACTCTTTGACACCACCAAGCCAGGCTGAAAGCTGCATGTCAGCGGTCAGCAGCCGCTGCCTCATGCAGGTATTGTCCGTTTGGCAAAATCCGCTCGCATGATTTCCAGTTGGTGAGGTTTGTCTACGTCCATGCCAATCTCCGCATACGGGCAAACAACAGCGCGTCCCCTCAAATGCAGCCGCTTCGAGATCTTTCCAGCAAGCTGCTCGACGGTCGCGAGGCGGAATACCAGGAGGAACAATGTATCAAAACCGATCAGGTAGGCCTGCTTCAAGGCATTCTTACGGGAATCGACGATCTTTTGCCAGATGGCTTCATCTCGAGTAACCATGCTGGCGCGTAAGACGTTCATGTCACCGCCGCACACTTCCATATCTTTTACCCGGATATACGACCGCCTGGATTCAGGATAGCGGCT
>Ga0105092_10001064_pt1 | contig 14618 bp, 16 predicted proteins | sample PPLLak2March2015_FD_87021 | JGI IMG/M metagenome (GOLD analysis project Ga0105092, IMG submission 87021) | Freshwater sediment microbial communities from Prairie Pothole Lake near Jamestown, North Dakota, USA - PPLs Lake P7 Core (1) Depth... | ecosystem: Environmental > Aquatic > Freshwater >... | reverse complement strand
CGTATGGTGGCAGGGTAGAGCGCTGGGCAAAGCGTAGGCTGGGTATTACGTTAGGACCGTGGCAGTCATACGCTGTTAATCGCATCATGGAATATGGTGCTGATGGCAACCTGCTGGCGCATCAGGCACTGATTAGTGTTGCTCGCCAGAATGGCAAGTCAGTGATTGTGCGAAGCATCGTAGGCTGGTTGTTAGACGAAGGTTGGAAGGTGCCAGCATTTGCAGCATATCGTCATATGACGATGGCGGCACATGACGCAAACCAAGCGCGTATCCCATATGACTTAGTGCGTAGGGATATCATTGGATATGCCAATTTGAAGGCATATGGGCATAGCGCTCGTAGCATGAAGGGCAAAGTCCAACGCGCCACAATGTATGGCGGGATTGAGCGCAACGGTATTGTATTGGAGACTGCGAGCAATAGAGCAGATAGCGGTCGTGGGCACACAAATGGATTAGTCGCATTTGATGAAGTCCTGACACAGCGCGATTGGGAAATGCATTCTGTGCTGGTGCCATCGTTGTCTGCTGTGGACAATAGCCTATTGCTGATGACTAGCACAGCAGGGTTTGCAGATAGCGTAGTGCTGCGTAGTTATTACAATCAGTTATATCGTCAGCATACACAGGCAGAGCGACACGACCCCACGTTTATTGGTATGTGGTGGATGGCTGATGATGATGACGTAGGATTAGACTACGAGCAATTGACAAAGGCTAATCCCGCATTGCCAGATGGTAGGCTATCGCGACAGGCTATCGCGTTGGAGCATGGAATTCTTCCGAAGGGAAATTGGGTTCGCGAGCGTTTGAATAGATGGGCAGATGAGAGAGTGGATGCGCCATTCTCAATTGCCGCATGGGGTAAGTGCAGAGTTAGAGAACCCCTAGCGCCAGCGATGGTATCGGATGGATATGTCGTTGGTGTTGATATTCAAGCCAACCTAAGCGAAGCGACGATTGTTGTAGCGGCACAAAGAACAGATGGCAGGATTGGAGTAGAAGTACACAGGCATCTAGAGCAGCGTAAGGAATTGCCGCTATCTGCATCTGATGTAATGGTGGAGATTGCTAAGATTGCTTCAAAAGTCAAAGTGGATGCAATCGTATATCCTGCGTCGTCAGCATTGGCACCAGCATTTGAGCGCCATGCTGTGGAGTCAGGGCTACCATACAAAGCCTTGCAGGGACCAAAGCAAGCGCAAGCATGTGCTGATTTCGCGGAAGCGGTAACGTCTGGTAGGCTCGCGCATGATGACCCATATTTGGATAGTCAGATTGCAGGGGCGCAGCGTAGGTTTATTGGTACAGAAGGGGCATGGCGCTGGGCTATTTCAGGTTCCCCTGCCACTGGTACGATTGCTGCGACACTGGCAAGTATGGTAGCAGCAAGTGCTGCTGCCCCTGTGCAGATTTTCATTTGACTCAGATATAAGGCAGGTTTATACTATGTAATGAATGGGGCGTAAGGCACAGGCGAAAGCACAGAAGCGCGACACAGTATTACCCTCTCCTTCTTCTAGTGCTATTCGTTTAGATTACGCTTCCGTCCTATCTCTTCCGTCCTATGCGTACCCAATTTCCGTCATTGAAGCGGCGGGAATTAGCGCAGTGCGCCGTTGCGTTACGCTGATTGCAAATGCTATCGCAGGGCAACGATGGACCGAATGGGTAGGTACTGAGCAGATTACGCCAGTCTCTAGGCTCGTGCGTAGACCCGCAGCGATTATGTCGCGTCGTGAATGGGTTTGGCGCGTTGTGTCGTCAATGGCGTTGACAGATATTAGTTATCTTTATATGACTGGTGGCGTGGATGATGAAGGGGTGCCGGGTTCCCTAATCCCAATGCCGCGCGAGTCTATTTCCCCTGCTGGATTTGCAGACCCGTTTGGTATCTTCCCGCCTACTGCATATACGATATCTGGTCGTGCCGGGACGATTTCGGGCGAGTATGTAATTCCTATGCGCTCTGCATTTTGGCCCGGTGTTCCCCCGCATTTGGTGGGAATTCTACAGATGGCGCGAAATGTGATGATGAGCGCGCATGCATCTGATAATTACCAATCTCGTTATTGGCAAGCGGGTGGCGCACCAGTTACGCAGATTTCTACAGAACAAGAATTGACAGACCCGCAAGCAGAAAGCATTGCTGCACGTTGGCGCGACAGGCGAGCGAAAGGGCCGGATTACCCTGCTGTGCTTGGCAAAGGCGCGACAGCCCAGCCGTGGGGTGCAGATATTGCTAACGCTCTCGCCATTGAAGCGAAGCGGGATATATCAATTGAAGTTGCAAATTTGTTTGGTGTGCCCGCACGGTATCTTAACATTGTTCCTACGGGTCAGTCTCAGACTTATGCCAATTTGAATGACGAAGCGCTAAGTCTAGAACGATTTACGCTATCGGGATTTACAGACCCAATTCAAGATGTGATTAGTGATTTGCTTCCTGATAGCGAAGATGAGCGTTTCATGTTGATTGATATGACGCGCCTTACTCGTGCGGGACAGGAAGCACGTTTCCGGGCATGGGCTATTGCTACTGGTAATAAGCCTTGGATGATGGCAGAAGAAGTCCGCGCCGAAGAAGGTCTACCGCCTAATCCTGATATTGATACATTGGATGATGCACAGGTAAAGGGTTCGGAAGCGGCAGCGGAGTCATTTGCTAATCGCGCTAAGGGAAATACAGCAGCGCCAGAAGAGGAAGAGGCTAATGCCACAGCATAGAACGACGACACTTGGAAACATCCAAGTGCGCGATGTGGAAGGCCAGCCATCCCGATTTGAAGGAATGGCTCTTCCTTTTGGTGTGACTATTGATGTGTCATATGGACGCGAGCGCTTCATTCGTGGGGCATTTGCGAATATGGTGCAAGCAATTAATAGTGGCGAACGTATCGCATATTTGAATAGGCACGGCGTTGATGGTGGCGTGCCAGTTGGGACTATTGATAATTTGCAAGAGCGCGATGATGGGTTGTATTTCGCTGGCGCATATATGGAAATGCCAGAAGCGGTACAGTCTCGCGCACAGGTTGCCAATGGTATCAATGGTGTTTCCGTTGAATTTGTACCGGGCAAGTTTCGCAGGAAGGCAGATATAATTGAGCATTATAGCGATGCTCGCCTTGCTGCTATCGCAGGCTCATATGCGCCAGCCTACAGGCAGGCGCGAGTAGCACTAAGGAGCGTGGCGCGAGCCACAGAAGGGATTGGTATGCCCGCACTGGCAACGTCTGCGCTCACTGAGCGGCGCAGTGCTATTACTCAGCAGATTGCGACAATTCGCAGTCTGGCAGAGTCAGAGAACAGAAGCATTGATGATGGTGAGACTCAGGAGATTGAGACTCTTACCAATCGCCTAACGAATATTGATGCGCTCATTACCGATGCTGCTGCCGACAGTCAGAGGCGTGATGCAGAGCGCAATTCTCTCCCCCGCGTTGCTTCCGGTGCCCCAGCCCAAGTGACGCGGGCGGAGAGTATTTATGGTCCGCAGTCGGGGCATTCCTATTTTCGCGATTTGCTCAGTAGAGACTCTGATGCAATCAGTCGTCTGCACCAGCATAAGGCGCTGATTACTGATGTGGCGCAGCAGATGAATAGGGCAGTTGACTCTTCCGATATTGCTGGTGCATATCCCACGAGTTACTACCCTGACCTTTATGTTCCTGATATTGCATATTCAGGACCGCTTTCTGCATTCTTTGCTACCACAACGATTACTGCACCTAATCCGATTATCGTTCCTAAGTTTGAGACTGCGACGGGCGATACTGATGTGCAGACCGTAGAGAATGCGCCAGTCGCGAATATTGATATTACGACTGGACCGCTGCCCATGACCCCTAAGACGATTGGTGGCGAGACAATTGTGTCGCGTCAGGCTGTCGATGGAGCGAACCCCGGCACTGACGTTATCATTAGCAATCATCTGCGTGAATTGCTAATGCGAGATACGGAGCGCGAGATTGCGCTTGTGCTGGAAGCACTGCCGTCGTCTGGTGCGATTGCTGACACTGCTGGTACCGGGAATGCTGGCGCAGACCTTCACGCTGGTCTTGCTGGTGCGCTGGGTGCATACTACGCTGGCTCTGCTGCTGGTGGCGCTGGTGCGCGTATGCTGCCAGCAGAAGCAGTGTTTGTGAATGCTACCGATTGGGGCAATCTGGTGGGAGCAACAGACGCAAGCGGTAGGCCGCTTCTGGCGTATGTTAATCCTCAGAATGCTCTTGGGCAGCAAGGCGCGGCAGGGTTCCAGAGTGCTGTTATTGGCGGCGTGCCTGTGACCCCTGCATGGGCACTGCTTGCTGATACTAACGAAATTGTTGCCCGTCGCAACGATGCTCGTCAGTGGAAGTCAGCAATTCTTGATATTAGGCTGATGGAGCGCGAAGGTCCGCAGTCTATTGTGTTTGCAATTTGGCAGTATTTCGGCTTTGCTGTGCTAGAGCCGAAGGGTGTTAGGCGATACACTTACACCAACGTTTGACGTTATAAGGGACGCTTATAACATTAGGAGTATTTAAATGACTGAGAAGTCTGACGCGAACAAGTCAAAGCAGCGTGATGAGAAGCGCGTTATTGACGAAACTCGCGAAGTTGAGAGCGAAACCCCAACGTCTAGTGATGTTGGGAAGCAGACTCTAACGAAGGCAGACCTTGGTTATGATGTGACTAAGGAAGGCGTCCCGCCGGATGATGCTGCAATTGTGACACCACAGCATCCCGATGACCCATCTGCCAAGGAAGAGAGCCAGTACAATACTGGTGTGAAGAGTAGGGATGAGTCCTGACGACTGGCAGGTTATCCTGCTAATTATTATTGCAATCATCCTTGCAATTATTGCCCTACGTCCCGTTAGGGTATAAGGCGAAATTATAAATGGCTCTTGAATTAACTGGTGCAGATATCCTTGGTTTCGTTGGTGTCAAAGTGCCTTCTGCATCAGAAATTCAATGGGCAGATATGTGTGCCGGGGCAGTCCTACATGGGATTTCTACGAGATTGAATGGGGCTGTCCCGGTATTCTATGAGGAATTGAATACGGCAGCATTGCTTGCTGGCACTGAGTGTTATAAGCGTAAGGAAGCAATGTTTGGACTTACGGGATATGCAGACATTGAAGGTGCTGCAATTCGCGTTGCTCGTGACTATCTAAACGGAATTGCCCCGCTTATTGACAGGCACAGTAACGGTCCCGGTATCGGATGAGCCTAGCAAGCGCACGCGCACAATTACTTACCGCGATTGACGCAGCAGGTATTAAAGTCTTTTATGGGAGTGGTGGATTTACTACTCCTTGTGCCCGTATCTTCCCCGCGCAACCTTGGGTTGGACCGTCAGCAATGGCAGATGGAAAACGGACGCAACGTTGGGAAGTATGGGCAGTCGCGGGTCGCGTAGACTCTGGTGCGACATTTGATGAATTAGAAGCGCTTGTACAAGCCATCAGTAATGCGACAGAAGGGTTGCAGCAATGGTCGCGCATTGGTTGGGATAGACCAATCAATAGTGTGATGGGTGGAGTCATTTACTCTGCTTGCCGTGGAGTGACAGAAACAAGGGAGATAGTGTAAATGGCTACGCTTCTATTTATGAAGTCAGCACTCGTTACTATGAGTGTTGATGCTGGAACCCCTATTGAATTTCAGGGTAATCTGCAAGATGTGCATGTGGAAGTCACACCGGGGGATGTTGTGGATTACCCCACATTGGACGGAGAAGTCGCGTCAAATGTGGGCAAGGAGTCCTATGCTCTGGTGATGAGTGGCGCGCAGGATTATAGTGCTACAGGATTGGCACGTTTCCTGTGGGAGAATAAAGGCAAGGTTGCTACTGTTGTCGTAAATGCACATGGGCAGACTGCTACTGCGACAGATGATACCCCTGCCGTGGAAGGCACAGTTACGCTAGTGCCAGTGACATATGGCGGGGAAGTTGAAACGTTTGCTGAGTTTGACGTGACGCTTCCATTTACGGCAGAGCCGGTGCTTAATCCTGCTGCCCCGGCACCCTGATGCCCGCCAATACTGGTAAATTGACTGTTACGGGACAGGCAGAAGTAAATAAAGCGCTGGAAGCAGTAGAAGATTTTGATGTAGCAGCAGCGGAGAGCGGAGCAGTAAATGCTCTGCTTCCTGCTATTCAATCAAAAACTCGTAGACGTTACGGTATTCTTGCTGCTGCTTGGACCGGGCAAGCATCATCATTTGTAAACTCTATGCCATATGCTGTCGTGCAGGAATTTGGCAGCATTTATGTAGAGCCTACCCTTGCAATTCAACGTAGTTGGGATGATGGGCAGGACTCCGTTATAAGTGCATTTAATAAGGAAATTTACAGTGCAGCAAGCAAAGCAGGATTTGATACTTAGTGATATTCCAGAGCCGCGCAAGATTTCACTAGACCTTGCGAATATTGATAGCAGTAGACTAACGCTGCTAGACGCACTGGATATCGTAGAAGTTACTGGTATTCCTGCTGATAGATTTGATAAGACGCTTGCTGGCGTTAAAACTGGTATGTCTGATGGTGCGAGTGCCAGACTTTTGTATGCGTTTGCGTGGGTCATTCTGCGTAAGATAGAGCCTAGTGTGTCATGGGCTGAAATGCAGACATATGATTTGAAGATTGTTGGCACACCATTAGATGAAGAGACTGTGCAGCAGATTGACAAGCGAGCAGTAGCAGTTATGAATGTTGTTAGGCTCGCCCATGTTTCTCCCGCCGAAGCAGAGCAATTGTCATTAGCACAGGTTAAGGCAGTGTTGCCGCAAAAGAGGCGAAGGCGTGGCTAACCCATCGCTAACTGTCGAAATTGAAGGTAATACTACCGGGCTAGATGGAAGCCTAAAGACTGCGACACAAACGATTACGGTATTTGGGCAAAAACTGCCAGTTACTCGTATCGAAAAGGTTGTTGCTGCTGGGCAGAAATTATTGCAATTCACTGCTGATTTGACAAAGCAAGGGGCAGCAGCGCAGCAATCAGAAGCCAATTTCCAGCAAGCGCTAGAGGCGCGTGGAATTGCATATGCTGACGTATGTGCTGCGACAGATAAAGCGATTAAGGATGCTCAGGCGCTAGGCTTTTCTGATGATGCAGCGCGCGATGCTATAATTGCACTTACAACGGCAACGGGCGATTTGGACACAGCAATGTCACATTTGCCCGGTGCAATGGATATTGCGCGTGGGTCTGGCAAGGATTTGGACACAGTTACGAAAGCAATTTCGTCAACGCTTGCTAATGACTTGGACCGTGGCCTTGGAACGATTATTGAAGGTCTAGACCATACTGGCGATGCAATGTCAACGCTAGATGCTGCATATGCAGTTAGCGCAGGGCAAGCCGCGACATGGGCATCAGAAACTGCGGGACAGGCAGCAATTGCACAGATTGCAATTGATGAAGCGGCAGAGTCTGTTGGTGCGGGATTGGCTACAGCATTTAGTAGCGTTGCAGAAGCACTAGGACCGTTGCTTTTGCAATTGGGCGAATTGATGAATGAATTGCTGCCTGTTGTCGTTCCATTGATTACTAATATGGCAAATGCGCTAGGGCAAGTGTTAGGTTGGGTTACTAGCATTGTGGAGAAAGCAGTAGAGTTTATTCAATTCCTAAAGGATGTTATTTCTAATCTCACAAGCATTGGCGATAAATTGCCCGGTATCCTGTCAGATTTTAAATTGATTAATACTGAGCAGGAAGGCTTGATTGAGAATATTAGGAATGGGGGATTGCTCCGCGAAGATAATAGCCCGATTATTAATCGTAGCAGTGCTGCTACTGGTGGTGCTTCTGCTGCTACTACTGGTGTCGGTTCTTCTCGTGCTGGTGGTATGGTAGTTAATATTTATGGTGACCCATCAGTAATTGAAGCGCGCGTGGCTAGTGCTATTCGCAATTACAATCGTCGCAATGGTGCTGGTGCCATTCTTTCGCCCGGTCGCTCTTGATGACAGAAATTCCGCTTCCCCCGCTGCCAGCGATTGGCTCTGCTCATGTCGAAATATTTGGTCCCGGTGCAGAAACTGCTGTTTGGGATGTTGCGACATGGGACGAAGATGTATGGGCGACTGCGGAATGGAATGACGTTACACCACAGACGATGGTGTTTGAAGTTATATGGGGCGCAGATGACCCAGCAGGGGCATTGACTATTGCTGCTGCTGGCTCATGGATGGTTCGCACATATGACCCGAACAGAATTCTAGACCCTAGTAATGGAAACTCTCAATTTGCTGCGTCATTGCGTCCCGGCAGACCAATGCGTATTACTCATCATAATCCTGAGACTGGCGAAGTGCGCGTAGTGCGTACCGGATTGATTGATGAGATTAATTACGATATTGACGAAATGACGGGGGAATTGCGCGGGACGGATGGCATATCGTTGATGGCTGTTGGCAAACTGCCACCAGACCAACAATTGGATATAAATATGCCTTATACGCTCAGGGCGCGCGCACGCTATCTGCTACAGAAAGCGGGATTGGATTTACTGATTAATGTAGAGCCAACAGAAGAGGGTATGTACGACCCGCCAGTAGGACCGCCAGTAGAAGCAGAAGCAAGTGTTTGGTCCCATATTCTAAATGCAGCATACGATGCGCTGTTTGCAGTGTGGATGGATAGACACGCAATGCTGCGCTTTCGCTCGTTTGGTGTTCCTGTAGATAATGGGTTTGCTGCTGGTGGGATAGATGGTATCCAGATGCATAATGTGCAAGTGGCTGCCAGTCTCTCGAATGTATACACTCGTGTTGTTGCATATGATGTATTGCAACCAGAGTCGCCAGTAACTGCCTTTGATGCTGCCAAGGCTGCGATTTATGGAGATATTCCATTGCGTCGCCAGCCACCAGTACCAAATGCTCAAACATGGGCTGATAATGTTTTGGCAGATAGGTCAGGAGCAGCGCTTCAATACAAACCGGGTACTATGTATCCACAGACCGTACAGCATTTGTATGACATTCTAGATTTGGGAATGATTGACATAATGCATGTGCGTGCTACCGAATACGAATTGGATATTCCAACGCGCGTATTGGGTGGGAAGATTGTTGCAGATACTGGTACCGGATGGACCGCTGAGATTGTGTCATATATTCCCGCGAAAGAATGGGAAGGCGACGAGTCACTGCCGCCACCAATTGAACCCCCGCCAGTTTCGACAGTACAAGTAACGCGCCTTTATAATTGTACAAAGTCTACAGTAGTGGCACGCACTCCGGGTGGACAACAGTTTGGCGCTGGCAAGGGTCCAGTTATTCCGATTGGCTCAGATGATGATTGGCGTTATCGTGGGTTCTTTGATTTTGCAGAGATTGACTTTGAAGATGTGTATGAGATTGTCAAAGGCGAGTTACTGGTAAATAACTCAGACCAACAGATGGTAACTCGCGGCAGCGCTCCCAAGATTACTCTTAAACGAATTACGGAAGAGTGGAGCGAAGGCGGCGCTACCACTCCGAATGATGCCAATGCTACTCGTTACCCCGGTCCTAGTGTTACATCTACTGGTGCCGTAACGCATGGAACAGGTACAGATAATGGGCACGCTATGAATTTCCCATGTACAAATATCGTCAGGGGATGGCATAGTGGTAGTAAGCAATATGGGATTGGTGTATTTTCCGCAGGGGAAGATAATCCAAAATACACTACAGAATGGTGGGCGCATGAAGATAGTAATGAAGCGAGGCGTCCACAGTTAAGATTGACTTTGAAGGTTAGAGCCTGATATCATAAAGGCTGCCCCCGGTGTCGATCGCACAGTCTCCGCCGGGGGTTATTATTTTCATTTATATGAGACAGTGCGAGTAGTGCCGTGAGATTGTGCAAAAAGAGCCTATTAGGCTTGTTCCCCCATTAAAGAAATGGGTACGTCATAGCGAGGCTCCGGAACCATCCCAGCCAACATTGATGGCAAATGGGATTGTAGCGTCACAGGGTTTTACCCTTATCTTTGCCAAGCAGGGCACAGGTAAGGGTTTTGTGTGTGTGGAGATTGCACACCAATTATTACTGGAAGGCCATACTGTACTTTGCCTAGATTTTGAGAAGCGATATTCACAATGGTATCGTCGCGTGCAATCATTGATACCAAGTGAATTGCACGAGCGCTTTATTCATTATCGGGCAGAAGAAATGACTGGCTCTATTAAAGAGTTAGTACCAGATATCAGAGACTGTGTGGCAGAGTCTGGCGCAGATGTATTAATTGTGGACTCGTATGCATGGGCCGCGCCTAAGCCTAGTAGTAAGGCTGTGGACTTGTTGCGGGAAGAGGCTGTGTTATTTGGTCGTGCATTGGTAGATATCGGATTGCCCGCAGTTGTGACAGCACACGTTACAAAAGCACCGGGCAAAAAAGTAGACCCATATGGCTCTGTTTATTTGCCCGCTGCTGCTGCGCTTACATGGAACCTAGAAGCGAACCCTGAGCCTGTTGCTGGGCTAGATATAAGTTTGACTTATAGGCAGGGTAATTCATACGAGAAGCAACCTTCTGTAAGGATGACGTTTCTATTTAATGAGGATGGCGAACCCATTTCCTGTCAATGGCTAGAGCAGAATACATCTACCATTGATAAGATTGTGGGTATCCTGCAAACCAAGGATTGTACATACGCAGAGATATATGACCAATTGGTAAAGCGCTATCCACTGGATACGTTTAAGCGCGAGTCTATTAAGACTATGTGCGCTAGGTATTCTGACCCTGCTAATTCGTTTAGGAGATTGGAGCGCATACCCAAGAAAACTGATAGCCCTAACGAGCCACAGGTCTACAAAGTTTTATCTAGGGGGTAACATGGGGATATAGAGGAATAGGGGGTTGTTACCCCCTGAGCCTGCACGATTGGAGATTTTACGAATGGGTGTTATACCCCCTAGCGGACGTAAAACGGTACGCAATTCGCGGGAAGCGAAAGCAGAATTGGATGCAGTGTGGACGATTGTAAAACGCGAGAACATGGAATTGCGTACATCACATCCGATAGTGTATCGTTGGGCTAGAGCGTATTTGGATAGCAGGGAGATATAAGCGTGACTTATAGAGCAGCGCCAGTTACGCAACGTGATGGTTCTTCCCTAGAGAATTCCAATTGTCGCTACGCATCCATTGCTACCGGCATTGATTACCACACGCTAGGTAAAACAAAGTCCACTGGCAAGAAGATGCGTGATTATTCCAATGACCCGTCTGGCGGGTCGTGGAGTGCCGATGGTGTGCGCGCATGGGAAAATGGCTATGATATGAAATTGGGCGTGGATGATGGCGAGACATGGGACGATGCAGTGGACATGCTGCATGAAGGTCGCCTAGTCCATCTGGAAGTGTGGAGCGCTCAGACTGGTGGACCTTGCTGCACGAGTGCATGCGGGCACGTTATGGCGGTAGCGCCAGAGTCGCGACAGAATAGCAATGGTGATTGGGAGTGGCTTGTAGCAGACCCGTGGTGCAAGCCGCCTAAGTGGGTTTGGTGGCGCGCCAGTCGTCTGCGCTCCGGGGCAGAAGAGTGGGCAGACCGTTGTGGATTTCGTAGCGCGCAAGGCGGCGGTCCGCGCGATATCAGAGATTTACACCGGGAGCGTCTTGCTGTCATTGTCAAAGAATTGATGGGACGTTGGACGCCAGACCGTCCGCTTAAGGAAAAGGATGACGACTACGAGCCGTCGCTATGGCTGCAAGGCGGCGCGACTGGTGGCGCTCCTATCCTCTTTACTCATACGAAGGCGCAGACAGGAGTGCAAGACGTGGCAATTAATACAAGTGCCAACGACCCTGTTACCAGTAGTCGCAGGGTAGCGCTGTCGGAAGGCACAGACTTTTTCTCAGACGCAGCACTGACAAGGAAACTGGCAGACCTATCCAACGACAGGGTTGTCCCGCTGTTGGGTACCGCTGTTGGCGAAGATGGCAGGGCTGTTGTCATCAACACAAGTCATCCTTATAGCGATGGCGAGGCGCGTCCCACCATCGTCTATGTGCGCGAGTCTGCGCTTGGAGCCATCACGCACGAAGATTAACGCCCCTTAATCGCAGCGCTATCGCTGCTTACTTGACAGCACTTATAAGCGTGACTTATAGTGCATACATCAGGCAAGCAGCGAAGCAAGCCGATAGCGGACCTAGAGACTGTGCCACTCTCCCGCTTATATAAGGCACAAGGGAGAACCAATGGCTAGAGAGGCCATCATCATCCGGCCCATCGTTACGGAAGTGCCGGGAGACTTGGAACATCTGCGTCGGATTGAGGCAGAATTGACGAGTCGTATCACCACTTACGGCACTGCGTCAAAGCAGTTTGCGCCAGTGGTGGCAGTGCTCACTATCATCAATGATAGCGAGGCATGGAAACTGCACGTCAATGCCGATGGCTCGCAGGAGCATAAGTCATTCAAGGCTTATGTGCAGTCATTCGGATGGGATGCCAGCGTGCCCCGTCTGTATCAGTTGATGAAGGAGTTTCGTCAGGGGCTCATTGATGCCCGCGACGATGACCCTGACGCTCCACTGATGGACGGTATCAATTACGACTATGTTGCGCGAACGCGCAGCACTGGTACGAGCATGGAGCGTTTCGCGACGACGCAGAGCAAGGCGCTTGGGCGTTTCGTGGACAATTTCGAGACTGCTGCACACAATATCTTTGAGAGCGACCCCGACAGGGCTACCGCTATCAAGATGGTGGCTACCCTTAAGGCAGCGATTGAGCCTGTGAAGGCCGACCTTGCTGCATGGGTGGACGAGTTTGCAGAAGTCCGCTCGCAGGAGAAGGCAGACCGCAAGGCTGCGAAGGCCGCGGAGCGCGCAGAGCAGAAGGCGCTGGCTGCTGGCGACGACGACGACGACAGCGATAGCGACGACGACGACGACGACGACGACTCACTGGCTAACTGACAGTGAGCAAGGGGGAGTGTCAGACTACTGGCTGGTGCTCCCCCACTCCTGCTAGACACGACTTATAAGTCTGTGTTATACTGGAACAGTCAACCAATCAACCAAGCACAAGGAGACTGAGACTGTGCCTACCCCACACTGCGCCATCTGCGGTCGTTGGAACGACCCTGCTGGTGGGCAGAATGCTCACAGTGGGGGATGCCCGAATACGGGCAAGCCATATCCTAGCGCTACTAGGGTTCCTGTTGAGCCTCACTATCACTTTGAGTACCGCGATTGGCGTTGCCCAGATTGCGGGTGGACATGGGATGGCATTCCATCCCGTAAGGAGTAGACTGTGCCCCGAATTGAAAAGACCCCGTTCGATGGTATCGCTGCTGCTGTCATTGATTTGGCAGAAGGCGAGAAGTGGGATGATGTTATAACTGTGAGTTATAGGCGCGACGAGGCGCAAATGCTCGCAGTGTCATGCCAGCAGTCTTTGGATGCTGCACGCGATGCAATCAAGGGATTGCGTCATGCAGCAGCAGAGAGCAACCCCGACCTTCTGGAACGGGTGGCTGCTACCGTAACCCTCATCAAGTTTCACCAGTCAGCAAGGCTACTGGCACAGGCGCAGGGTGCGCTTGGGGCAGTCATTGCCCCACAGCCAGAGCGAGAGGATATCGCGATTGCGTTAGCAGACTCTCGTGCTAAGATGGCTGCTGCTATCAAGGATGAGCAAGAAGATATGTCTGCAATCGCAGACCTAGTAGACGAATTGGAGACTGTGCATAATGCTACTCATCGCAAGTCTGGCGTGGAAGGTTCCCCTTCTGCGAAGGCTGATGATGCTGGCGCTGGCGGTCCCGGTAACGCTCATCGCGGTACTGGCTCTGCTGGTGGTGGTGCTAACTAAGATTTTCTAGGGGGAAGAGCAGGGGTAGTGTCCAGTCACTACCCCTGCTACACTAGTATAACCCACATTTATATCAGAGGGTACGCAATGCCGAAGCCGCCTTTGCTCGTTCCCCCGCTGCCAAAGGAAATTATTGCGTCCCAAGCATGGGGCACGCCAGTTACTAATGCCGTGAATGGCTTGGTAACTGGCGCTTCTCTTATCGGCTGTATCTATTTCACTACTGCTGACACTCAGCCGGGCGATGCGACATTTGCTAGTGTCACATTGAAGGGTGCAGATGTTCTATACGACTCAGACCAATTCTTTGATGACGCGAATAACAGGCTAGTCATCCCGCCCGGATTGAATGGTATTTACAGGCTGGATTACAGCGTGGGTACCACGACTGGCGTAGCGCAGCAGCAAGTGCGATTGGCAATCATAAGAAATGAAGCCACGCTATATCAGGTTAATCAGATTGTCGCATTTGGTAGCGCTGTCGGATTGGGATTTAGCGGCGTAGTGCCAATGAGCGATGGCGGTACCGTCAGAGCCACGGTACAGATTTCTGGTGGCAATACAGTCATCGCTAAGAAGTTTGTATCACTCATCAGAATTGCTGACTTGCCAGCAGGATATGTGCCGACAGAGGATGAACCGGAATTCGACCTACCGGCAGCGGCATAATGGAGATTGTGCATCACATGACATTTCATCAATTGGAAGCAGCATGTAAGGCACGCGATTTGCATGCATCAATCTATCAGTTTGATTGTGGCGAGCGCGTCACTATTCGCAATGGCATTGGGGAATT
>Ga0105092_10001063_pt1 | contig 14644 bp, 8 predicted proteins | sample PPLLak2March2015_FD_87021 | JGI IMG/M metagenome (GOLD analysis project Ga0105092, IMG submission 87021) | Freshwater sediment microbial communities from Prairie Pothole Lake near Jamestown, North Dakota, USA - PPLs Lake P7 Core (1) Depth... | ecosystem: Environmental > Aquatic > Freshwater >... | reverse complement strand
TCACCTTGTCATCCCATCACCTTGTCATCCCATCACCTTGTCATCCCATCACCTTGTCACCCCGTCACCCCATCACCCCGTCACCCCGTCACCTTGTCACCCGTCACCTTGTCACCTTGTTCCCCCGTCACCCTTCAAACCCCACCTAATCCTGTCCCACCATTTCCTTGACACCCATCTGGGAGGTGCTTAATATGAGGCGCACGGGGGCTCCAAAGGCAGTGACAAAGGAAGGTTTCATGATCAAGGCCCACTTAGCTCAAATAGTGCATGAGACTCACGGCGGCATGTCTCAGAAAGATGCCAAGCACCTCGTTGAGACCATCATAGACTTGGTCAAGGACCGGCTGACGCAGGGGGAGGCGGTGAAACTCTCCGGTTTTGGATCCCTCCGGGTCATGCACAGAAGGAGTCGTGTCGGAAGGAATCCGCGGGATGGGTCTCGGATCCAGCTTGCTCCGAGCAAGTACGTGGTCTTCAAGCCCTCACGGACCATTCACTTCTGATTCGCTAAATGTCCAAATACCCGAAGAAGCTTTTCTACAAGATCGGGGAAGTATGCGACATCTGTGGCGTTGAGGCGCACGTCCTCCGCTACTGGGAGTCCGAGTTCTCGGCTCTTGCCCCCACGCGCAACAAGTCGGGGCAGCGGATTTACCGCCTCAAAGATCTCGAAATCATCGACACCATCAAGCGTCTCCTGTATCAGGAGGGTTACACCATCGCCGGCGCTGGTCGCCGGCTTCTTGAGCAGGGGCTGATAAACGGTCAGGAGTTTCCCTTGCTGCGCAAGCGCAAGGTGAGCCCAGCCGAGACGTTAGCGCAGATCAAGGGACTCGCCCAGGAGATCCTGCAGATTCTGGACAAGGCTGCAGAAAGGTCTTCAAAAGCCCGCTCGTCGCCGACGAAACTCGCCGCGCCGGCCACTGAGACCGAAGCCGCCCCTGGCACTCAGCTCATCATGTCGGAGATCTTGCTGCCGGATGCCCAGGCGGGCGCCGGCAAGGTCGAGAAGCGCTAGTTCCAACTTCCCAGCCTGGCGGCCTAAACCAGCCCCTCCCTCAGAGCCTTGGAGACGGCTTCCGTCTTCGAATGCACATGCAGTTTCTCGTAGACGTTGCGCAGGTGCCAGGTGATCGCGTGCACGGTTACCCCCAGGTCGGCCGCGGCTGACTTGCAGGTATGCCCGTCTACCAGCATTCTGACCAGCCTGGCCTCATGCGCGGTCAGGTTGTGGTCGGCTTTCTTAGGGGGCGGAGTCTTCCGAAACAACTCCATCACTTTCCTGGCAATCTCGGGGGACATCGGCGCTCCGCCGGAACGCGCCTCGTCGATGTATTCCAGCAGCTTGGCCGGCGGGGTCTTCTTCAGTATGTAGCCGCTTGCTCCCGCGCATATGGCGTCGAAGATTCGTTCATCGTCATCGTATACCGTCAGAGTGAGCAGCAGAATATCAGGGTGCCGCTCCTTGAGAATGCGAATGCCCTCGATCCCCGACATGCCAGGCAACCCGATATCAATCAGCGCGACTTCAGGCAAAGCTGTAGGGATTTCATGCAGCGCTATTTCCATCGTGCGGTAACGCCCGACGCACTTGAATCCCGGAGTGTTGTCGATGAGAAAGGCGAGACCCTCGCGGATTACGGCCTGGTCCTCGACGATGGCGATGGTCAGCATGAAATATCCCCTCTCGCTGTGGCGCGCATCGTAAGCGCCTCGGTCATTCGACGATACCTGGCCAGTATAGAGCCGGTCATGGTCCCTGAAGCTACATCAATGTGTAGGCATGGACGCCCGAAATCGAAGAACCTCGAGGTACGCTGCTTCGAAGCTGCAAGTTGATGCAGTGACAGGGTCCCGAGTCAATGCCGATAATCAGCCGGAAAGAAAGAAGGCTTCAACAAGACCCATTTGTCCGAGGAGAACCCACTGTGCCAAAAAAACTACTGCTGCTGCTGCTTCTACTGATAGTTTCCAGTGCCGGAGCTTTACAAGCCGAAAAGCTGATCGACTTCGCTGCGCGTTTGCCATCATCGGACAACGCGGGCTTCAAAGCGGCGAAAGTTCGCGATCTCAGCGTTCATAACACGTCTTCCAAGGGCCAGTGGCCCACCGGCATGTGTCCGAGCTTTTCGTTTATAGCGGGAGTGGAAGCGGCCTACACCAGGAAGTACTGCTCGAATCCCAACTCGAGCTTCTACAAGGCTGGCTATTGCGACAGATACGTTGCATACAAAGCGGCCAATCCACCTGCCTTCCACATGGCCAAGCTGGAGAACTTTCACGCGTTCGAGCAATATAAGGCTTTGAACCTTTCTGAGCTCTACTACGTGGATCGCGTCAAAACCAGTATGACGACGAGCGCTTCAGCCAACCACGAAACCAGCACTATCGTCTGCGGGGAGGAGGGAGTCACTCGAGCCTTGCGGGGCCCGGCTAGCCTGATGTTGTCCGATATCCGTCTGCCCGAAGAGCAGTATGCCGTGTTCGTTCAGGACCCGGCCTTTTATCCCAGTGCCCAGTTGGCGCTCTTCGGCGATGAGCACTGTGACGCCTGCACTAAATCCCCGACTCAAGCGCAGTTGGACAACTACGAATTCTCCGAGAAGAAGTTCGACTTCCTGTCGGTTGATGAAAAGCCCGTGCATCGTGCTTTCATTCCCGTCGACGCGCGGCGCAACGCTCGCTTCGGTGTGGCCGATATGGTCTTCGCAGACGACTCGGCGCTCGCCAACAAGATCGACTTCTACGAGAAGTGCATTTACAGCGGCTTTGAAGTGATCGTGGAGGGGGCTATTCCGGGTCATTCCATGTTGTTGATCGGCTATGACCGGGATCGAAAGAAGCTCCTCTACAAAGATCACTACGAGAGATTTAAGGAGGTGGATTACGACGTCACGGCGGGCCTCTCCAGCGGCTTTCAAATCATAATAGAGCCGGCGAGCGACTGGACCTCTCCGTCGACGGAAGAAATGTGGCTTGGCGCCTGGGATACCTGGGTCGATGGCCAGTATGGAAAACTGGTCATCCGCCGAAGCCGGTTGGCGGGCAACGTAAAATACACCAGCGACGACCTCTTCAACAAAGAGATCCCGGAGCTGTCGACGACGGCCTGGGCGCGCGTGGGCACGTTCTATGAGGATAACAGCTCGGTCAGGAGAATCGTGTACGGTCGGTTGAACGGGTCGGGCGGCGATCGGATGCAGCTGATTGTCGACTTCGACCACCCCGAGCCGCCGCCTCCTTCCGTGGAGATCTCTGGGACACCCGCTGGTCAACTCTTCGAAATGCGGGTCTTTGACTCGGGCCCGGGGGCCGGGATGTACGCCACGGGCACAACGACCAAGGGCGGCGTCGCCTATGGCGTGTTGATGAAACGGCCAGGAGAGGACCCACTCGGGCTGATTCCGCTATCTCCCGATAATGCATTCTTTACCGACAAGTGGGAGGGCACTTTCCTTTTGCATACGGATGGGGGAGGAGAAGGCGTCCTGACATTGAACTCACAGGATGACTTCAAGACAGTCAAGGGAACCTACAAGGCCATCGGGGGCACTACGGCGTCCCAGGTGACCGGAACTGTGGAAAACCACCACCTCACCCTGACCGTCAATGCGGCTGCGGTCTATGGGCTCAATCTTTATTTCCATACAGCCGATAAACGGCTCGTGACCGGTAGAAAGACTATAGTCGGCCTGAGCAACGCCGTTTTTGGATACAGAACCAGCGGCGAGACGCACTACCAGACCCGACTTTTCTTCCCGTACTTTGACATCGGCGCCAATTCCTTCAACGGATTCGCGGTTTCGAACTACTCTGATTCCCTCGGGATACTGAAGTTCACGGCCTACACAAAGGCCGGTGTGGAGGCGACGGCGCCTCAGAACCCCGCTGTGCGGATGCTTTCAAGTGGGCACCAGACGGCCTTGCTGGCGGACGAGATATTCGGTGCGAATCCCAGTAAGGACACCACCGTCTGGGTTGAGCTCACTTCCGACAGCTCTCAGGTTGGCGCGTTCTCGCAGTACGGGGACGGTGTCCAGCTGGATGGCGCGGTGCCTTGGTCTGCCCCGGCCAAGAACCTGTATTTCAGCCGCATATACCAGGGGCAGGGGGCCTTCCGCGGGAAGACGGCCGACACCATCCTCACCCTGGCCAACCCGAACAGCACGATCACCCAGGTCCAGTGCGAGATGATCAACGTCGACGGGAAAACGATGGGCCTTTCGCAGCCGTACACGATCGGTCCTTTCAAGGTGCTGCAGAGATCGGTCAGCCAGTTCTTCGGCGAAAATCCCGGCGTCATCGCCGGAGCCTACCTGCGGGTTAGGGTGACCCTCGGCGAAGGGATCGTAGGAGCGGCTGTCATCCGTCTCACGCAGGCCAACACCACGTTCTGCCTGAATGCTCTGGTTCCCGAAAGCGACAGCAACGTGCTTTACTCGGCGCAGATCGCGAAGGTCGACAGCTATTTCACCTTTCTGCGGCTCATAAACACCAGTGATGAGACCCGAAATGTGACGATCCGTGGGATTAATGATTCGGGGACCAGTCTGGGCATCCCAAAGACGCTCGAGCTTCTGCCTGGAGGCCTCTACCACGGTTACGTGGACGTGACCCTGTCGACGTCAACTTCTGCCACGTATGTCGGCTCTCTGAAGGTGGAAGCAGATGGGCCCGGGGTAGTGGGGGATGTAGTCTTTGGCGACCCCCTGAATTGCAAGTACGTCGCCGCCTTGGCACTTCAGGACAAGCCGTTCAAGAAAGCGGTTTTCAACCACGTCGCGAATGGAGGCGGGTTTTTTACCGGCATCGCCGTCTACAACCCAGGTTCAGGGCCTGCCAGTGTGACCATTTCGGTGTATTCCAAAACGGGCGCGCTGGTTGGAAAGAAGAATCAGATCCTGGCCGCCGGTCAGCGGATGTCCCAGCTTGTCGCCGAGCTGGTTCCCGCAAGTGCCTCACAGCTCGGCGGGTACGTGCTCGTGGAAGCAACCGAAGGGGTGGTGGCTCAAGAGCTGTTCGCCTCCGACTCCCTGGCCTTCCTCTCCTCCGTCCCGCCGACGGTGATTGAATAGGGGGACCACTCCCTGGGAGCGCGGGCGAGACGCCCAAAAGCGTTAACTTAGCCAGTGATGCGGGCTTGCACACTCGGCCGTGCGGGGAGCTTTTATCGTGGCCGGACTCTCCAGAGTCCGGCAGCCGGACTTCAAGGACGGCGAAAACGACGAGGGGCAGCCAACCAACTCGTTTTCGCCGGGCTTCCTAAGCCCGGCTGCCGGACTCTGGAGAGTCCGGCCACGATAAAAGCTCCCCGCTCGCCCCCGCCTCCCGGCGCGTGCTGCCTCTCCTGTACGCCCCTCCTTCCTCCCTGCTGCCATGATCCCCCTCTTTTGCTATAGTTCAGCCTTCGAGAGTTGGGGGGATCTTGATGGGAAAGTCCGCTCTGCAGCTTCTGATCATTGCGATTGTCTTCGCTCCCTGCTTGCGCGCCGAAATCCTCCCCCTAAAGTCTTACACCATCGCCGACGGGCTGGCGATGGACCAGGTCAACGCGATTCGTCAGGATTCCCGCGGCCTGCTTTGGTTCGGCACGAGCGACGGTGTCTCCTGGTTCGACGGCTACCAGTTCGTGACCTACACGACCGATCACGGCCTCCCCGACAAGCTCGTTTCGGACGTCCTGGAGACGCGCGCCGGACACCTCTGGCTGGGGACCAGTGACGGCGTTTGCCGGCTGCGCCGCGGCAGCCAAAAATCCGAGGACCGCTTCGAGAGATTTCGCCCTCCTCGGGGACCCGACATTCGGTCGGTTGGTTTTCAGATAGGCCGTATGCTGGAAGGGCCGGACGGCTCCATCTGGTGCGGTGCTTTTCAGGGATTGTTCAGACTGACTCAAAAGAGAGGATCGTGGAGCCTGCAGTCGGTCGACGTCAAGTTTAGAACGGAGAAGTGGTCGGATTCCTTTGTCCGGGATTTGTTATTTGACGGCGCCGGGACGCTCTGGATTGCGGCTAATTCCGGTTTGTACCGCCGAACTCCGGACGGCGTCGTGACCCGCTTTGGAACCCTTCAGGGGATTCCGGAAGACGAGTGCTTCGTACTTGAATCGGCAACCGGGGGGGACTTCTGGCTGGGAGCGAACGATGGCGTTTTCCGTCTTCGTCCGACTAGCCCCGGCGGCGTGAGGGTCGTTGCGAGGTACACCGTGAAGGACGGGCTCCCGTCCAGCCGCGTTCTTTCTTTGAAAGCCTCGCGCAACGGTCGGCTCTGGGTTGGGACAGTGCGAGGTTTGGCGTGCCTTGACCCCGAAACAAACAGTGCCGTGAGCGCAGCGTCTTCTGCGGGGCGACCCGGCCCGAGCACCAGGAACCAGCAAAAGCAGGTCACCATCCGGGCGTACACCACTGCGCACGGGTTGACCGATCCGGAAATAACGGCCTTAGCCGAAGACCGGGAACAGAATATCTGGCTGGGAACCGACCACGGCGGTGCGCTCAAAATCAGCCGGCAGGGCTTCGAGACGTTCAACGCTTCAACCGGGTTACCCGGCAATCGCGTCAACCTCGTTTTTCAGGATTGGGCCGGGCATGTCGTCTTTCAGTTCACGGTGCAAGGCAAGTCCTTTGCGGCTTGGGACGGCCGCAGCTTCTCGCCAGTCATCATCCCGGGCTCAGAGCGTTTCGACTGGATCGGTCCCCAGGGGGTGCTGCAGGACGACAAAGGCGGATGGTGGCTGGCGACAGGCGCCGAGGGCCTCTGGCACTACGCGCCGAACCCCTCGTTCAAGGCATTAAGCGGACGCCAGCCGTCACGCCGCTACACCGAACGGGATGGTTTACCGTCGCTCAAGGTCTTTGCTCTGTTCCAGGACTCGCGCAAGGACATCTGGGTGAGCTTGGTGACCGGCTCCCGCCAGCTGGCGAGGTTGAACAAGCACGGCCGCTTCTCGACATTCAATATCGGTGGCATGCCCACTGCTTTCGCTGAGGACCACGCTGGAAATGTCTGGATCGGACTGCTGGGGAACGGGATATGGCGCTACAGGAAAGGCCGTATGACTCATTATTCCGCTGCCAACGGTTTCCCGGCGGGCTCGATCTACGGCCTCTATACGGACCGGGAGGGGCAGGTTTGGGCCGCTTCACGTGTAAGTGGCGCCGTATGCATCCCTGACCCGGATGCCGAGCATCCCCGCTTTGTCTCGCTGACTACCCAGCGGGGGCTTTCCAGCAATCACGCTCGTTTCATCCTGCAGGATCGGAAGGGTGCCTTCTACATTGGAACTGCTCGCGGTCTGGACCGCTGGGATCCGAAGGGCGGCACCATCAGGCACTTCACGACGGACGATGGCCTGGCTGGAAATCTGCAAAACGTTGGTTTGCTGGACCCCACCGGGACTCTGTGGCTCGGTACTTTTCTTGGTGTTTCCCGACTCGTTCTCGAAGACCCCGCGCAGCCGCACGCTCCCGAGGTGTTCGTCAGAGGCCTGCGCCTTGGGGGAATTCCCTGGCCGGTCGATTCTGTCGGACAGCCGGTCGTCAAAGACGTCGTTGTCCCTCTTGACCGGAACACGGTTTCCATCGACTTCGCCGGAGTGAGTTTCGTGCCAGGCGAAGTGCTGAATTATCGCTATCGGCTGGGAGGCGCTTCGGAGTGGCGTTTCCTTGCCAGTCAGCGCAGCCTGGATCTCGTCGGCGTTCGCCCCGGAAAATACCGGCTCGAGTTGCAGGCGGTGAATTCGGTTGGTCTGGAAAGCCCGAGCCCTGCAATCGTCCAGTTTACTGTCCTGGCGCCCGTCTGGCGTCAGTGGTGGTTCGTGCTGACGGGTGTCGCCGTTCTCGGGCTCGGGGTCTTTTCCGGCGTGAGATTTCGCCTTCGCCGGCGCCTGGAAATGGAGCGGGTGCGCACCAGGATCGCCACTGACCTGCACGACGACATTGGGTCGAGTCTCTCGCAGATCTCGATTCTCTGCGAGGTGGCTGTCCGGCGGCTGCCTGACGACCCGGCTTCCGCCATTGATTCCCTTTCGCAGGTCACCGTTATGACGCGCTCCCTGGTCGATGCCATGAGCGATATTGTCTGGGCCATAAATCCGGCGAGGGACAGCCTGGGAGACCTCGTTCATCGCATGCGCCGGTTCGCGAACGACCTTTTTGCCGACGGCAGTGTCCGGCACCGCTTCGAGGCCTCGGACACCGAAGGTCGGATCGCGCTCAGCAACGATTTCCGGCGACAGGTCTATCTGATCTACAAGGAGTGTCTTCACAACCTGGTCCGTCACGCGGCCGCCACCGAGGCGACGATCGAGCTTCGCCTGGCTGACGGCTTTCTGGAAGTGGAGATTCGGGACAACGGGGTCGGCTTTGATCTCGTGGCTGCCGACACCGGCGGTGCCGGGCTGCATAGCCTTCAAAGCCGGGCCGACGCGTTGGGTGGGCAGTTGACGATTGACAGCAAACCGGGCGCCGGGACCCGGGTACTCTGTCGAATCCCCGTCGCCGGCACCGGCTGGCGCCAACCACTATCCTGGCGTCGCTCCAAGACCGCCTGACTGTGTTTCTCTCCCCGGGACCTCGCCGGCGCTGGGGCAAGGGGAGTCCCCGCCCCGTCCGACGGTTCAGCAGGGTCGGCCCTCTGGCTGTCTCACAGTGAAAGCCGACTCAATTTGCGCTATCCGCATAATTCCTTGTCGAATTCTGGTATATTAATCTCTCCCACCGGGTCGGGACGTAGCGCAGCCTGGTAGCGCACCTGAATGGGGTTCAGGGGGTCGTGAGTTCGAATCTCACCGTCCCGACCAATCTTTCAATAACTTACCGCGATCGACAGGCACTATTTTCGACCCTCTGGGTAGGTACTCAGGGACAGCAGATTTTGTCTCGCTGCTTCCCTTTTGAAGTTAGAGGAACCGGAATGAAGGATTACCACATCAACATCTTCTTCAGCGAAGAGGATGACTGCTACATCGCGGACATCCCAGACTTGGCGATGTGCTCGGCCTGCGCAAATACGCCAGAAGAAGCTCTTCGCGAAGCAGAGGCGGCGAAGGCTGCCTGGCTCGAGGCCGCCAAGGCCGCTGGCAAACCAATTCCGCGTCCCCGGTATCGTCCAGCCATATATCGCCTCGCCTAACGATGCTCTTCGGATTCAACGACCGGGATCTGGAACTCACGGCGACTATGAGGCCAAATGTTGACGCCGTGAGTAGTGGCCTCAGGGGGGCGGTAGCCGGTATCCGACTGCACTTTCAACTCGGTTGAGCTTCCCCGCTGGCTCTCAGTTCATCACACGCGGTGACCCATAATCTTGTGGAAATCTGCTCCTTTTTTCATTCCCGAATTTAACCTGGCTCACGTCCGTTTTCTCGCTGCGTGAGGCACGCCTTCACGCTGCTGCAAAAGAGAAGGAAGGAAGAGAGGCTATCGCCTCGCGATCACGCTTCGCTGTCAGGAATGCTCGTGCATGGCCCGCACTCGGTGCGGGATCACCGGAAGTTCTCGATTAGGTACAGGTCGGACGAGCTTCGGTCCATCTGAGAATAGAGTAAACGCTTGCCGTCGGGCAACGCGGAAAGGAACCAACGCGGGTTCTTCTCTATGACCGTCACAACGCGCCTGGCGTCCGTGGATGGGTCAAGGAATACTAATTCGCGAGTCGGGGTTTTCCAAAAGTAATACCCGCGCGCAGTTGGAGCAAACAGCTCGATTAGGGCGTCGGAGAGAAACAGGGCTTCGTCTCCACCTTCGACCGGAATTCGGTAAACACCAGTGGTGAGCCGGTCTCTCCCGAAAAACAGAGTCCTCCCGTCAACAGACTCCTGCTGGTAGAATCCGCCCTTGTGCGTGACCTGAACCGGCTCACCGCCCGATGATCGCATTTTCCAGACCTCCCACCGACCGGTTCGGTTAGAGGTGAAGTATATCGATTGCCCGTCCCGTGAAAAGCTCGGCGTGACGTCGTCGGCCGGGTGATCGGTCAACTGCCGAAGCGGACCTCCTTCGGAAGCGATTGCATAGACTTCGCTTTGACCCTTGTCGCGCGCGTCGAAGAGTATCGTGCGACCATCTGGCGACCAAGCGGGGGATCCGCACCAGGTTCCGTCGAAATTGGTGACCATGAAGAGTCCAGACCCGTCCTTGTTACAAAGCCAGATGTTCGCGGCACCGGACCGAGTGGATCTGAAGGCTATCTTTTCTCCGTCGGGCGAAACCTGACACTGCTCTTCACGTCTTGTGGAGGAAATGATTTTCTCCGCGGTGGGCCGGGTGCTTCCATCGCCAGGGTCTACCAAAATCCAGGCGCTGCTCACCTCCTCCTGGACTGAAAACGCCAAGCGACGGGCGGCTTGTGAGAAGGCAGGATACCCCGTGTCGAACCCGACAGAATCGACCCGCGTGCTCGAGCCAGGGTCGTGCACGGGAACCCGCCAAAGCCGTTGGGTGCTGGCTCCACTTCCCATTGAAACGATGATCTCTTTGCCGCCGGCTCCCCAGGCCTGTCCGTAGATATTGCGCCACTTGATCGGTACTCGGTCTGTCAAAATCTGAGCGTTGCCCACGGGCTCAAACCTTGGTGTCATCTGAAGCAGATATAGGTCCATCGAATCGAAGTCGCGCATTCGGCAAAACGAGAGGACCTTCCCATCCGGGGAGAATGCCGGGTCGGCGTCACCGTTGAATCCGCCCGGCGGAGACGTCAGCCTTAGTTTCTTGCCAGTACCAAGCAGCACCAGGAACAACGCATTCGCGTCGGAATCCGCCTCTCGTTCCGACACCACTATTCCTTTGCTGTCGGGAGTCCAAGCGAGCTTGCGTCCGAACAGTTGTCCTTTGAATACATACCTGGTCTCACCGACTTTTCGCTCCACGCCTCCTAGCGGAGGAATCGTGTAGATGGATGCTCCTCTGCCTTTGCTTCTTAGAAACACGATTTGTTTGCCGTCGGGAGACCAGGCAGGATTGCTGTCAGCCTCTGGGTCGAATGTCAGACGAAGTGGCTTGTCGGGCCCAATGGTTTTAACGTAAATGTCATAATTGTCTTCCTTTTCACCATTCCACTGAAATGCCAGCTGATTGCCATCCGGCGAAAAAGCGGCCCCGCGTTCCCATCCGGAGTACGTGGTAAGCGGAACGGCAGTCAGAATTGGCTGCGACTCTCGAGCAGGGCGCAAAAGCCACCAACTGGTGACGAGAGCAAGGCCGATGATGATCAAGAGGACGGGGACGATCCACCGAAGCTTTCGCCGTGGGGTCGGCGATTGTCCTGCCTCCGGGTGGGACTCGAGCCCTTCCTGCACCTCCTGCAATTCGACCCTGGCATCCGAAATCGACTGGAAACGCCGGTCGGGCTCTTTTCTCAGGCAGCGATGGATGATCCTTGCGAGCTCGTCGGGCACGTCATCTCGAACCTGGCTCAGAGGTTTCGGCTCATCACGAATGATCGCCGCCATCGTCTCTGCTACCGACTCGCCCTCGAACACGCGGCGGCCTGAAATCACCTCATACAGCACCGCTCCGAAAGAGAAGATGTCGGAACGGGCGTCCACCTTCTTCCCCTGGGCCTGCTCGGGAGACATGTAGGTCACCGTCCCCAGGATCATCCCCTCCTCTGTGCGGACACTGCTCCCAGTAGCCCGGTTCTCCTCCGTGTCCGGTTCCGCTCTCTCGGTCAGCTTGGCCAGTCCGAAGTCGAGGATCTTCGCCTGGCCGCTGTCAGTCACCATGATGTTGGACGGCTTGAGATCCCGGTGAATGATGCCGGCGGTGTGGGCAGCTGCGAGTCCGTCGGCAATCTGGATACCCAGGCCAAGGCCCTTGTCGAGCGCCATTCCGTTGCGCGGGATCTGGCGGCCAAGAGTCTTGCCGGTCACGTACTCCATCGCGATGAAGTCCAGCCCGCCGGCTTGGTCGATATCGTGAATTGTCACGATGTTGGGGTGGTTCAAGGCCGAGGCCGCCCTGGCTTCCTTGATGAAACGTCGCTTGCGCTCCGGGGCTGACACCCGATCGGGCGGCAGCAGCTTGAGCGCGACTGAGCGTTTCAGGCGAGTGTCCTCGGCGCGGTAAACGACTCCCATGCCCCCTTCGCCTATCTTTTCCAGGATCCGATAGTGCGACAGGGTTTGACCGGTCAGGTCGGGAGCCGGCCCTCGCGCTTCGTCTCTGGCGAGCGCCTTGGCAGCCGCGTCGAGCGCGGGGGAATCGAAGGGGCCTTCCGGCCTTCCCTCCTGGGCGAGCAGCGAGGAGACCTCCTTGCGCAAAGTCTCGTCGCCGGCACAGGCTTGATCCAGAAAGGCTTCCCGCTGTTCGGGTTCACGCTCCAGGACCGACCCGTAGATCTTTTTTATTTGTCGCCAGCGCGGAGAGTTCACGGGTACGCCACCTCCCCAAGAAAGTGACCCTCCCAGGGTGTCTGAGCTGATCAGACGCAGTGGGACAAAGCAAAAGGCAAATTTCCAGGAGATTATAGGTCATCGCGTGGGAGTTTTCACGGCGAGTTATCGCATTAGGGGCCGGGGGAGGCAATCAACGCCTCCCGAAGGAGCGGCCCCATGGCGAACAAGTCAAACGGAGCTAACTTACCTTAGCGCAACCGGCAGCGCGTTACGGCCAGCAGGGTGAAGATGAAGTCCCCTTCGACCTCCGTGGTCACCTGATCGTGATGAAGGGCCGGCAGCTTTTTTTGCGTTGTTCCGAAAATACGATCGAAGGAGCAAATTGTGGCCGGACTCTCCAGAGTCCGAGCCCCGCGCAGGACTTCGGAGAGTCCCGCCTGGAGTGGTAGCCAACTTGAACGTAACTGCTGGCTTCATCCGGTATTTCAGTTCGCGGCTGCCCTGAGGTTTGTTCTGACGTGTTCACTTGGCCAGCACGAGGCGCTTGAGTTCCTCGAACCAGTTCTGGACAAGAATCATTTCGGTAACAGGTTGGGGCTTAGTCTCCCCAACCTTCACCATCAGGAAGCGAGTGCCGTCGAGGGAAATATCCCAGCCCCGAATCGGGTCACTAAGTCCGGATCCTGACTGTTCAAACAGGAGGCGGGCCTTGCTCATTGAGAAGGCAGGTTCAACCTGGACGTCAACGACCCAAACCTGAGTGAGATCATAAGCGCCGGCATCGGAGAGGCGGCGGTAATAAAGCTGTTTCCCGTTCCGCGACCACAGAGGTTCCTGGCCACCCTCGTGGGATACTTGGTACTTCTCCCCGGAACCGGAAAAGGACTTTACGTATACCTCGCGGCGTCCTGATTCGTTTGACCCGTAGGCTATCCACCTTCCATCTGGTGAGAACTCCGGGAATCTCTCATCGGAGGGGGAATTCAGAAATGGTGTAACCGTCCGGTCACGTACGTTAATGATCAGGATCTCACTGCTGATTTCCCGGGGCCATTGGACAAACGCCAGCATCTCTCCGTCGGGTGACCACGATCCGGCGAACTGGTTGTACTCGCTTCTTGATGTAAGCGGTTCTATCGGGGAACTTTTGTCAACGGCTTGCCAATAGAGGTTCGAGACACCTGCTTTCGACCAGCCGAAGACCAACCGTTTGCTGTCCGGATTCCAGGTTACCCAATTGGCTAGACCCTCAGAAGTCAGATTGGTGTTCGTATCCCTGTTCAGGTCATAGACCCATACCTGATGTCGCTTGCCCATCGTGCGATAGGCTATGCGCTGACCGTTCGGCGCAAGCCGGGGGGCAAAGAACGGGGCCTTTAGGTGGGTAATCGGTTCCGCATTGCCTTTATGGTCCACCCAAACGAGGGAGTTCTCCGCGTCCGGCACGATTCCTCCCGGCGCAAATATCAGGGACCCGGAGGCAGAGATGCTGAACTGGCCGGCCGCGGTATCACTCCCCCATTGCAGGGTATTGAGTGCCTGGGCGACATTTTCAACCACAGGAAACGCCTCGCCGGTCGTCTGGAGTTTGTCGGCATCAAAGGGAACCAGCATTAACGTCCCGTGACGCAGGAACGCCAGATGACCTGTCGCCAGGTACCGAGCATCAGCAGCATCCTCAAGCAACACGCGCCTTTTGCGAGTGTCAGGTTCTAACACGGCGACACGCGGCTGCATGTCCACGTAATCTCGGAATATGGTGAAGAGAAGGCCCTTTCCCTCGGGAAGACAATGGGGCAGGCGGTGACTGTGTTCGTCCTTTGCTCTATCGGGTGCTGTCAAGGCCTCGGGCTTACCGCCTTCAGCTGAGATCCGAGAGAGTCCACTCTCGGGTCTGTGCCCGATAACGATCTGGTTGTGGGCGCCCCTAGAGAAGCCAAAAGGAGCGGAACATCGCACAAACCCAAAGCGACTCCCCCATCCACCGATACCTTCTTGAGTTTGCCGTCTGCCCAAAATCCGATCCAGCGATCATCTGGAGAGAGAAACGGACTCGAGCCCCCTTCGGTCCCTGCGATGGGCTTCCCCTCCAGTTGGTCAAGCCTTCGCAGGTACAGGCAAGGCTGGTCCCTTGGCGTGGGGTTCTCCTTGATGGCGCTGTAGACCACGAAGCGGCCATCGCCGGACAGGGCCATGCCGGTCCGGGTGGGCCGATCGACACGAGACAGCCGCATTCCGTCAAGCCATTGTCCCGGTCCAAGCCTGATGGATGTGCGGATGACGGGTTGTGACGGCGAAGCTGGCGGT
>Ga0105092_10001062_pt1 | contig 14651 bp, 9 predicted proteins | sample PPLLak2March2015_FD_87021 | JGI IMG/M metagenome (GOLD analysis project Ga0105092, IMG submission 87021) | Freshwater sediment microbial communities from Prairie Pothole Lake near Jamestown, North Dakota, USA - PPLs Lake P7 Core (1) Depth... | ecosystem: Environmental > Aquatic > Freshwater >... | reverse complement strand
TCTGAACCATGAAGCTCAGGATAGCGCCGGTGTGACTCATGGTATCCGTGCCGTGCCCGACGACGATGCCGTCCACTCCTTTTTCGATTTCTTCACCGATCGCGAGCGCGAGCGCCTTGTACTGTTCCGGCCCCATGTTCTCGCTGAAGACCCCGAACAGCTTTCTCGTGGTCAGGTTGGCTATGTCGGCAAGCTCCGGAACAGCTCCGTACAGTTCGCCGGGGGTAAAGGCCGGGATGACGGCGCCCGTGCGATAATCCAGGCGGGAAGCGATGGTCCCGCCGGTCCCGAGCAGGGTTACCTGCTTCTTCCTCGGATCGAAGGGAAAGTCCTTCTCGGGTATCTTGTAGACGGCCTTGCGGTAACCGATTTCGCGCGCGCTGGCGATGCGGTCGACGTGGAGGCCGACATTGTATCCGTTGGTCAGCTTTACCACCACGTGCAAGGGGTCGGCCGTCTCAGTGCGCGGGAGGATGACGCCGGTGAACACGGAGCCCTCGTCGTTGATCACCTCCACTTCGCTCCAAACGCCGATCCGGTGCTTTTGGAGCACATCGCGGGCCAAGCCCCGGTAACCCTGGAAACGATCCGCCCGATCCTCGTAGTTGGGGCTCATTGTTTCACCTCCCGGCCGAACCTTTCGCGCAGGTAGTTGATCACCTCTTTGGCTGGCGCCTGGCCGCCCAGCCGGGCCATCGCCTTCCCCGCCAGAAATCGCAGGCGCTTGTCTTCGCCGTCCCCGGCGGTGCCCCAATAGTCGTCCATGCTCAGATTACTCAGCTGGGCCATCCACTCACCCTTCGGCATGACGGCGACGCCGGCCGCAATAGCCGCTTCCTCGGCCGTGAGCCCCGGATGTTTTGCCTTCTCGGTTGCCACTTTTCCCACCGACTCTCGACCGATAAAGCCGCCGGTGAGCAGGTCGAAGATCCCGACCCAGGCTTCCGTATCCAGCTTGTTGACCGGGATGCCTTTCCGGCTCATAGCCTTGGCCCGCTGGCCGATTTCGATGGCTGCGACGAGTCCGTCGACACCGGTCCGTTCCACGACGGTATCGACGATTTCCGCTCCGCTCCGCCTGAGCAGGTAGTGCGCGGTCTCTTCCGGGACTCGCCACGAAAGGTAGCGGGAGATTCGCTCCCACGGGGCGGGACGTAGCCGGGCACGGACGCTCGCGACCCGCTCCTTCGTGATCCTCGTCGGCGGGGAATCGGTGTCAGGGTACATGCGGTCCGGACCAGGCAGAATCCGCTCAAAGGTTGTGTACCCGCCGAATAACGCCTGTCGCGTCTCGCGGGGGACGCCCTCTACCGCATCGCCGAAACGATTGCGGATTTCCTCGGCGGCTGTCCGGCAGTCGGCTTCGGGCCCGAAGATAATGAAGAAGTCGTCGTTTTCTCCCTGGCGAATCCGTTTCCTCACTCGATCAACGACTTTGTGACGGTAGGGGAATTCGGGCATTGCGTCCGAGGAAAGCACGATCGGCGGGTCGTCGAGGCAGGCGATCACGCGGATTCGACCCGACAACTCGTCCAGGAATCGCGTATCGGGCTGTGTCGGCCAATTGGCGAGACCGGCGAGTCCCTCGGTCTTTACCGCAAAGACCCGGCCCCCGGCGGCTAACGCCCGCCGCAGGGAGCCAAGATCGACCTGCCCGAAAATGTCGGAAACATCCTGGGCATGGATGCGGATCTCACGCGGTTCCCGGAATCCTCGTGCTCGCAGCTCGTTCCGGAGCTTCAGCAGGTTTGACTGCCGTATCGCTTCGTTGTGTACCAGTTTCACCGCGTAGCCGGCCCGCGGCACTCCCTTGATCTCCACCCGGCTGCCGCCTTGAACGCTCACATTAATGTCCTGACGGCTGGCGCCGATTCCCGTTCTCACGCGCCCGGTGTTCCGCGCCACCAGCCCGCACAGCATGATCGCGTCCCGGACTTCGACCGGGGTGCGCAGATCCGGCCCGGTAACGGTTTCGGTGAGGGGCATCCCCAGGCGGTCGGTCCTCCAGACGATGGTGTGGCCCTTGTCACTTACTTCCCGGCAGGAGTCCTCCTCGACCGACACGTGAGTGATCGAGATCTTGCGGTCGCCAAACGGAAGCCACCCGTTCACCCCCACGATCGCCGTCCGCTGAAATCCGGTCGGGATCGAGCCGTCCAGGTATTGCTTTCGAGCGATGTGAACTTCGTCGATGATGTCCATGTTCATCGTCAGACACAGTTCCATCGCGATGTCGATCGCCTCCTGATTGACCGGGAAAGGCGGAGTGTCGTCCATCTCGTAGGTGCAGACGTTCTTGTGATTGAGGAGGTAGATGATCTCCTTTTTGGTCTTGAACTCCATCAATGCCGTACCGTCGTAGACGCCGAGCTCCGAAAGAGTCGGGCGCATGTGCCGCAGCATCTCGCCGTCGTGCGTGATCGTGTAGAGCCCGGCCGGGCAACGGCAAAACAGCTTGTGCCCGGTCAGCAGTTGCTGGTGAACTTCGAGACCGGAGATCAGTCCTGCTGATTGGTAGTCGAATCGTTCCATCATAGTCTGGTTAAAGTATCGTCAAGGGACACAAGGGACACAAGGGACAGAGGAAAACCTGGCCTTGTATCCCCTGGCGCCACTCGACGATCTGCTAACATGCCCCCTATGCGAAAGTCCCCTGTCTTTATTATCGCCGCCATTTTCGCTTCGCTCACCTCGCAGGGCGCGGCGCAGGTCACCCCGATTGAGACTCAGCAGATCAAAATCGAAGTCATCGGCCGGCCGGACCTCCTGTGGAGATACTCCTCGAAGGAGTCGGGGCAGAGTTTTGATATCAGCCCACCGCGTTTTGAAGTCGACAACCGGAGCGTGACGGCCGCACTCACTGGTCTCCGTCAGACCGCCGCGCCTGTAACACTCCCCAACGGAGTGGTAGAGCATCGTTTTTCAGGAGCTGTGACAGAGAATCAAAGCCTTTCGCTTGAGCTCGTCTTCCGGGTTCCCCCCTCAAACCCGGTCGTCCGATTTCACTATCGCCTGATGTCTACCGCGGATCATAAGCTGACCAAACAAAACGGGAAGGACAACCTCGAGTATCTGGGCGTCTCGTTGTCGAGATATACGGATGTCGCCGAAATCCGCCTCTCGGAGTTCTACGAGTTGCCTCACACGTATATCCCGGCCGATGTCCCCGTACTGCCGCGCGATTTCGAGAACGGGCAAAAGATCATGGGCCCGATCGTCATCTGCTCGAATACCGTCGACAGCCTGGTCCTGGCCTATGAACACGGCTCCCAGATGCCGGACGCTTATCTGGCGTACCAGCTGGACTCATCAAAAGGGGCCAGGCTTGCCGCTGTCAAAGGTAGTTACTACACCGGACAGCCACTCGATTCCCGGAATCCCTATCCCACTGTCTGGATGGAAATCGGCGCCGTCAAGGGGACGAGGTTCATGGTCATGCAGGCTTTCCGCACGTTCCTCTTGCGTCACCAGGCCCTTTATGCGGAAAGTCGAAAGCCGTACATCTTCTACAACACCTGGAATTTTCAGGAGCGTAATCAGGCTTGGAAGAAGGGCAGGTACCTGGACACCATGAACCTGGAGCGGATGCTGATAGAGATAGAGGCGGCTCATCGCCTCGGCATCGAGATTTTCGTCATCGATGCCGGCTGGTTCAGCAAAACCGGGGACTGGACGGTTGACACGACGCGTTTTCCTGATGGGTTGAAGCAGGTGAAGTCGAAGCTCGACCAGCACGGAATGAGGCTGGGCCTCTGGTTCACGTCGAAAGCCGCCGTGTCGAGTCGCATGCTGGAGAAGAATCGAGACTGCATCATGACGACGAACGGCAGGCCGCATGGCCCGGCAGAGGTCTGGGAAACCGAGAAGAGTTATGTCATGTGCATGGTGAGCCGGTTTGGTGACGCCTTCGCAGATGAGCTTATTCGGCTGGGTAAGGATCTCGGTGTGAGGTACTTCAAGTGGGATGCCTTCGATCAGTACGGCTGCAACGACTCGAAGCACTGGCACGGCACCGCAGCGAACACGCCGGAAGAACGCGCTCAGTCTTACTCTTTCCAATTGCCGGAGCAGATGGCCCGGGTTGCGGACAAGATCTGTGCCGCCCAGCCGGATTCGATCGTGGATTTCGACATCACGGAAGGCGAGCGGGCGGTCGGGCTTCGATTCCTGGCTGCCGGCAAATACTTCATCATCAACAACGGCCCTTACTATTACTCTTTTGACGACCCGCAGTTGGCTCCCGGCGGCGGTATGGGCGCGAACGTGCTCGTTTTTCCCGGCCTTGCCCGTGCCGTTAACGCGCGTCTCATCCTGGATTATGACCGCTGGATTCCCTCGGTCCTCTTTATGACGCACTATCTGCCTGACGACCCGGAGTACTCTCAGTCGATTAACCTCGGATCCCTGATTCTTGGACAGAACGGGATCTGGGGGGACTTGCCGGGGGTGTCGGAAGAGGGAGTGAAGCGCTTTGCGGAAACCTTGTCGAAGTACAAACAGGTGAGGGACGACATTACGGCGGCGTATCCCACCCGGAGCGGCGAGATCGGAGGCACGCCGGAGATCCACGAGAAGATCAATCCCGAGACCGGAAAAGGGGCGGTCGTGATTTTCTACAACTACAGGAATGCCTGGCGACAGAGAGGACCGTTTTTCCCCGGCACTTTCCGCTATGTGACCCGGCTGCCGGTCGCGAAGGAGGTCTGGCATAACGGCGTGACAGTGGCCGGATATGACTCCAGGGGCCGCGCCATCCTGGAGGCGAAATTCGACGGCCCCGGAGCGAAGATCATCCTGTTTGGGGCGAAGTAGGGACGCAAGGCACATAAGGGACACAAGGGACAGAAGAGACAGAAGGGACTTCAGCGACGAAAAATCCCCGGTGTCGCTTCTGTCCCTTCTGTCTCTTTCGGCTTATACTTCTTCCCGCCATGAAGAAAGCCGCATTTGCGTTGGTTCTCGTCGTCGTTCTCACCCCGCTGGCCGCCCAGCAGGCGAAGCCTGAGATTGTCGATCTCCATTTCCACTGGGAAGGGAAGGCGCCGCTCGACAAACTGATCGAGCAGGCCGCCGGACAGGGGGTGAAGCTCGGGATTACCGGGGAGGGTGGTGCGACCTGGGGACTGAGCGGCGACAAGTCGCTCACGGAGTTTCTCTCGAAACTCGACGGCAAGCCCGTCTATCGCGGCTTGCAGGTCTATACGCTGGATTGGCCGCAGCGTTATTCCAAGGAGGTCCTGGGTAAGCTCGACTATGTTGCTGCCGACGCGCTCATGTTTCCCGATAGCAACGGCCGCGTCATCGCCCTGTGGAATCCGAAGGTCGAGTTTCCCGATGCCGAGGACTTTATGGACCGCTACGTCCAGCACAACCTGAACGTCCTGGCCGGTCCCATCAATATCTGGAGCAATCCGACCTATCTGCCGGAATCGCTGCAACCGAAGTACGACAAGCTCTGGACCCCGGCTCGTATGCAGAAGTTGATCGAAGCCGCCGTTAGGAACCAGGTCGTAATCGAGATCAATTCCAAATACAACATTCCGAGCGCTGCCTTCCTGGAGCTTGCTAAAAAACGGGGAGCGAAGTTCAGCTTCGGGAGCAACCGCCACGACGACGAACCGGGCAACCTTGACTACTGCCAGACGATGTACCGTCAGCTTCGCCTGAGTGCCGCCGATCTCTACGTTCCGGCCGGCCCCAAGGTGAAATGAAAGGACCTCAAAGACCGCGACTGGACCCCACGGACCAAAAAGAAAACGGCCGTTGTTTTGGTACCTGGGGTCCTTGCGGTCTTTGAGGTCCTTTTCCTCTGGCTTTTTGCTATTTCCAAATCTCCTTGACCCGGCCTCCCCGGCAATCGTTTGATGAGGCCCTTGAGTACCATGGGGGGAACACGTGTTTGGATTGGACACTGAAAAGCTCGCCAGGTTGAAGAATCACCAACGCCGGGACCCGGCTCTTGACCGCCTTCTCGGCTTCGTTCGCACGCTCGCGGACCGCGATTGTGAGGCGTTGGCCCGGGCGATGGCCGAGTTGAGTCACGGAAATCTTGCCTTTCGGCTGTCGGTCTCGCCCGGAAGACTCGATCCCGCCGACTACCCGGGATTCGAGGACTGGGTGGAGGTCCTGAACGGACTGGCAGAGCACTTGCAACGAAGCGCCGCCGAATACAATGTCGCCACCGAACCGCCCTGTCATCGCCTCTGCTACGTGGGTGCCGATTCTTACCTGGAAGGGGTGACCTGCGGCGAGGCAATGGCCCAGGCGCTCGGGGGAACCGGCCGGATCCTCATTTTCTACCGCAAGGGCTTTGCCTCGCTCGAGATGCGCCGTAAGGGATTTCAGATGGCCCTGCTTGAAAAGGCGCCGCGGGTCCAGGTAGTCGGGGTGGTGGACTGTCCCCGTACGGAGGCCGAAGCGTCACAGCTGGCTGAGGATCTCGTGAAGAACACGCCTGGCTTGGACGGGATCTATGTGACCATGGGTGGAATCCCGGCACTTGTGGCGAGGGCCGTCGATACCCAGGGAATGGCAGGCCGCATCAAGATCATCTGTCACGACTTCGCGGATGAAACCATGCGGTACCTGCATGCCGGCGTCATTACGGCGACCCTTTCGGAAGACCCCTACATCCAGGGACACGACTCGGTTATTCACCTGTTCAATCGGCTGGTTGCCGGATGGGTGCCCTTCACGCCCCGTCTCCTCACCCGGCCCGTGCTTGCCACCCAGGGCAATTGCGTCCAGTTTTGGAGTGAGGATGCTTCCGGGCATGTCACCCGCAATGTGACTCGGTCCGATGTGCAGCCGGTCCAGCGCAGCGCACCGCGCCATCTGCGTATCGCGGTCATCGGGCGGGCGCCGAACACGTTTTGGAACCAGGTTAAGGAAGGAGTGCTTGCGGCGAGCGCCGAAATCACTCCCTACAACGCGTCGGCCGAGTGGATCGTTCCTGAGGAGAATCTGCGCAACCGCACGGCCAGCGCGGCGGTCTTCGGTCCTCAGCTTGTGTCGCTGGTGGAAGCAGGCTACAACGGGATTGCTACAGCCGTAGTTGATCGCGACTTCGTTCGCTATGTCAATGAGGCGACGAAGAGGGGAATCCCGATCATAACCTTCGACAGCGAACCAAGTGGTCTAAGCACGATGGTCGTTATGGCTGCCGAGCAGGCGAGCCGACTCATGGAGCTGAGCGCCAGGTTGGCACGAGCGTCGGATCATGTCACCGAGGCGACGACCCAGATCAAGGAATCGATGGACCAGGTCTCGGAGGGATCGACCGCCCAAGCCGAGCGAATGGGGGTGGCCAACTCGTCGCTGGATGCGATGCTGACCAGCATCGGCAGTGTTGCTTCGAAAGCCAATGAGGGCGCAGCAGTGGCGGGTGCCGCAGCCACGGCGGCCGAGGCCGGCACCAATTCGGTGGCTACGACCCTTGTCAGCATGAAGGAGATACAGGAATCGGTCGTGGAAACGGCCGCTACGGTCGAACGGCTGGGGACGAGCTCGGAGAAGATTGACGTGATAGTCAAACTGATGAGCGGGATCGCTTACCAGACGAAACTCCTTGGCATCAACGCCTCAATCGAAGCGGCTCATGCCGGCCACTATGGCGCCGGTTTCTCAGTCGTCGCGCACGAGATTCGGAACCTGGCGGAACGAAGCACCCAGGCGGCCAGGCAGATCGTGGATGTCGTGGCCAATGTCAAGACAAGCATCAACGAGGTTCTAAAGGTCATGCGACGCGAGTTGCAGCAGGTCCAGTCGGGCGCGGGCCGGGCCGAAGATGCCACCCGTGTGCTGGCCGGGATTGCGGATTCCGCACAAACCAGCGGCGACCGCCTTGGCGCGATTGCCAAAGCCTCCACCCAACTGCAGTCTCTGTCCGAGGCCGTCGGAGCGGCAATTCATGAATTAACATTCATTACCGAGCAGAATGCCGGGGCCGCGGAGGAAGTCGGCGCCGCAACCCACGAGGTGCTGGGGGAGCTGGGTGAGCTCAATCAGCTCGCCCGTACCCTGTCGGAAATGGCCTCGGGAACCCTGCAATCCCTGGCGCGGTTTAATACGTCGGAGGATGTGGCCACCTCTGCTCCAGGTTAGCCGTCGTGGGCGAAGGGCGAGTCACTTGGTTTCCCCCTTCGCCCCTACGCCCCTTCGCCAGCCCCTTCGCCGCTCAGAAATTCAGCTTCAGCCCAAATTGGAATTGCCGCGGGTCAAACGCGGCGGTCGGGCGGCTGTAGTATCTTCCCCCGGGATCTCGCTGGCCGTACGCGTTCACGTCTGTGAAGAACGGCGAGGCAGCGGCCTCATTGAACCGGTTGAAAAGGTTGAAAGCCTCCCCGATCAGGTCTACCCGGACCTTCTCACCTAACCGTAGGAAGCGGGTCAAGCGCAGGTCAACCGACGCATATCCGTGAGTGATACCGCGGTTTCGTCCCAAATTCCCGCTGACCAGAAACGCCGGCAGGACCAGGTTCCCGTCCGAACCGACACTGGGGCGATCATTCGAGCTCTGCAGGTCGGCATTCGTGTCGGTTCCCGTTATGACGTTGAACGGCCTACCCGACGAAACCTCGACAATCGGTGCAAAGATGAAGTCTGCGAGGAATGTCCGGAGAAAATCCGGCGATTTGGACCATTCGCGAGGAGACGAGAACAAGGCACTGAAACCGAGTCGGTGGCGTTGATCAAACAGGGAGTCCGAGCGCTCGGCTCTCAGGTTCGAATTGTCCTGGGGTTTCAGAAGGGTGTGCAGGTCCGAGGAATCGTCGATCGTATGTGACCACGTGTATGACGCGAGGAACTGCAAGTTGTTGGAGAATCTCTTTTTCAGCTCCACGGACAAGGCGTTGAAGTTCGAGTTGCCATCGGATAGCTGCGCGCTCACTTCGCCAAAAGGCGAGATCGGTCCGGCACTTCGCAACGAGCCGGCGAGCGCCGCTTTGAACATCGCCGGCGTCACCTGGCCGCCCGTCGCGGAGGCGACGAAGAAGTAATTAGGCGCGCTCGGGCGGAAGAAGTTCCCCGCAAGGGGGCTCACGATAACTTCCCCGGTTACGTTATTGACGGCGACCAGGCCCGGGATGCGGACCGTGTACAAAGCGTTATTCGCGGTGGGGAGCGGGAACAGAACCGCCTCTGCGAATCCGCTCGGTGCCCGCCCCTTGGCAAGGCAACCCGCTTGGGCCGCGCCCAGCGCCGCCGGACAGAGCACCGGGTTACCGACTGAGAAGCGCCGAAAATTCTCAACCAGCAGGTCGTTGCGCGGCATGTTGATGTCCTGCGGGTGAGGCAGGTGGTGCGCTCCGGCGAAAAGGTAACTGGCCGACAGCGATAAGTTACTGGAGAGCTGGCGCTCGATGGAGAGATTCACCTGATTCGCATACGCATATTCAAAGTTCTGCGAAACCGGGAGCGTGAACGGCAGGATCGGACCAAAACCGGCGAATTTCTGGTCGTTGAAACGCAGCTGTCCAGCCAGATACTCGGAGCTGGCCGCCAATCCCGGCGTTATTCCCGGAACGGCGGTGCCTTGAAAGAGCTGCAGCAGGTTCAGGGTGGCCGTCGGAGCCGGGCTCCCCGGAAGAACCGTGGTGAACTGTTGCTGTTGAGCCGCGTCGGCGATATCGGAGTTAAATGCGATCGCCAGCAGCGGATGGTCGTAGTAGAGGCCGTAAGCGGCGCGGACGAGGGTCTTGCCGTCGTTTGTGACGTCCCAGGCGAGTCCGAGTCGAGGCGCCCAGTTGTTGGTGTCGCGCGGAAAGCCTTGCTGCACCCCCAGTACGTCCTGCGCGGCCAGCATATCGGCGGCGGAGAGCTGAATGCCGCTCAGAGGATCCTGGAATCCGACCGGGCTGATCGTATCGGTCAGCTCGACGTCGTAGCGGATCCCGTAATTGAGCGTCAGATTCCGCCGCATTTTCCAGGAATCCTGCGCAAAAAACGCCAGCGGCCGGTTGTTCAGTTTGCTGAACGGGTTTCCGAATCCCTGGATGAAAACTCCCGGAAGGCCCGCGCCGTAGGCCTGGACGGGAGTCAGGGGCGGCGCACTGTTAGACAGGGCTGTTGATACCCCGCCGGCCGTGGTTGAAACGAAAGGCTGCAGGGCGAATGTGCCGAAGTTAAACAGGCCGGGGAAGTTCAGGTCAAAACGGGCGTCGACCTTGATCAGATTCACGTCGCCGCCGAACTTGAACGTGTGAGTCCGGTGCAGCCAGCTGACATTGTCCGTGAGCTGAATACGCCTTTCCATGCGGTCGACTGGCGAAAAGGGGTTCGAGCCGATGAAAGCGGTGCCGGCGATCTGTATCGCCGCGCCCGGGACCTTCGAATCAAAGGTGGCGTCGCGGTTACTGAAGCTGAAGCGCGCCTCGTTCACCAGGGACGTCGAAAGCATGGAGGCGACCGAACCTACAAACGCGGTGTCACGCAGTGTCTGGACGCCGGTGCGGGAAAAGTCATTCTGCCCGAGAACCTGATTCTGCGATTCGTCTTGAATGCCGGTGACGTCGCCGGGATTGTACGAGAACCTGAGCGTCAGCTGGTGCCGGGTACTGATCTGATGATCCGCACGGGTGGAAAAGAAGGATGTGCCTTCGGAAATCGGGAAGACCCGTGCGAGCTGCGACAGCGGGCGGAACCCGATGGGCTGCCCCTCCTGGTTGATCGTGACAAAGCCCGGCTTGATATTGTGGTTGGCGGGCGTCGGGACCGGTGCTCCTGACATGAAGAACCGTCCGCCTATCGTCGATCCGGCCTGGATCGCACCGCCTGGGCTCTTCAGCGTGCTGGCCCCGGTCAGGGCCGTCTGGCCTCCGGAAGAAGCAATGGTGGCGTAGGCGATAGCGTTGGAAATGCGCGTCGGGTCTTCGCTGGCCAGTTCCCCTTGAATGAAGGCCGCCTGGCCGGACGTAAGATGGTCGTAAACGTTCTGGAAGGGAAGGAACGGTGCGCCGATGGTTATGCTGGAGCCGAGTCCGGGCGCGACATCCGAGGCGAAGAAACCCGACTCCTGCCGCCGCCGCTGTTCGAAGGCTGCAAAGAAAAAGGTCCGATCGCGTTTGATCGGCCCGCCTACGGTCGCCCCGTACTGAGCGCGCGTGAAGCCCGGTTTCTTGTCCGGGTCGTTGTCAATCAGCGGCGCAAAAGGGTTACGCGCCTGGATAGTCTTGTGGCGGATAAAGCCAAACAGGTTGCCTCTGAATTCGTTTGTGCCGGTCTTGGTGATGACATTGACAATTCCGCCCGTCGCCCGGCCGAACTCCGCCGCGTACGAGTTGGTCGCGACCTGGAACTCCTGGACCGCCTCCTGGGAAACCGTCGATCGAGCCGCATTGATCGAGTTGTCGGTGTTGTCGGCCCCGTCGAGCTGCACCAGGGTGGAGCGCCCCCGCTGTCCGCCGATATTCAGGCCGGAAGAAGGCGCGGGGCCGATCGGGCGGTCGTTGCCGCGGGCCACCGTCGAAACGGTCGTCGCGAAACCCAGGTAGTCCCTTTGGTTGATAGGCAGGTTGCTGATCCGGTTCTCATCGATCGTGTTGGCAACGGCTGTTCGTGACGTCTCGACCATCTCCGTCGTCCCGGTGACCGTAACGGTCGTCCCGACGGATCCAAGTTGCAATGGGACGTTCAGCTCGGCGACTTGTCCGACAGTCAACGTCACAGACGGTATGACGGCGGTTGCGAAATCTGGTGCTTGCACCGTCACCTCGTAATTTCCGGGAGGCAGATTGGTGAAATGGTAAACACCTTCATCGTTAGCCAATGCTTCCCGCGTCAGGTTGGTGGCGAGGTTACGCACGCTCACTGCCGCGCCCGCCACGGTGCTCTTTTGGGGATCAAGAACCAGGCCCCGCAGATCGGCGGCATTCGCCTGGGCCTGCCCGAGCACCGGATGAGTGCTGAGCACAAAACACGCGAGCAGAATTAAGAGCAGAAAAATACCCCGCCGGGGAAGCGAACCAGTCATCATTTCCTCCTAAGCGCCGTGTGTGCGCGGTGACAGCGCGAGTCTTTGTAGCGCACTCGGGCGCATCGTTTCAACAAAATAAGACGGAAACGCGGACAAACACGGGCAAAACACGGATAGAAAACGGACGAAAACGGGGCGGTTACGGTACACTGCTGAAAAGTGAAACAGACAAGCACGAAACCCCGCTGCCTGCTATTCGACTTGGGTGGCGTACTCGTAGAGTGGGACGGCATCCAACCTTTGATCGCCCTGACCGAAGGACGGCTGACTGCCGAAGAGGCCCGGCGGTTCTGGCTCGAATCCGACTGGGTTCGCCGTTTCGAAACCGGCCGGTGCAGCGCGCTGGAGTTTGGTGCCGGCATCGTGCGCGAGCTGCAAGTGGATCTGGAGCCGGCAGCTTTTCTCGACGAGTTTGTATCGTGGGACCGGGGGCCTCTACCGGGGAGTTTCGAGCTGTTGGGTGAGCTTCGGCAGCACTTCATTTTGGCGTGCCTGTCGAACAACAACGCGCTCCACTGGAACATTCCCCGACTACAGAAGTTGACCGCCTGTTTTCACCGGCGTTACGCCTCCTTCGAAATCGGCCTGATAAAGCCCGATCGTGCGGCGTACGAGTGGGTCATTTCCGACCTGGGGCTTGAACCCGGTGCCATCGTCTTCTTCGACGATAACCCGGAATGCGTCGTCGCCGCGGAGCGCGTCGGCATTAGAGGATTCGTGGTCAAAGGGCCGGCCATGGTGCGAGAGAAGCTGGGCGGGCTGGGCGTGGAAATCTAGTCTCAGCGACAGAAGGGACAGAAGGGACTAGGAGTCTCCAGTCCCTTCTGTCCCTTCTGTCGCTTCTGCCCCTTTTTTTTTGTTGACAAATAGACGCCGGTCTATATAATCCATATCGACGGTTATCGATATGACTAGGTCTGACCCGATCCTTTTTGCCAAAGCCTTAGCCGACGAGACCCGACAACGGATCATGAAACTTTGCTGCTGCCGGTGGCTCTCGGTCACTGAGATTGTCGAGCAGTTGAGCGTCACGCAACCCACCGTCTCGCACCATCTGGCGGTTCTGCGGGAAGCAGGTCTGGTAAACGTCCGCGAGGAGGGCAAACACAGCTTCTATCGCTTAAATCAGGACCGGATGACAGTCTGCTGCGGGGAGCTGCGAACGAAGTTCGCGTCCGAAGATGACAAAACGGAAACGTCCTGAATTTTTTTTGGCTCGGTTGTATAGATCAAAATCTATTTGAAGCCCCGGAGGCCCTATGAACGAGCTTGTTTCGCTTACGACCCAACCAAACATTCTTGCAACGACGTCCCGGCTGACCCGACGCGATCGCTGGGATCACTTTCTGGTTCGCGTCGGGCACCGGCGAGGTGAGCATCGCGTGGCCCCGGGCCTTTATGGCTTAGGCCGGCCCAGCCCGGATTCAGCGGTTTTCGTTACGGGCAATTACACGCTGAGTTTTGACGCGCTCCGCTCGGCGCTCGCCGGGACCGACGCTTATATTCTGGTACTGGACACGAAAGGCGTGAATGTTTGGTGCGCGGCGGGGAAGGGAACTTTTGGGACGGATGAACTGGTCGGCCGGATCCGTTTAGCCGGTCTGTCGGCGGTCGTTAAGCACCGGACGTTGATCCTGCCGCAGCTCGGGGCCCCGGGGGTAGCGGCGCACGAAGTCAAGAAGCGAACGGGCTTCCGGGTGGTCTACGGACCGGTGCGCGCTTCCGATCTGCCCGATTATCTAAGGGCTCGCGACGCGACCCCGGAGATGAGGCGGGTACGGTTCACTCTGGGTGATCGCCTGGTTTTGCTTCCGGTCGAGGTGAGGAATCGTCTGCTGCCGATGCTGATTGCGGCACTAGTTCTTTATTTCCTGGGCGGCCTGACTGCCGCTCTTGCAGGCGCAGCCTGTATCCTCGCCGGGGCTCTCGCTTTCCCGATCCTTTTGCCGTGGCTCCCAACCCCGAATTTCAGCACCAAGGGATTCTTTCTTGGCGGCGTGGTCGCCTTGCCTTTTGCCTTGTGGGCGGCTGCCGGGCACCCGGATTGGTCATGGTGGGTGCGAGCGGGCCATGCGGTTGAGTTTCTACTGGCCATGCCGGCAGTGACCGCCTTCGTTGCCCTGAACTTCACGGGCGCTACGACCTTCACTTCTCGTACGGGTGTGAAGCGAGAGATGTCGGCGTACATCAGGCCCATGGCCGTTACTTTCGTGACCGGTGCTGCTCTCGCCATTGTTTTTGCATTCATTCGCTGACTGGAGGCTGGAGATGCTGGACGCTTATCGGGAAAACACTCTCTTCTTCAATTCGGAGCTCTGTCGCGGCTGTGGCATGTGTGCGGCCGTTTGCCCGCACGGAGTTTTTGAACTTCGAGACCGCAAAGCGGTCCTGGTGCGCCGGCGGGCCTGCATGGAATGCGGGGCCTGCCAAAAGAACTGCCTCGCTGGAGCGATTGCCGTCGAAAGCGGCGTCGGCTGCGCCGCAGCCATGATCCACGCAGCCCTCCGGGGCCGGAAAGAGGTCAGCTGCGATTGCTCGTAGGAACACAGTGACAGGGTTGATTTGTTCTGTTCTGCAAGCGATTCGTCCTTCAACAGATGCAGACACTCCCGGAGTCGGATCGAGTCGGACTCCGAGTGAGTGGTGAGCGATCATTTTCCTCGAGGGGCAAAGCGCT
>Ga0105092_10001061_pt1 | contig 14651 bp, 14 predicted proteins | sample PPLLak2March2015_FD_87021 | JGI IMG/M metagenome (GOLD analysis project Ga0105092, IMG submission 87021) | Freshwater sediment microbial communities from Prairie Pothole Lake near Jamestown, North Dakota, USA - PPLs Lake P7 Core (1) Depth... | ecosystem: Environmental > Aquatic > Freshwater >... | reverse complement strand
TACTTTCTTTGCCCAATCACTCACTGTTGCTCGACTGACACCCAATTGTCGAGCGATTTCAGCTTGGGCAAGTTTGACTGCTTTCAAAAGGCGACCACCTTCTAGGCGTCGCTCTTCCAGTTGTTCTCGCATTAGGTCGGATGGCTTCCATGTCATCTCTTAATTGTAAGTCAATCAACGTTAACCTGAATAATCCATATGTGAGAGATAGTTGCTAGATATCTGTGTTGCTACTTTACCCCGATCTGATCAAGGTACATACGTTGAAAAGAAAGTTGATGGCTTGACAGAGCCTTACTTCTGTGTGAGAATTCAAAAACTGAATGCTGGGACAGTAGCTTGCCTATCCAGCGGAGTATTGATATTCATGACTAGTAACATTGTTGTTTCTGAAAATGAAGAATGGACCCAAATTATCCGCCCTCAGCGAGCGTGGTGGGATTTAAGGCTGGGTGAGTTGTGGCAATATCGTGATCTCGCTCGCTTGATGGTGTGGCGCGATTTTGTGTCGGCACATAAGCAAACCATTTTGGGACCCTTATGGCATCTAATTAAGCCAATCCTATCATCTGGTGTGTATACTGTTATTTTTAGTAATGTGGCCAAACTATCTACGGATGGCTTGCCTCCCTTTCTTTTTTATATGGCAGGCAATACCATTTGGAGTTATTTCTCTACTTGCCTGTCCGGCACCTCAAATACGTTTGTGTCGAACAAAGGTATCTTTGGAAAAGTATACTTCCCGCGCCTGATCATTCCCATTTCTACTGTCCTTTCTGATTTGATCACGTTCGGAATTCGCTTTGGCATATTTGTCGTTTTTCTATTGTATTTTGGGTTTTCTAGTTCAGACGTGCGGCCCAATCTCTATATTTTGTTGTTGCCCGTTTTGCTGATCATTATGGCTGGCATTGGGGTCGGCATCGGGATGATCGTTTCTTCACTCACCACCAAATACCGTGACCTGCAACAAGTGTTGGGCTTCGGGGTTCAGTTGATGATGTATGCCTCGCCTGTCATTTACCCGCTTTCTACGGTGCCTGCTCAATGGCGCTGGCTGCTGCTGGCGAATCCTGTTACTCCAGTAATTGAAATATTCCGTAAGGCTTTTTTAGGCGTCGGTTCTTTGGAACCTATTTATCTTTTGTATAGCTTGGCATTTATGTTGATCGTATTATTGGTGGGTATATTGATTTTTAACCGTGTGGAAAACACATTTGTGGATACAGTATAAAATGTCCAACACCGTCATCTGCGTTGAAAATGTTTCCAAACACTACAGGCTGGGGATTATCAACACAGGCACGTTCCGAGGCGATGTGCGACGCTGGTGGGCAAAACTGCGCGGCTTGCCGGACCCTGATCTAAAGATCGGGCAAAAGGAGGCTAACCATCAGTCTGATGAGACTGTTCTAGCACTCAAGGATGTCAGTTTTAATATCCAACAAGGCGAGGCAGTGGGGATTATCGGCCAAAATGGAGCTGGAAAAAGTACTCTGCTGAAACTTCTTTCACGTATCACCGCGCCGACGTCAGGGGTTATAAAAACCAAGGGGAGGATTGCCAGCATGTTGGAGGTGGGAACGGGGTTTCACCCCGAATTGACCGGGCGTGAGAATATCTTTGTGAATGGTGCGATCCTGGGGATGAGCCGCGCGGAAGTCCGTCGGAAGTTCGATGAGATCGTGGATTTTTCCGGAGTGGAAAAATATATTGATACACCTGTTAAACGTTACTCAAGCGGCATGTATGTACGGCTTGCTTTTGCCGTCGCAGCGCAGCTGGAGCCGGAGATTTTGATAGTTGATGAGGTGCTGGCAGTTGGTGATATTGCGTTCCAAAAAAAATGCCTGGATAAGATGGAGAAAGCCGGACAATTGGGCGGAACTGTGATTATCGTCTCACATAATATGTCAGTAATCAGCAGATTATGTCAGCGTGCCATACTATTGAAGTCTGGTATTGTAGAGTATGATGGCACGTCATTGGACGCAATTGGAAAGTATCTTGAGTTGAGTGTGGGATTCGTGGGTTATAGAAAGTGGGATAATTCGGATTCCGGTCCCGGCAATGATACTGTCCGCCTCAAGAGCATCAGAGTGTGTACTGAAGATGGAAAGACCCGGGAGACATTTGACATCCGTCGTCCCATTATCGTTGAATTTGAGTATTGGGTACTTAAGGAAAACGTCAAATTAACGCCAGCCTTTCAATTGTCTAATGAGAATGGAATGATTGTATTTATGTCCGGAGGCATACATAATTCGGAATGGGTGGATCGTCCACGTGCTGTTGGACTCTACAAGAGTCGTTGCCGGATTCCTGGCAATCTACTGGCGGAAGGCACGTTTAGTATTCGGGCGATCATCAATACGATGTTGTGGGACAGGAAACCAGTTATTCATCTGGATGTTAAAGAAGCCGTATCTTTTCAAGTCTTTGACATGCTGGAGGGTGACTCGGCCCGTGGAAAACATCTCGGTGCTTATTATGGAGTAGTCCGCCCAATCCTGGATTGGGAAACCAGCATGGAGAATGGCGTTTTTCCTGAGTTGGCATAACTGGCGTTTGAAGGATAACTCACTCATGAAAAACGAGCTGCGCCGTTCTTTAACCCGGCTTTATCGTGAGGCGTTTCAAAAGGCAAAAAAGCCTGAAAAAGGCCATCTTTCTTCACCTGTTTTGGTGAATGGGATTCCAAAATCGGGAACCAATTTACTCAAGAATATTGTCATGGCATTGCCGAATGCTCAATATGCCAGTTTGCGCATTCCCAAATCTAACATGTATGGGTTGCCGGAAGGACTCGATCTTGTCAGGATGCGAATTACAGATTTGAGAGCAGGACGTGTTTATGCCGGGCACTACACCTATTCGCCGGAATTAGCTGATTGGCTTTGTAAGCAGGGTATAAAGCAGGTTTTTCTTTTTCGAGATCCCCGCGACCTGGTGGTTTCAACCTATCATTACATCATGAATAGGAAACCAAAACATCCCCATTATGACCTCTATGAAAGTTTGGGAAACGATTCTGAGCGTTTGCTCAGGTGTATTTATGGTATTGGAGAGGGGCAGACTTCCAATGTGTTCTCGACAACATCTATCCCCAATATTCGGTTGATCTTCGAAGCGTTTGAGAATTGGCTGATCGATGAGAACACTTTTGCGCTTCTTTAAGATGACCTGGTTGAACCTAGGCAATACGGCAAGGATGTCGTCAGAAGAATACTGACCTTTCTAGGTGTGTCTTTTGATGAACAGTTTTTGGATGGCATTCTTGTTCATGGAAAGGACCCCGGCAAATCCGTCACGTTTCGGCGTGGCGGAAGCGGCGGATGGACGGAAGAATTTACTCAGACACATATTGATGCATTTCAAAGTGTGGCGGGTGACCTGTTGGAGCGATGGGGTTATACCCGGGATTAGGATGTGAGACTTAAATGATGAAAGTGGTTATCCTTGCCGGTGGGCTTGGCACGCGTCTTGCCGAGGAGACGGAAATCAAGCCAAAACCAATGGTGGAAATTGGCGAACGCCCCATCCTCTGGCACATTATGAAGCATTATGAGGTATATGGCTTCAAGGAATTTGTCATCGCCCTCGGATATAAGGGCGATATCATTAAACGCTTCTTTCTTGAGCATGCCTCCCTGCAAGGCAATTTCACTATTGATATGAAGACCGGTAAAGCGATTACCCGGAGTGATGTAAACGAAGATTGGTGTGTGCATCTTGTAGAGACTGGACTGGAGAGCAGTACTGGCGGGCGCATCGGCCGCGTGAAGGAATATATCGGCAACGAGCGTTTCATGATGACCTATGGCGACGGAGTTTCAAACGTGGATTTGAACGCACTTTTGTCTGTTCATGAAAATAATCAGCGCATCATCACCTTAACGGCAGTCCGGCCCCCCGCCCGCTTTGGCGGCTTAAACCTTGATGGCGGCCTGGTACAGAGTTTTACCGAAAAGCCCCAGACGGAGGCAGGCTGGATCAACGGCGGATTCATGGTGATGGAACCGACGGTCTTTGATTACATCAAGACTGACGCGACGAATCTGGAAGTGGATGTCCTGGAGAAGCTGGCAATGGAAGGACAACTGGCTGCTTACTGCCACGAAGATTTCTGGCAGTGTATGGACACTTTGCGTGATAAGAAATTGCTGGAGTCCTTTTGGCAACAGGGAAAGGCGCCATGGAAAACATGGGGATGAATTCTACTTTCTGGCTTGATCGTCCTGTTTTTGTAACAGGTGCTACAGGGCTGGTGGGTTCATGGCTGGTGCAAAGGTTGGTGGATGCACGTGCCGATGTAGTATGCCTTGTGCGCGACTGGATTCCCCAAAGTGAAACGGTGCGTACTGAGCTGGTGGACTGTGTAAAGGTTGTGCGCGGAGACTTATCTGATCGTAATGTTTTGGAAAGAGCGCTTGGCGAATATGAAATCGATACAGTCATTCATCTGGCTGCACAGGCATGTGACTGTTTTTATGTCAAAGATGGCGCCGCGGCATACATGCTTCTGGCAGAGGCACTGGCAAAACGCCCTGACCGTAAAGGGGAGGCGTTCAACTTTTCGAACGAAATCCAGATTACTGTGAGTGAAATCGTCGAACGCATCCTTGGATTGATGGATAGTCCTTTGAACCCCCAGGTCCTTAATGAAACCAGAAATGAAATCCTCCACCAGTATTTAAGTGCTGAGAAAGCACGCTCTATGTTTCTTGGATGGCAACCTCTCTTTTCACTGGATGAAGGATTAAAGCAAACCATAGACTGGTACAGTGACTTTCTGGGAGAGATTTGATGTTTGCCTGTCGTTCCTGTGGAGCAAAAGATCCCCTGCCGATTTTGTCGCTCGGAAGCATGCCTTTGGCCAATGCGCTTCTGACTCACGAGCAGTTATCCCTGCCCGAGGAGACTTTTCCCCTCGACCTGGTTTTCTGCCCTCACTGCACACTGGTACAGATTACTGAGACGGTTTCTCCCGAAAAACTATTTCGTGACTATTTGTATTTTTCCTCATTCTCCGATACGGTTTTGCAGAATGCACGTGAAATTGCAGACAGACTGATCCGGCGCTGTGGGTTAAATGAGAACAGTCTGGTGGCAGAGGTAGCAAGTAATGATGGTTACCTGTTGAAGAATTACTGTAAGAAAGACATCCCTGTCCTGGGTATCGAGCCTGCCCGGAATATCGCGAAAGTCGCTGAAGAGCAGGGAGTGAAAACCGTTAGTGAGTTTTTTGATAAGGACCTGGCAAGTCAGCTTATAGACCAGTATGGTGCGGTGGATATCATTCACGCAAACAACGTAGTAGCACACGTCGCTGACTTACATGGAGTTGTTGGGGGGATAGCCAGCCTGCTAAAGCCTGATGGCATAGGTGTGATTGAAAACCACTATGTGAAGGATCTGGTGGATCACGTGGAATTCGACGCGATCTATCACGAACATCTTTGCTATTACTCGGTTACCTCGTTTCGTAATTTGTTTGCGCAACACGGCTTAAGGCTGGTAGACATAGAGAGACTGTCGATCCATGGCGGTTCTCTGCGCGCATATTTTCAACGTGAGGAGGGACCCTGTTCATTGGAGAAGGAAGGCGGTCCGCGCGTTGCAGCTATGCTGGAAGAGGAAAAGCGCCGGGGGGTGGATCAGTTTGTCTTCTACAGGAATTTCAGCGAAAAAGTGGAAGGACTGCGTCGTGACCTGCTTATTATGCTGCAGCAGTTCAAGTCGATGGGGAAACGGATCGCGGTTTACGGGGCATCCGCCAAGAGCACGACGCTTTTGAATTATTTTTGCATTGGCGCCGATCTGCTGGATTTTGTGGCAGATCGCAGTACTGTAAAACAGGGGCGCTATACGCCTGGCGTACATCTGCCCATTGTGCCACCAGAGGTCCTGCTCGAGAAACAGCCCGACTATGTATTGCTGCTGACTTGGAATTTTGCGGATGAAATCCTGGTGCAACAGAACGAGTACCGCAGGCGCGGCGGGAAGTTCATTATTCCTATCCCTGAATTGAAAGTAATGTAGTTATGATCTTTACCGAAACTAAACTTAAAGGTGCTTACGTGATTGACATCGAACCTCGAGAAGATGAGCGTGGCTTTTTTGCGCGCTCATGGTGTGCGGATGAATTTGAAAAACATGGGCTGAGTACTCACTTGGTGCAGTGCAACATCTCTTTCAACAAAAAGCGAGGCACACTGCGCGGTATGCATTACCAAACTGAACCCTATCCTGAAGCCAAGCTGGTACGCTGCACGACAGGCGCATTGTATGATGTGATCATAGACTTGCGTTCCGATTCACAGACCTTTAAACAATGGTTGGGGGTAAAGTTGACGGCAGGCAATCACCGGGCGCTTTTTGTACCTTTTGGCTTTGCCCACGGTTTCCAGACTCTTGTGGATGATACGGAAGCCTTTTACCAGATGAGTGAATTCTTTCATCCCGAATGCGCGCGCAGCGTAGGATGGGATGATCCTTCGTTTGGAATAAAATGGCCGGTTTCGAATGTGATCGTTTCTGAAAAAGATCAACTCTACAAAATATGGAAGGAAGGAAATTGATGACTATCCCTGTTTTTAAACCGCACATAGGTTCCGATACTATCAAGGCTGCTGTAGACGCGCTTGATCTTGGTTGGCTTGGAATGGGGAGTTACGTGAAAGAGTTCGAAGAAGGATTGACGAAATATCTAGAATTGCCACCTGATTATCGCATTGTGGCAGTTAACACTTGTACTTCTGCCTTACATCTCGCCTTACTATCAGCAGGGGTGGGACCGGGTGATGAAGTAATTACACCAGCACTAAACAATGTGGGTGATTTTCAGGCGATTGGTATGTGCGGTGCCAGTCCAGTTTTTGTTGATATCTGTGAAGATGACCTTGGCATCAACCCCGATCTTATTGAACAAGCCATAAGCCCTAAAGTCAAGGCGATCATAGCGCTTCACTATATGGGAGTGCCCTGTAAAATCGATGAAGTGTTTCATATTGCAAAAAAACACAATTTGCGTGTGATTGAAGATGCTGCGCATGGAGTTGGTACTCGATTGGATGGTAAGCCCATAGGGAGTTATGGGGATTTGACCGTGTTTAGCTTTGATGCCATAAAAACCCTTACCTGCATTGATGGGGGCGCTGTGGTTGTGCCAAAAGCCAGTGATACAGATAGGTTATACCCTGCCCGTCTGCTGGGGATGACCCAAAGCAACGAAAGGTTATACAGCAACAATCGCGCCTATCAGTTTGATGTGTATGAACAGGGGTACCGATATCATCTAGCAAATTTGCACGCCAGTATAGGCTTAAGTCAACTAAGAAAACTACCGGAGTTTATTACAAACAGGCAAAAATATTGTCGCATGTACAATCGTTTATTAAAAGACATTCCGGAAATTATTCCTCCACAAACTGATTTCGACGATGTAAGTGTTTTTCATTATGTAATTCGCGTTAAAGATGGCAAACGTCAGGATTTGGCAAATTTCCTAAAAGAATCAGGAATAGATACTGGAATTCACTGGCTGCCGGGTAACCGTTTTACATGGTTGAAAAATTGTCGTGGGGCTCGTAATATTCCCATAACAGATCAAATTGGCGATGAGATTTTGACCTTGCCATTATGGTCACACATGGATGAAGAAGTGATTTTGCATGTGGCGGATGCCATTCGTATGTTCTTCTTGGATCATTGATACATAAGACCTGAAGTTTTAACATCAAGACGAGGAGACTTCATGATGAGTGAAGAGAATAAAAAGAAAAATACAATGATGGCATTTTGGACAGAGCGTGCACAGACGTTTAAAAGCGATCCTCGTGCAAACACTAACGATATCTGGCTCCGCGAAGTTGAGATAGAGGCCGTGTCCGCTGTCATTCACCGGAATCCAGTTAAACGTATCATGGATTTTGGATGTGCGAATGGTTACACCACGATCAGGATTGCAAAGCAACACCCCTCCTGTGAGTTTCTTGGTCTGGACATAAATCATGAAATGATTTCGGTAGCACAAGACTTGGCGAAAAACGAAAAATGTGAGAACGTTTCTTTTCTGCATGCAGACATACTAGACAATGCTCCGGAAGGGCAATTTGATTTCATTTTTGCTATACGGGTCTTTCAAAATATCGAAAGCTTGACAATGCAAAAGCAGGTATTTGAAAAAATGTGGCAAATGATTGTGCCTGGTGGGTTGTTTTACTTTATAGAATCTTATGCTGAAGGATATGCTGTTTTGAACAGGGATCGACAACGATTAGGCTTACCTGTCCTTCCAATTCACCCACATCTAACGCTTTTAACCGATGAGTTCGATAAATACGTTCAGTCGAAAATGCATCTTGTTGAGCAGGGCTGGCCATCTTCATCCTATTATCTTATTACTCGTCTGCTTTACTCATATATAGCAATGAAGGATGGAGAACCGATTGACTACAATCACCCAATTCACCAGGTTGCGTCGTTAATTCCACAAATAGGGCCATATGGTCCACAGAGGTCAGGGTTATATCAAAAGCCAAATGAAGCCCATTAGGAAATTCAAATAATGATTATTATTGATCCGGAAAATTCGCGAGTCATTGTTCGCCAAGGCGAAGTCAGTCAAGAATATCAGATTGGTTCACCGGAGGCATTTGCGATTATCTCTGCTGCTTGGCTACGTAGTGGATGGGATTCCAAGTATGTATACAGTTTTACATGGCTGGGACGCCCTATCATTCAGTTGCCCGAAGATATGTTTCGTATTCAAGAAGTTATTTGTGAAATCAAACCAGATGTGATCATTGAAACGGGAATTGCACATGGGGGTTCTATGATCTTTTATGCCAGCTTATGCCAGGCCCTGGGAAAAGGAAAAGTGATTGGTGTAGATATTGAAATCCGCCCTCATAATCGGGAGGCGATTGAAACCCATGCTCTCTTTCCTTTCATAACACTACTAGAGGGAAGTTCAACTGATCCCAATATTATTGACCAGTTAAGATCGCATATTAAGCCAAATGACGTAGTCATGGTTCTGCTCGATTCCAACCATACGCGTGATCACGTGTTTGCAGAATTAGAGGCTTATAGCCCACTGGTCAGCCTGAATTCTTACATTGTCGTTATGGACGGCATTATGGAAGATTTAGTTGGTGCTCCTCGTACACAGCCAGATTGGAGCTGGAACAATCCGCGACAGGCCGCACATGAATTTGTCAAGTCCCATCCAAATTTTGAAGTCGTGGAGCCGGCATTTCTGTTCAATGAAGGTAGTGTGGCAAAGCGTGTAACCTATTGGCCAGATGGGTTCATCAAGCGTGTGCGTTAGAAGGGCTTTAACAGGCAAAAGTAAGATGGGCAATTCTGACACTCCCCTGGTAAGCGTTGGCATGCCCGTTTACGACGAAGCCAAATGGATACGCCGCGCTGTTGAGAGTTGGTTGGCGCAGGATTATCCCAACTTTGAGATCATTCTTGCTGACAATGCATCCACAGATGGAACAGCTCAAATTTGCCGCGAGTATGCCGCTCGTGATCCGCGCATTCGCCTGGTCGAGAACCCGTATAATATCGGCCCCGTCCGAAATCACAAGCTGGTTTTTGAAATCAGCCGCGGCAAATATTTTACCTGGGCGGGTGGGCACGATTATGTGCACCCCGCTTTTATAAGTAAAACGGTCGATGTATTGGATGCAAATGATGCAGTCGCAATGTGTACTTTGCGTTCCGAATTTCGAGATGAAGAAGATGTCTGCTGGCGTACCACGGCCGGCGGACTGGATTCGTGTGGGATGCCTCCGCACGAGCGCTTCAAAAAACTTGTTACCCATGTAACAACGGGTGGCGGTACAGCCAGTGTTTTCTATGCCTTGTATCGGCGTGAAATCCTATCCTCTGTAATGGATTTCAAAAAAAAACTTGGTTCCGATGTGATCCTGCTTTCACAAATTGCGCTTTTGGGTGAAATATTCCAGCTCGATGACATTCTTTACTACCGTTTTGTGCCCAGGGATCGGGGTGGAAAAGAGCGTCTTCAGCGTCATGTCAAACAGATTGTCGGTGACGATGGTTTTACGATTGATGCTCAATTGCCATACACTGGCATGTTGTTTGGATACATGCAGGTAATCGAGGCAAGCAACCTGCCCCTTGCCGACAGGCAATCCATGATGCAAACTATCATGGAAGAATCAAACAGGCTGAACGCAATCCTCAAGGCTGAGTTCAAGGACTTTTTGCGAAACGGAGAGCAGGAGCTTCATTCCCTTAAAATTTTTCCTGATCTTCAACGTTATCGCGCTGCTCAAATCCTAGATGGATTAAACCGGGCAAAGATGTTTGGCATGCTGTCTAAAGAATCAGACAGTTTGCTGGATATTTGCGGTGAAATATTAGGTAAGAAGCCTCACGAAAAAATTGGTCTTCCAGGGAAGATTAAACAGTATGTTGCTGTGCGGGTTTCCAAGATAAAACCGTTTTTCAAGCGTGCAATCAGGAAATGAAGGTAATGTCAAACTTCCTGTTGTCTGTCTCTGCGGATAATTCAATTGTAATTTGCTCTGACAACATGGTTATGTCGAAGTTTTGATTTTATGACCAAAGTCTATTTCTCGAACGAGGCAGCGATGAATGATTCTCAAGGGGCGGCTCCCAGGTCCGATACATATCGCTACTGGTTTTTTCCAGGTGCGCAACGGGTGGGTACACACTTCCAAATAAATACAATGATGGATGCACTGCGCCAGAAGAATATCTCATTCGTGCAACGTCCCGGTAATACATTAGAAGCGTCTGATCTGGAAAAATTTAGAACAAATCTGGCTAAACTGGCAGAGGGCCCGGAAACACATATCCTGGTCAACTTTCATTGGCGCACACGCCAGGAAAGGGATTTTTTACTCTCGTATCCGAACGCGCTGTGTTTTCTCATCTGGCGTGATTTTCGAGATGCCTTGGTATCCTACTATCATTTCCTCATAAAACGGAGACAGAGGATGTTCCATGATTTTGCACATTTTTATTGGACGGAAGGATACGCATTCCTTTGGAGACAATCCATTCACCAGCAAACCTGGTTTGAAATTGGGAATCACCCATGCGTTTTTCATGCTGATTTCCCGTCTGGTAACCCATTTTGAAGAGGAAGCCGGACGCATGCTTGCCTTTGCAGGTTTCACCGATGTAGATTTGCATGCTCTCTCTAAGAGTGTTAGCATCGAAAATCGGCGTATCTCTGACGGAGACAAGAATGGTGATTTTTACCGAAAAGGAAAAGTTGGGGAATATTGGGAGGTTGTCCAAGACGAGAAAATTCGGCGCCATGTTGAGCAAACTTTGCAATGGGGGAAGATCGGCAATCCAATCCTTCGCAGGATCTATTCCTCCTATTTACCCTGGTCGGTTCAACGCCGTGCAAAACTATGGAGCTGACGATGTCCTGGAGGAGAACCTGCTGGTACTACATGAAGGAATCTAAAAGATGTATTTAGATATTTTTGTCCATATTCCCAAGTGCGCGGGAGGCACGGTTAAGCGTCATATTGAATGGGAATATCGCGAGAGTGAGCGTTTTCGTCCTCACCGCAGGTACAAAGATGTTATTATGAAAGCTTTGAGCGCGGCCGAACAGGCCGAGTGGGAGGCAAATCCGACGTTCATCAGGAGAAGTTGGATTTCCAAACACCTCCGTTCGCTTACCGACTCTCAGCGGAGATCCATTCGTTGTATTTATGGACATGCCACTTATTACGGCATCCATGAAGCTTTTGATCAGGAGCCGAGGTACTTTACATTTCTACGAGAACCGGTGGCAAGATTTATTTCGCTCTATAACTACATGTTAACCGTTCGCACAACCCCTGATAGGCTGGAGCGGTATGAACTCCTGAAAGAGGATGGCGTACTCCGATCATTGGAGGAGTGGCTTGAACAGGCCAACATTGGGCAATTCTCAATGACAAGCTTCCTTTCGCAAGTGCATAGTGCGGAGAATTTGCTGCAATCCTTTTGTATTCCTTCACAAAAGGATCTCGAGATCGCAAAAAACATGCTAAGGGATTTTTACTTTGTTGGTCTGACTGAAAATGATGACGATATTGAGTTTACGTACAGCCGACTGGGAATTACAAAGCGCCTGCCAGATAAAAATGTTTTGAGAACGAAGGACACATACATAAAGCCTAAAAGCAATGAAGATGCGAAAAGGATCATCAGGGCCAAATGCCCATTTGATGTTGAGCTCTATGAATATGCCGAGCAACTCAACCGCGAGAAAAAGGTGCAATTGCCGGATTATGAAAAGGCAGTGTTGCGAACCCGTGCTCGACGGAATGCGACCAGACGATATATGCAAATTGCATGGTCATTGAGCGAATGGTATCAAGTTTTGGCAGACAAAGCGAAAAGATTTTTCCTAAAAGCCTAACCCCTTGCATGGGTAGTAAATGTCTCTGTCTTCTATAGTACGTTGAAGAAAAATCACAAAATTCACTAAATCCTTATTAAGGAGAGAAAAAAAGAATGAAACGAATAATGGGCATCCGGTATGGGCATGACGCATCGGTGGCACTGGTCATTGACGGACAGATCGTTGCAAATGTTGCTGAAGAGCGTTTTACACGTATCAAAAATGATGGCTCGTTTCCGATCAATGCAATCGAATATTGTCTTAAAGAGGCAGGGATCGAAGCAAGCGAACTGGACGCGATTGTCTTCCCAAGCAAAGGCCATATCCCGCCACCCTTGTTTGCATTCTTTGATGTTTCGGAGGAGAGTGTGCCTGCCAAGAAGCGAGGCGCTGTTCCTATATTGCCGATTTACTTCAAACCCTGGAAACTTTCCAGGACCTGCAAGATACTCACTGTGGAACATCATCTGGCACATGCCGCCAGTGCCTATTACACCTCAGGAATAAAACCAACGGAGCGTGCTCTGGTTGTAACCGTGGATGGTAGGGGAGACGATGTCTCAGTGTCTGTATGGCGTGGCGAAAACAATTGCTTGCGGTCTTTGCGACAATGGGATGGAAGTGCCTCCTTGGGGTGGTTTTATGCCAACGCTACCGAAGGGTTGGGATGGAGACATGGCAGTGATGAATGGAAAACCATGGGACTTGCTCCATATGGAATACCTCAGCCCGGCGCGCTAAAAGGATATTACCCTGAGTTTGAAAAGGGCGAATTGGTCAAAGGCCGTAATTATGGTGATGCCGCTCGCTGGCAGGATCATGGAGTGAATCACTATCATATGCAGGATGCCATCCCGTTGAGCAAAATCGCGGAAAAACTAGGCAGGGAGGATTATTCGGCTGAAGTTCAACGTGTATCAGAGGAGCAGGCTGAAAAGCTGATCCTGCCTTGGCTGGAAAAAGAGAAAACGCGACATTTCTGTGCTGCAGGCGGATTTTTCCTCAATGTCAAATTCAATCAAAAATTGTGGTACACCGGCAAATTAGATACTCACTGGACCTATCCCGACCCTGGCGATTCGGGTTTGGCTGTTGGTTCAGCGTTGGCGATATATTACGAAGCACATCCTGACCAACCCGCAGAAAAATTGCAACATATGTACTACGGCCCCGAATTCGGGATGGCGGAGATCGAAAGCCTGCTGAAAGAACGCAAACTGCAATATGAAAAACCTGCCAATGTATCTGAAACTGCGGCGCGTTATCTCTCGGAAAACAAGATCATTGCCTGGTATCAGGGAAGGATGGAGGCTGGTCCGCGCGCCTTAGGGAATCGATCCATTTTGATGAGTCCCTTACGAGCGGAGAATAAGGACCTGATCAATGCCTGTGTGAAATACCGGGAAGCGTTCCGGCCGTTTGCCCCGGCTATGTTGTATGAAAGTGTGGATGAATACCTCGTCAACGCGCGGGAAGAGCCTTATATGATTACGTCCTTTGACGTAAAGCCTGAAAAACAGGACAAAATTCCAGCCGTTGTTCACGTGGATGGCACGTCACGGCCTCAAACCGTACGCCGGGAAGTCAATTCGCGCTACTACGATGTGATCAAAGCCTTTGGTAGTATGACAGGTGAAAATGTGATCTTAAACACCTCCTTTAACGTGAAAGGCGAGCCGATCATTTGTAACCCGCGTGAAGCTATTAGATGTTTCTTTGACACAGGTTTGGATATCTTAATCTTGGGCGATTTCCTGCTTAAAAAACCGGGCACATGAAAATCTTGTTCATTCACCATGGCGTCATATTGGGCGGTGCGCCTCTTAGCCTGCTTTTTTTGGTTCGTGAGTTGGAGCGCCGGCCCGATTTGGAAATCGAGGTTGTTTGCCATTCCCCTGCCATGCGAGATTTCTTCGCGAAGAATCTGAAGTCGCAGATAAACCTTTGGGCCGACCCGCGTACCTATTTGGGCAAGCTCCTGATTGGATGGGTTGGATGGTCAGTGTTAAGGAACGTGTCAGGGGCATTCAAGATATTCCTAGTTGACTTGTTTGGAATGCCCGTCAGTATATGGAAACAGTTTCAACTTCTGCGCCAGCGAAAACCCGATTTCGTTCATCTCAACTCGGCAACTCTCTTTAGCAGCGCGATTGCTGCTCGTCTGGCGGGAATTCCAATCGTCTGGCATATTCGGGAGCCCCTGCAGGGAATGGACTTTCAGAAGCGACTCATGGGGCGC
>Ga0105092_10001060_pt1 | contig 14651 bp, 27 predicted proteins | sample PPLLak2March2015_FD_87021 | JGI IMG/M metagenome (GOLD analysis project Ga0105092, IMG submission 87021) | Freshwater sediment microbial communities from Prairie Pothole Lake near Jamestown, North Dakota, USA - PPLs Lake P7 Core (1) Depth... | ecosystem: Environmental > Aquatic > Freshwater >... | reverse complement strand
GCAATTCTCCCGCCCCCGTCGGGGATTAGCCCTCGGGATTTATCCCGCCATAATCGGGCCATAGCCAACATTCGCCCTCTTGACAGCGGCAAGGTTGCCCGTTGATTTCCCCTCGACATTTATGATGTTCCCCCCGGTCACAAGGCCCGCAAATTAGGATGGGGATTCTCATTGTTCCGGCCCGAATAGCGCCTCTAATGTACCCTCGGGATCGGCGTGAAACGTTCCCGCCCTCGCCCCGTTGACGATTACGAGCGCTCGATTAATGGTAACTAGGTCCTCGCTTTTGCTGTCGAGGATGCTAGCGAATTGGTTTAATAGCCCCGCTAGTTTGGCTAGTTGTATCTTGGTCATTCCGTTCATTAGTGCCCCTCAATAGGGAGAGGCCCCCGGCGATTAACCGGGGGCCTCTCGGGTGATTAGCCGGGGAAAGCCGCTTCCAAAATCGGCTGGGCCTTGTCTTTCTCGGGCGGTGGGGCGAGAACCTGGCCCCGCTTGCCGTACCCGACGACTGAGACGATGACTGTCTCGCCGACCTCGGCGAACCCTGAAAGCTGCCCGATGATACGGGCGGATTCCAGGCGAACCGGGGAACCGTTCTCGGTGTCCTCGGCTGTAAACACGGTCGCCGAGATTGAGCTAGTGGATTCCTTGCCCTTGTCGTCGGTGGTCGTGTTCACCTTGTCGAGTCGGAGCGCTACCGTCTGGTCTAGCCAGTTGCGGATATGCGCCGCCTCGCTAGCAGACTGGTAAGCCTGGGTGAGTACCTTCGCCATGTTTGCCCCCTTTGGGCTAGTGGCCCCGGGCGTTTCCCGGGTTCCATAGGTACCACGTTAGCAGGTCATTAGGGGTATGCAAATCATTAGGTGTAAATCTCGATAGTCAAGAATCCGCCCGCTCCCGCCCCGCCTAGTCTCGCTGTTCCCTGGGATATGGCGTTACCGCCGCCGCTCCCGCCTCCCCCTGGTCCTCGGCCTGATGTCCCCGCCGCCCCCGCCGCCGTAACTACGCTAGAGCGCCGCCCAGCGAGCGAGGTACCGCCCCCGCTCCCGGGATGAACTCGGGTAGTCGATGTGCCAAACCCGTTAGTACCGTCGCCCCCTGGAATGGATAGCTGACCGCCAGCCCCGAACGTTCCGCCGCCCGCTCCCATATTTCCGAACGCCGTTACAGGGACGGCGGCGACCCCGCCGCCGCCGCCGTTACCGCCGCTTGCCCTGACCTCCCCGGGGATGGTGTCTAGAACGGTGTCAGTACCCGCATTACCGCCCGCTCCCGCTACCCCGGCCCCGCCCGCCCCTATGGTGATAGCTTCCCCGGCCCCGTCTAGATCGGCCTCTAGTATCCATGCCTCGATGTATTCGCCGCCGCCGCCGCCGCCGCCTACCGCTATAGTTGTCGCCGCCGTTGTCGCCGCCCCTCCCCCGGCCCCGCCGCCGCCGATAGCCCGTACTTTGATAGCCCGTAAGCCTGGATAAGCCAGCTTAAAGAATGTGCTATTAGCGGTGTAATAGAGAGTCTCTTTGTAGAGATAAGCGGGCAATTGCTCCCGTAATAGACCCTCGGGCGAGAGGGATAATACCGGCGTTAACGTCGGGCTAGAAACCGGTAGGAAATTGATTGTCTCTATGTTAGGAAACATTTCAATTAGGCGAGTGAATACCCCCGGCGGGCCAGCGGTTACATCTCCCCAAAATATGCGGATAGCCCGCCCCTCTACGGCGTCCCATATAACGTCGAAGATACCGACTTGGTCGGGGTAATCGGGATCGTCATTAGCCCGCATATTAAAATGCTGTAGCGTATTGTCGATGAAGAATTGAGCGTCAGTAGCGGCGGCGTCTCCAACAATTAGATCCCCATTACCGCCTACCCTTAGGTTACCGTTAACCTGTAATAGTCCGTTGAATTGGGCCGCTCCCTGGCTAGCGGATAGGGCATAACCAGCGGTCGCTAATAGGTCGGGGAGATTCGGCGGTATGGTCCCGTCCCAATTGTCCGAAATGATATCCTGAAAGATAGCGAGGGGTATTAGTTGACCACGGAACCCTACTAACCAGGGGCCAAAAGGGGTAGTCAAAACGATTCCTCACTGAATTCAGCGACGACGGTAGCGGTAGCGCCGGGGTCACAATTGACAAATACAAAGGTCCAATATTCGGGGCTGGTTAGGCGTCCCGTCATAGGGTCTAGGCCCGCAATATCTGACCAGGGTAAACGGCTAGACGTAACAAAATTCCCGGCGTTAGGTTCCCCCCGGTACATTGAACATTCGCCCCGGGTAGCGGCGCTCGCTATCCCGGTACTAATGGAAATAGAGATACGGTTAAAGACCCAATAGCGTTGTAGCTTGGCAGGCTCTAGGCGTATGGTCCCGTTCCCCGAACCGTCGAGGGTTACCGACTGGATTTGCTGGGACACTAGACCAGCTTAACGGTATCGCCCCGCTGTAGGCCCTCTCCCGGGTCCTCGGGTGTATCGGGGTAGTTCTCAGCGATACGGACTAACTTAGCCATTAGCAAGCGCTGACGGGTTTGGGTCATAGCCCCAAACGATTTGTTCCAGTCGATAGCGGCGTTAACGTCGCCCGCTGTCATTTTGTCGGCTGGGATAGCCATATCATCATCCTTTCCCGTTAGGAAATCGTAGTATTTTTGCTGTTCAGCGACCCCGTAATAGGGGCCAATATCGAGGGCGTTAGACCAGGCATGTTGGGACCACGTAGTAGACTCATCTATGGGGCGGCGGTTATACCAGCCCATATGTGACCAGCTATCCCCGGGCGGTTTCGTATCCTGGAAATAATAGGGCGTCCCAAATTCCTCGGTTAGTGCTGCCATTATTACGTCTATCGAGGGCGACCGCCCGGGGTTAGTTAGCGGCGGGGTCCCGGTCTTAACCGGCGACCCCTCTACGTGCAAATGGTTATGGTGGGCGGCGTTAGTGGGCGCCCATAGGATTTTGTGAATTGGTAGGTCGCTCATTAGCGAGCGCCGACCCCCTCAGAAAGTAACTCGATAGCCCACTGTATACGAGTCGCCCCGGCGCTCGCTCCCGTCGTCGCATAGATAGCGTCCCGGGTTTCAAACACTAGCGGGATATCAGACAGGACGGCCCAACCGTCTCCCGGGACAATATCGGGACCAGCCCCCAGGTATACGGGCGGGGTAGCGGCGTCGTAATCGACTTGAATAGTTACCCTAAGCCGGTCCCTATGGGCCGGAACAAGAATAAAAGCCGGGGTCGCTCCCGCCAGTAGCGAGGCCCCAAATACGATATAGTCGCTAACCTCAGTCACCCTATTAGCCCTAAGTACCGGGATACTCGCCTCTGGCATAGGGCTATCGTCGCCCGGGTATGACTGGTCCCAGGTAAAGCCCGTATCCTCTATATCGTCGGCTTTAGTTCTCTCGGCGGGAAGGTCGATAACCTCAGACTGTACGGGGTAATCTACGGCGTCAGGTTCGGCGGCGGCTTCGTCTACGTTGTGCGGCTTAACGTCAATCGGTTGTGGCATTAGTTCCCCTTATGTCCAAAAGCAACTACGGGTATAGACCCCGATATATTTCCATTGACTCGTACCCGGGGAGACGACCACTAGGTAATAAACCCACTCGTTTTGCGTCCCGGTTGAATACCAGTTTTGGACTTGGTGGCGTCGGGTCGTAGATGTGTTATGAATTCCCTGGGTAGGGTGACTACATTTAGCGGTACTCGCCCCTACCGGGAGCGACAGCATTAGCGCCACAATTAGGACGCCGATAAGCTGGATAATTCGTCTCATTTACCTTTCAATCCTTTGGCTACTTTGGCGGCTTTTCCAGCGCCCCCGGTTGCTACCGTAGATACGGCCCCGATAGCGGCCTTACCTACGTCGGTATCCTTTACGATTAGTACCACGGCGACGACTCCGAGAATACCCCCGACGACGATAAGCGCCCCCCGGTTGAATATGGTTTCTAACGGCTGCAAAATGCCCGCCAAAATCCCGCTCGGTTCCCCCGGCGTGAACGTTCCCGCCTCGTTGTTTTGGTAGGAATTGCATCGAGAAACGAGTTCATCAGCGCTACCACTAGTAGGGACATTACCTCCACAATGAGGCCCAAAATCCAGGTGTAAATGGTCCGTATGCTTTGTCGTGCAAGTGTCAAAATGCCTCCCTATTCCTGGGTCGTAACATACGACCTTTACGTTATATTTCCCCCGGTTGCTATCCATCTCTTTAGCCCAAAATAGCAGGGCGTCAACCGTCCCGTATACGTCGATAGCGTTCCCGTAGCTATGCTCGCTGGGCGTACTAGTCCCAGCGATAGGGCGTACCGATTGCCCCTCGATACGGGTAATCCCTGGCTTACCGTTTAGTAAGTCATAGACCGATTGCGCCCGGGCTGTAAGGCCCATTTTACAGTTTGCTCCCTCTCGACAGTTTGTCGATTACCCGGGAGCCGAGGACGACGATAGCGCCAAGCGCTACAAGATAAAGTCCGGTTCTCACAATGTCTTTCATGCGGCGGCTACTTTCGCTTTAGCGAACGTTAGTTCAGCTTGGACCTTCGATATTTCAGCGCTTAGCGTTCGACGTACGGCTTGATTCTTTTCCATTTCGGCGTACAGTTCCGCCCGCTTAGCAGGCTTAGTAGTAGGCGTCGCTAGATAGGCCGCTTTCAGGCTTTCGTATTGCCTAGTAAGGTTATCCCGCTGGGCAATGAGTCCCGCTAGCCGTTGTTCCAGGGCCGTAACGGTAGCGCTCCCGCCAGTTAAAACCGTCGGGTTAGTGGTAGCGGGCGGCGGGGTTTGTAGCTTGATAGCCTCTAGAACCCCCGCCACAATCTCCCCCTGGTTAAGCGTCGTACCCCCGCCCATAAAAGCGGGGGCTACGGCGGTATCGCTCGCTGGTCCCGGGGCGCTAGCGGTGAATTCGCCAGTGTCGCCCCGGTTGAAATACTTTCGCATTACCAGCCCTAGTCCGACGCCGCCTACGATCACAATTACCCATACGCCGCCCGTAAACGGGCCGTATTCTTTCGTTAGAAACTTGGGCATTAGACGACCTCAACTCCCGGATTTAGGGTCCATTCTTGGTCCCATAGTTCGTTAACCACGACGGGAACGGTACGGGGCAGTATCCCGACTTGACGCTGGCTACCCATCTCTAGATAGCGCTGCCAGCCGGGGAGAATTACCGTCCCTAGATTCTCGTAAATATTCTCGTCAGTTCCCGGTTGAGGCCCGATACCCATAACCCCTTTAGCGGGGATAGCGGCGTTATGTCCTGAGAGGCCGTAGGGCGGTAGTAGGGCGATAGGGTTTACCCCTGGCTCATACCCCGCAACCGTAATCAAAACGTCCGTATCAGGCCCCGTAGAGGGGTTAGGGGCGGGCGGGGCTACCCGTCTCGCCCCGTCGATTTCAATGTCATTAGGGGGCGTATAGTTCGTCCAATCCTGGGCCATTTTAGGCCCCCTGGTTACGTCGGTCGAATGGTAGGAAACTAGCGGCGAACAATGCCAGCCCGAGGGCTAGCAAATTCCAGCCGAGGAATTCCCCGCCAAACGTCGTAATTAGAAAGACGATTACAGCGGCGACTAGGAATATGATTTGTATCATTTTCAGCCCCTTGTTGGGCGAGTAGCGGCGTTAAGTACGGTTCCAAAACTGTTACCGATACTCGTAATAATGCCCGCCGTTCTCGGGCTGGAAACGACCACGGATACCCCGGCGAGAATCACAATCGACCCCGCAATATTGAGGATTTTATCCAGGTTCATTTCTATCCTTTCTACCAGGCCCCGCCGCCACCGCCCCCAGGGGCGGTAGGTGTAGGCGAGGTCCCGGTTAGGGTACCTCCCCCGCCGAGGGGTTTCTCGGCCAACGTGGGCAATTTGTCCCAATTGTAAGCGAGTGAAATACCGAGTAATACCGCCAGTCCCGAGGCAAATTTAGGGGCAATCTCAGCGGTGAAAAGTAGCATAATTCCAGCGGCCCCGATGCCCGCTAGTTGGGGAATAGGGTCGCCCCCGGTTCGGATAGTGCGCCACCCTACCAGAATAGAGGCCCCGCCTATTACCGTCCATACGATCCGTTTTTCGCTCATTAGTTAGGCTACTTTCGGCTTAGACGACCAGTGTTGCCACGTTCCCGATTGACGATATAACCAGGCCGCTACCTTAACGTTTGCGGAGGGGTCGTAGATATTAGCCCCGGGAACGCCCGCCGAACGGGACCGTTCCGCCCAGAATTGGGGCATATGTTGGAACAGTCCCGAGGCGCCACTAGTGGGATTTCTAGCGTTAGGGTTCCCCTCGCTTTCCCCCTCCATAACTGACAGGGCCTGGTTAACAATAGCGGCGGGGAAATGGGCGGCTACCAGGGGGCGCCAGCGCTCGACGTTAGCGGGGAAATTTCCAGCTTGCCCCGGGTAGCCCCCGGTACCACCGGGGAGAATACCGGCGCCGGGGGCGCCCGGGGCGGCTGGGATTCCAGGCCCGCCGCTTGCCCTATCGAATATGTCTCTAAACGCATCGACAGGGGCTAGCCCCTTAATACCGCCCCGTATTAGGACGGCTGAGACGATCACTAGGGCGAGTCCAATAGCGCTCATTTGGCGGCTTTAGCTGCCTCTTTCTGCTCGGCCTCTTGGCGCTTGGCGACCGTCCCGTATTCCTCGTCGAATACGTCAGCGATACGCTCATTAGCCTTGTTAAAGCCGAGGTCATTATCAGGGCCTTTAGGGGCGGGAGCGGCGGGCTTAGCGGCTGGTTTGTCGGCTGGTTTGTCGGCTGGTTTCTTGGTTTCAGCCATTGTTTGTACCTCCATTTTCAGGGTCGAATAGGTGGGCATGAATTTGCTGGACTAGTGGCAATACAGCCACCGGAGTAGGGGGCGTTAATTCAGTCGGCATAGCGTCGTGAATGTCTTGGACTTGGCTAACCATTGTCGTTTCGCCCGGGGCCTTACCGTTTACGGCGGCGTCGATTTGTGATACCTTTTTGCTAATCTTAAGCGCTTGGATAATCGCTACGATTCCTCCAGTTGCCGCCCCAATAATCAGGGCGATAGCTTCGGGTGACCACTCCATTTAGCCGACACTTACCTTACTTGTCGCCGCCATAAGCCGGGGAACAAGGTAGAAACCTACGGCGACCCCGACGGCAAATACGACGATTTGCTTAGTATTCATGTTTGATTTTCCTCGTTTCTGAGGCGTATATACGCCTCGATTTGGCGGACAAGGCGGGCCGTAGCGAGGTAGGGCCATAACCAATACCTCGCCACAATTCCCGCCAATAGGCCCGCATAGATCACGGCTGGACAGCCCCGCCCGCCGACAGGGAACCCCGCAAAACGGCGAGGGCTAACAGACTCGACAGGATGATTACTGCCAGGGCTGTATGAGTGTCCCAATTCAGGGTTACCCTACCCTCTTTGAATGTCTCACTGAGCAATTAGACCGCCCCCTTTCTAGGACAGATTGACCGGGAGAATGTCATTAATGAGGACGGTTAGCGACCCAGCGGCGGCCCAGGTTCCGTCAACCTCTAGGCGAGTAGCGACCGTCGTAGGTAGCAACGCATTCCGCATTTCAAACCCCGATTGTCCGTCGAGGTCGTCACAGAATGAGTAGACATACACTCCCGCTGGGACCGGATTACCGCCGAGGAAAGACTCGGCCTTATTGAGTCTAAGGTCCCGACCTTCGTCGTATAGCGTGAGGTTATCCCACTGAATACGGATCGGATCAGGGAGCGTAGCGCTGGCTACTCTCGCCCCCGCTACGTCCCTAGTCACAAGGATAAGGTTACGGAACAGGTTACCGACTCTCTTAATACGGACGGTATTACGGCCCAATACCAGCGTATTAACCTCCCGAGTCCAGAACTGAATAGTCCCGGTTCCAGGGGGCGTTTGTTGCTGGGCCTGTCCACTAAGGTTAGTGGCGGTAGGCTGAGTCCAAAGGTTCGCCCATGCCTGGAATCGAACCGAGGGAATCGTCGTCGGGTTAGTCGAATAGACCGAGATTAGCGGACTCATTTGTATCCGCAATCTATAGGCCGCTGACGAATCCTGGTTAGCGAGCGAGGCATACCCGTCTCGCTGGCTAGCCTCGACCGGGATATTGAGCATAAATACAAAGTTTCCGGTGGTCGCCGGGGTCACGTAATTAGCCCAAGTAGCGGGGTCCAATTGCTCAGTATATCCGCCCGCAAAGTTCGCTAGGAACAATTCATATCCCGAGATAGGCCCAAATACTGGGCGACCACTAGGGTCGTCTAGGGAGATTTGTTCAATGATAGACCAGGGGGCGTCAGCTTGATATACCGCCGCCGCCCCGGTGCCACCGCTAGCGGTAACTACCAGGGAGATATTCCGGAGAAAGCCCGACGCTGGCATCTCGAAAACGCCGACCAATTGCGAAGACGCTGTAGGCGTTCTCGACTGGTCTACGTTAGCGAAAAGCGTTTGTCGCTGGCTAGCCCGTACAAACGGTACGGTAGGCGTAGGCGCTCCCTCTCGGCCCGCTGGGGCCGCTGTTTGCTGGGCGAGGGCGGCGGGAGCCGGGGCCATTTCCCGGCCTCTGATAAATGGGAACATTGTTTATATTCCCCCTTTCTAGTAGGCTACTGCCATTGCTTTACCGATAGGACTATCGGGGTTTTTGTCGAGAATACGGTAGGTCACTGTTCGCCACAATGATCCCGCAATTATGACCATAGCGAAGGTCGCTACGCCGGTAACTACGCCCGCATGAATATGCGGCCTCATTTATCAGCCCTCCTTATAGGCTCGGTTTTAGAGCGGGTCATTTGCCCCGTTCTCGTATTTAGCATGAGAAATTCATGCCGCTTTAGGGTCGAAACTTGCTCGATAATCTCGGCCCTAGACCAGTGACTTAGCCCGCCCATACGCCGTAGATTAACCTCGTCATTATCCCGGAATAGGATAAGGTGGGTAGCCTGGTCATAGGCGAGTAACGGGATATGAGAGGGGCGGAGAATACAGCTAACGAGACTCAGATTTAGCGCCCGCCCTTGCTGCCAGATTTGCTTAACTATGTCCTGGCATCTCAACTCGTCTAGAACGTAACTTAACTCGTCAATAAGGATTGCATAGCCCCCCGTTACGAAAGCATTTTCTAGGGCGTTGTGAATTACTCGGCCCTGGTTAACCTTGTCGCTGGGCCGGTTCAATTTGGGCCATAGAATCGACTTAGCCCGTACCGGGGGCCATTCCCTAATGATATGCCAGCCCTCGCCCCGCATCGTCTCTAGCGTCCTGTCCCGGGGCTTAGTAGCGACGATTAGCGGGTACCCTCGCATGGTCATTAGGTCGAGGGCTAGCGTCGTCTTACCCTGTCCTGTAGGCCCGATAATGGTTACATGTTCGCCTTGTCGCCAGTCCATTTCTAGGCGGGCAATTTCCCAGGGGATTAGTTCCAGGCCCTCAGGGGCGGGTACCTCTGGGAGAGAGGCGGGGGCAACCCCGGGGGCCTGGAAGGTATCAGGCGGCGGGAGAGTCATCGAGAGGGTACCCACTAGTTGGGGCGGTACTCTCGATATTACCGCTAGGTTCCGTGTTATCTTCCGGGGAACCTACGGGTTCCATACCGGGGAGATTAAAGGGCAATAGGTTGTGATTAGCCATTATCGGTATGAGGATAGCCCCGCTAGCTATGAACACTGACCCCCAAGCGCTACCCGTAACCATACGCTCCAAATTCTTGTATAGGGCGGCGTTATCTTTGGCGACAGTATTCAGGGAGACAGCGAGGCCGTTAGCCCCGTTAATTATGGCGCTACCGTCAGCCTGGTTAACGGCGTATACGACCGTACCTACCGTCGTAAACAATTCCTCTAGGGGCTTGACTAGCGACTTTTTACGGGGCTGGCGAGGGGCCTTATCGACCCTATCAGCGGCCCGGGTAGGGGGCAGAATCTTGGTAGACTTAGGGGCGATATCCTGGGTCATTAGTTCACCACCGCCAGGGTATCGGCCCACTTGAAAGCGCCCCGCTTAGTGACCTCAAACGGGCGAGAGGGGCCGGTATCCTCCCAAACTAACGGGATTGTATGACTCTCGTTACCCTCGGCGTCGAGGGGCAAATAAGACGCCTTAGGGGTCACCGTTCCCCGAGTATAACCCTTACGCTTAATATGCTCTTTAACGTCGGCCATTGTGTTATGAGTGGTCGAATTACCGTGAGCATATAACCCAAAATCTTTGGAATAAAGCCGCCCATGTTCAGCCATTAGCTACGGCCCCCTAACGGCTTAAATAGCCAGTCACTAGGCCCGGGCGGGGCGTCTACGGTTTCGTCCTGTACGCTTTCAGCGATTTGATCCTCGACAATATCGGGCGTAATAACCTCGCCTATTGTCTCCCCGGCCTCGTTAACTACCTCGGCGGGTTCCTCGATAACGTCGTGCGGGTTATGGTCGATATGGTCGTCAAGATATTGGGCGGTAATCTTTTCGACTAGCTTAGGTGGCCCCTCGATATGTAGGTCGCCTACGTTGACAATAGCGAACGGTTCCGGTTCGGGAATCTCGGGGGCCTCGACTACAACTACGTCGATATCGTTTTCGATTTCGGCGGGTTCGTCCTCGATTTCCTCGACTATTTCCTCGGCGATTTCCTCGGCGATTTCCTCGCCGGTTTCCTCGGAATTACCTTCCAGGGTCATAGCTGGTTACCTCGTAAATAGGGGGCCGGGAGCCGGGGCGAACGTCGAGAGGCGAGCGCCCCGGCGTCCCGGGGAACGTGGCAAGCGGCGGCTGTAGACCAGTTCCCATATCGAGAATCGTAGCAGGCTCCCCGGCGATTGCATCGGTTTCAATTGTTGAGGATTCAACAAAGGGCTCGCCGCTCTCAGACCTGCTACACTCAGGCCCCTAGCCCCCGCCGGGGGCATCGAGAGAAAGGCGGCTGTCTAATGGCTACGGCTAAGGCGGCATCTAAGGGGGCTAATTCTGCCCCTATTCCTGACGAATGGGACGAAATTGCCCCGTTCGCTGAGGCCCGAGATATGGAGGAAGGCGACCACTTTATCGCCCGCTATCTTGGGGCAGAAACGAAAGAGGTACCGGACCCTAATTCGGAGGAAGAAGGCGGTATGCGTGATACGCTATTGCATGAATTCCGAGAGGACGGGGCCGACGAATCGTTTTCGTTATGGGGATCGGCGGGCCTCGATAAGCGGCTAGCCGACGTTTCTAGCGGGACCATAGTTAAGGTGCAATACGATGGTATCGTACCCCTAAAGGGCGGGCGTACAGCCCGTAACTACAGGGTATGGGCGAGTCGTAACCAGCCCCTTTAGGTTCACTGTTCGGGCGGGCTATCTTCGGATAGTCCGCCCCCCTTTTACCCTAAAGGCGGCGGTTATGAAATGGCGATTTCTCGGGGGATTCCCCCGGGCGTTATGTCAATCCTGTAATAAGATACCCTCGGTAATATCGGTCGAATGGCCCGACTTTATTATCGTCGTTTGCTGGGATTGTAGACCCTAAATGGCCCTCTCCCGCTCAGAACGTGAGGCCCAATTTCGGGCTAACTTTGGCGTTTCCAGCGGGACCTATTACGAAATGCGGCGGAAGGCTGAGGGCCGGGGAATCTCGGCTAAGTCTTTCGACAAGGTAACCCGACAAGGCGGCGGCTATAAGGCGGCTAAAGAGGTCGCCCAAGTCGCCGCCCGGGACCAGGATTTAGGCCGGTTCCTAGTGTTGGAAAAGACCGGGGCGCTAAAAGACATTACCTTCGCCGATTTTGACGCCTCAATGGACTACCCTGATATACCCGACGATTTCGACTGGTACTACCACTAATGACTAAGACCCTCGACACTATCTACGTCCCGCAATCCTCAACTAATAAGGCTAAACATCGGGCGAGAGATGCTAGGCGGGCGGCTCATAAACTTACCTTTATCGGGGTCGATGGTGAGGGCGTAGGTAACGATTATGTGATGCTATCGGTAGGCGAGGAAACGCTACACAACAACGGTAAGCGGTTGTCCCATTCCGATATATTCCCGTTTCTCTATGCTCAATACCAGGCTAATCCTCTCGCCGTTTTCGTCGGGTTCGCCCTTACTTACGATTTTACAATGTGGCTAAAGGGGCTGACTGAGAAAGACGCTTACGCCCTATACGATGAGGCCGGTATCGCCGCCCGCCGTCCTAAGAATGGCAAAATACGGTCGCCGTTCCCGGTACGTCACCCTAACGGGAAATGGGAATTCGACCTAATGGGCAATGGTAAGCGGTTCCGATTGCGCCCCAATTCTCGGGTATATGGTAACCAAGGCTGGCTATATGTCTCCGACGTATTCGGCTATTGGCAGACCTCATTTGTAAACGCTATCAACCCTGAGAAATGGGTAACCCCTGTCTGTACGCCCGAGGAATACCAGATTATCCTAGAGGGTAAAGCCAAGCGCCAGACGGCCCACTTTGACGCTGATATGCAAGTTTACAACGTGACAGAAAACCGGGTACTCGCCCGGGCTATGACAGCGCTAAATGAAGGCTTAGTCGATACCGCCGACGTAAGACTAAAACGGTCGGAATGGTACGGCCCAGGACAAGCGGCCCAAAAATGGCTAGCTAAAGTCGAGGCCCCTACCCGACTTGAAATGATTGAGGCTACCCCGGGGCCGGTACGAAATCGGGCTATCGAGGCATACTACGGCGGCTGGTTTGAGAACCTAAGGCATGGACTAATCGAGGGCGAGGTACATAGCTATGACCTACTCTCGGCGTACCCAGCGATCATAGCTGACCTACCTTGTCTGCTACACGGTACCTGGGAGCCACTTAAAGGGCTACCAGGCCCCGATACCCTCGCCCTAGTCTATGGGGAGTTTAACGGGGTACCTGACGCCCCTACGGGGCCGCTACCATACCGGACTATCGAGGGCCATATACAACGACCCCTTAAAGTCTCGGGCTGTTATTGGTGGCATGAAATCCAAGCGGCTAGACGGGCGGGCCTATTACCGCCCGCTAGCTACGGGATAGCGGCCCGGGAGATATGGGCGTACCGGCCCCGCTGTAATCACGCCCCGCCGCTCGCTGAGATACGGGACCTCTACGCCCAGCGGCTAGCCGTCGATAAAGCCAGCCCCCAGGGGAAAGCCGTTAAGGTAATTATGAACAGTGTTTATGGGAAAACTGCTCAGACAATCGGCGAACCCTTATTCTCTAATATGCTGTACGCCGGGATAATTACCAGCCTATGTAGGTCCCGAATTCTTGACGCTATCGCTGCCCACCCTGGCGGAGCGGGCGAGGTACTTATGGTCAATACTGACGGGATAACGTTCGCTAGTAAGAATCCTAATCTGGAACTATCGACCGAGACGTTAGGGGCCTGGGAGCATACGACCCAGCGGGACCTATGCCTATTTATGCCCGGGGTCTATTGGGAGACGGACCAGCTAGCCAAGATCAAGCGGCGGGGTATGCCCCGGGCGGCGGCGGAATATGTAAAGCTAGAGGCTACCCGACAGTTTGCGGAATGGGAACCGGGGGCAGACTGGCCCATAGTTGACGTTACTATTCCCTGGCAATTCATAACGGGAAAACTAGCCTACAGTCGTAACGATTGGGAAAGCGCCGGGACCTCGATATACGACGGGGTTAGACGATTCAATTCGCTACCTATCCAGAAACGACAGCCCCACGCCCAGGCCCTAACCTCGACACCATACAAGGGCGTCGAGGGCGATAGTATCCCATACCGGCGGGCCGAATACGTGTTTGGCTGGCAGGAACAATTAGAGACTGAACCATACCAGGGCGACGAATGGCGAGCTGAATTTATCGAGGAAATCAAGCCTATAGGGGGCATCTAGTTATGAACAATGACCGTACATTTAAGCAATGGTTACGGGACAAATTCGTCTGGGTAATATGCTGGCTATTGCAACATAAGCCGATAACTGAGGGCAAACCCTGTAGAAATCTAAAGCCTCATTACTGCCCAAAGCTAATCATTAAATGCGCCCGTTGCGGGGCTACCTCTACTGATAATGGCTGGCTCTACTTATGACCGAATGTACCCACGAACGGACGGTGCAAATAATGGGAGCCGTGTTCAAGTGTTCCAACTGTAGCGCCCTCATAACTGACGCTGATATTCCGCCCCCTGATTGGGAGCATTACGCCCGCATACGGGCGGCGAGAGAGGCCCGCAAACGGGCGGCTATCCGTAGGAATCGCTTGCATAGACCAGGGGGCCGAGTAGACTAATGAGTATGAACTACAGCCAATATCTCGCCACATGGCCCGCCCGTATTGAGGCGGCTATCGGTTTCGTCTTGTTTGTGCTATGGGTACTAAACGCCCTTAACGACCAGGCCGGGACCGGGGCCTTTCTCTACGACGTTTGGGACGCTAACCAAGTCCCTACCGATCAGTGGTTTACCCACTATCTACAATGGGAGCCGGGGAGGTACCAATGACCGATCCCCTTAACCCCTGGGTTATGTTCCCGCATTATGGCGACACTCTCGACCGGGGATCATCCCTAAGTACCCGGGGCGTAAACCAGAATACAACCGCCGTCGCAATCGTCCCGGTGGCGGGACCCCGGGGCAATCGCTACCGAGCTACCCGCCCTAGAGTGACGATATCTAGCCTGGGTGAGAGGCG
>Ga0105092_10001059_pt1 | contig 14653 bp, 17 predicted proteins | sample PPLLak2March2015_FD_87021 | JGI IMG/M metagenome (GOLD analysis project Ga0105092, IMG submission 87021) | Freshwater sediment microbial communities from Prairie Pothole Lake near Jamestown, North Dakota, USA - PPLs Lake P7 Core (1) Depth... | ecosystem: Environmental > Aquatic > Freshwater >... | reverse complement strand
GTTAGTCCGGTGCTAAAGAGACCAAATAGAAAATATCCAAGGCGGGGATCTAATACCAATATAGAATTATATTATCAAAAGTACGTTAAGAAACATAATCCTTAACTTAATGCCATTGCCCCCCGACCCCCTCTCCTATGATAGGCGTTAGGAGAGGGGGAGTTCTTTTTATTTTTAAGATTTTATTATTACTCAAGTTCTAAAATTTATTGTCTCCCCCTCTCCTCTCATGTATCATAGGAGAGGGGGTCGGGGGGTGAGGACAGGAACTGAAATTAAATACAAATAATAAAATCTTACCCTATGATTACACTCTTGCGTAAGATGAATTACTAAGTCTTGAAGGGTTTTATGGATTGAATAATTAAAGTATTTATGAAATTATCCGGTGTTCAAAACTTATTCGTTTTAAAAGACTTAGCAAGAATAACATATGCGAACTTGCGTATCGTCACTTTCTAAGATTGCCTGCAAGTTTATTAAAAACAAACTACTTGTTTAAAATACTGTTTTTAGGTAATTTATGTAAGTTGTGAAATATTCATTGATTTTTGACTTAAAAATTATTTATATTGTGGTTGAAAATAATAAATGCATCTCCACTTTTCCTGTATTTCAGCAATCTATAATTATTATTACAGAAAATAATTTGCAGTAAATTATTAATGAAAAAGATACGATTAGTATTAATAGAAGATAACCGGTTACTTCGGGAAGGAATAAACTCAATATTAAAAAAAGAACCGGATATCAATGTAGTAGAAGCCTATGGTGACACTGAACTTGTTCTGGAAGAAATCACCGGGCTAAAACCTGACGTTGTGCTATTGGATCTTGGATTGGCAAATCAAAATAGTCTTGAGCTTGTAAAATCATTAAAAGACAGTTATCCTGAAGTAAAAATTATTGCAATGGACCTGATTCCGGTTCAGGAAGATATTTTAAGGTTTGTTGAAGCAGGCGTTTCGGGATTTATTCTTAAAGATGCAACTACCGCAGATTTTACAAAAACAATACGCTCTGTAGCATGCGGAGAAAAAATATTACCTCCAATGCTTACCGGTTCTCTTTTTTCACAGATTATGGATTATGGAATAAAAGAAATGGGACCTGTAAAGCTTATCAAATCCGTAAGAATGACAAAACGCGAGCGTGAAATTGTAGAGCTGATTGCCGAAGGGTTAGCCAATAAAGAAATTGCTTACAAACTAAATATTTCAATTTATACTGTAAAAAGCCATGTACATAACATTCTTGAAAAAATGGCTTTGAATACCAGAGTCCAGATTGCTATTCATGCCCGGACAAGCGAATCCCCAGGCATCTGAGTAATAAAATCTTAGCCTTCCAACATTATTAATATTCTCACTCCTTATTTCTCAACCTAAAGAATTAGTTCCTTTTTCATTCTTTGGTGTAATTGTATGGCTTTACACCTGAGTTTATCTTTGTATTATGGAGATTATAGTATTTTTTCTATAATGGAATAAAATATTGTCTATCATTTCCTTTATAAATAACTATGTATTAATTGATATGACCCTGCTGATTTAATTTTATTAATATTGTTTAGGGCATATAAAAACAAAGAAAGGTTACTGACTATTGAAAGCCCTATTAATATATCCCAAATACCCGGATACGTTCTGGAGTTACAAACATGCACTTTCCTTTATTCATAAAAAAGCATCACTTCCGCCATTAGGATTACTGACAGTCTCTTCTTTGCTGCCAAAATCATGGAAAAAAAAACTTATTGACCTGAATGTCAATGAACTGAAGGATGAAGATATCCTGAATGCGGATATTGTTTTAATAAGTGCAATGATAGTCCAGAGAGATTCTGTTGAGGATATAATAAAAAAGGTTAAACCATTTGGAAAATTCATAGTTGCCGGCGGACCGCTTTTTTCAACTTTATATAAAGACTTCCCCGGAATAGATTGTTTTGTACTTAATGAGGGCGAGATAACAATACCATTATTTTTGAAGGATATTGAGAACGGTATGGTTAAATATATTTATCAATCAGAAGAGAAACCTGATATTACAAAAACTCCAATTCCTGACTGGTCACTTATCAACACTAACGACTATGCTACTATGCCCATTCAAGTGTCACGCGGATGCCCCTATTCATGTGATTTTTGTGATATTATAGTAATGAACGGACGTAATCCGAGACTGAAAAATCCGGAACAGGTTATTGCTGAACTGGATGCGATATACAACATTGGTTGGCGTAATGCTGTTTTTATTGTTGATGATAATTTTATCGGCAATAGAAAAAAAGTAAAATTAATACTTAATGAAATAACTTTATGGATGAAAAAATATAACAAGCCGTTTGTTTTATCAACTGAAGCATCAATAACTCTTGCAGATGATGTTGAAATAATTAATCTATTAAAGGAATCTAATTTCACAAGTGTATTTGTTGGTATTGAAACACCGGAAGAAGAATCCCTTAAATCATGCGGTAAGTATCAGAATACAGGGAAAGATATGAAGGAAAAAGTGAATTTCCTGCAGCGTAACGGATTGGAAGTAAAAGGCGGATTTATTGTTGGTTTTGATACCGATACTATAAAAACTTTTGACAAAATGATTGAGTTCATTCAAAACAGCGGTATTGTTACAGCGATGGTTGGCTTGCTGCATGCACTTCCCAAGACAAAATTATTCGAAAGGTTACATAAAGATGGGCGAATATTAAACGGGGCATCGGGAAACAATACAGATTCGACTTTAAACTTTATACCCATAATTGATAAAGATATATTAATTGAGGGATATAAAAAAATATTAGATACTATTTACAAACCGAAAAATTTTTATAACAGGATAATCATTTATTTAAATGAATACAAAGAATTTGCCACCGTTTCCAAACTTTCGTTTGGTATTACGATTAAGGCAATTACAAGATCTATCTGGCTTATGGGAATAACGGAAAAAGGCAAACTTCATTTCTGGAAAATGATATTCTGGACACTACTGCACAAACCAAAATTGATATCGGAAGCAATTACTCAGGCAATTTACGGGTATCATTACAGGGCTGTTTTATTAGCTAAAAATGATGAATAAAATATAGTTTTGCGTACTTTTTAATTCTCAATAATTGCATACAGTATAAATCGGATTTTAACATGTCTTTTAAAGGTTTCACTTTTGAATACCATGATTCTTATCGAACGAATCATAAATTTCCTCCGGATTAATGTCATTTAATAAAGCATGACATTTTAAACATAAAAGAGTTTCAGCTGCGGGAGTACTATATCCTTTATTTTTTGCAATTTGATCTGCTTCAGCAGTCTGTAAGTTAATAATTACCCGGTGGTGCTTTGAAATCTGCCAAAGTAAATATTGATTGCTTTTGTTATCAACTTTATGACATGTGGCATCACAACTTATTATCCCTAAATTCTTGTAACAAGAACTATGCAGCTTATCGTTGAAACCTGTATTGCCGGTAAAAACCAAAACACTAAAAAAGATTCCAATAATTAACGGAATATAAATCTTCTTTTTCATAATTTAATTTGTTTTAATGAAAGATAATTTAGGTACGTAAAATGATAAGTACTATAGTCCATTAGGTTGAAAAAAGAATTAGTTCCTTTTTCAACCTTTAGTATAATTGTATTATTTCAACTTGCGGTGTACCTTTGCTTGTATTTACATAATTATAAAATGGCATTACGGTGAGATAAGTACAAAATTTAAAATTAAATGTTGATTTCAATTAAATTCAAAAAGTAACATTAACATTATATTCCTTAAAAATAATAAAAAAACATATTATGAAAAATTTTACGATTGTCTTAATTGTATTTTTAATTTTGCTTATTCCGGAAATTAAAACATTTTCTTCTGATAATCCTTCAACACTTAACAAAGTGTTTTCGAAGGACGATATCAAGAAGCTTGCCGATGTTTATATAAATAATAATCTCGGTCTCAAAAACCCGGCCATAGTTGATGTTGATGAAGACGGGGATTTTGATATTCTCATCTTCAATGATGGTAACGTAGAGTATTATAAAAATACCGGAACATTGGAAAAACCATTTTTTATTCCTGAGAATATGAAATATGATAAATACACTGCCACATTATTTCTCGACATAGCTCTTCCATACCCGGTTTTCTTTGCAGATAAGAATGGTGACAACAGTCCGGATATGTTTGTAATTAAAGATAAAATATATGATGCTAAGCAACAAAAATATGAATACAAAGTACTTTATGCAGAAAACGGATTAAATCTGGATACAGGCGTACTTATTACTATTGTTCTTGTGCTTCTAATTATAGTTCTGGTTATAATTATCATTTGATAAAACCGGTTAATAATATCGGAGCATATATTAACATTAATAAAAGTCTTAATATATTTTTAATAAATAGTAATTAAAAGATGGAGTCAATTTGTCTATTTTAACAGTAATTATTACATTAATTATAGTTGGATTTGTTTTATGGCTTATCAACTATATACCAATGCAGGCAACGATTAAAAAAATTGTGAATGCCGTTGTTGTGATTTTTGTGCTTATCTGGATATTCAAGATTTTCGGATTATGGGCTTATTTAACAAACATAAATGTTTAATAAGAGTACTAGGAAATTTGAATATTTAGTTTCAAAACATACGAAAATGTAATTTTATTCAACAACATGTAATCGGCACACTTGTTTTGCTTTCCAAATGCAGTTTGGGGAGCAAAACAAGTTATCAACATTGTTCAGTACTTAATATCACTTAATAAGGAGGTTATTTACAAGTATAATAATTGAATAGAAATCTTATTATTCTGATAATCAGAGTCTTATTATCCTCTAAAAATATGGCTTCAGGGCTTCTAATTCCAAAGAATTAGCTCTTTTTTCATCCTTTAGTATAATTGTATAATTTCACCCATTGTATTAATTTCTTATATGGAAATTATAATAATATTTTTTATTGCACACTGGTATTTGTCGTTATTCTCACAATCCTTTTTGCAGCACAGGTATGCAGCACACGGCTCGTTCACTATGAATAAATTCTGGGAGCGGTTTTTTTACGTATTTGCATATATAACACAGGGTTCCTCTTATATGAGCGCAAACACTTACGGAATTTTGCATAGAGCACATCATGCTTATGCCGATACCGAAAAAGACCCGCATTCACCCAAAAACTACTCGAATTTTTTTTCTATGATGTGGCAGACAAGGAAAGCTTTTGATGATGTCAGTGAAAAACGCGTGGAAATTGAAGAACGGTTTACCAAAAACCTTCCTGACTGGCGGGGTTTTGATAAGTGGGGTGAATCTATGCCCAGCAGAGTATTGTTTTCACTTTTATATATAGGTTTTTACATTCTCTTTGCTCCTTATTGGTGGCTATTCCTTTTGGTTCCTTTCCAAATTTTAATGGGTCCGGTTCATGGTACTATCATTAACTGGTTCGCACACAAATATGGTAAACAAAGCTTTGAAGTTAATAATACATCAAGAAATTTTATGCCGGTTGATTTTTTAATGCTGGGTGAAGATTATCACAACAATCATCATAAGTATCCTACAAGTGCTAATTTCGGAGTTAAATGGTATGAGATAGACCCTCTTTATTATATTATGCTTGGTCTTGAATCGCTGCATATTATAAAGATACGGCACAAAGGCAAATACATTCCGGGTGAATATTAATACTGTGTCTTTAAAGCAATTCTGGAAAGTTCTGCACAAAAAATAAATTTAGTTTTTGTTTATTGTTAATAAAAATAATTTTTAATACAACTTAGAAAAGACGAAAAATGGAAAAGTCAAAAATAATGATTATTGAGGATAAAGGTCTCATTTCTTCATATCTCTTGCAAAATCTAAATAATATTGGGTATAAATCCGTATTTAATTATTATGACGGTAAGCATGCTATTAATAATATAATAAATGTACTTCCGGATATTGTATTAATAGATATAAAATTAAAAGGCAGTATGAATGGGATAGAGACTGCAAAAATGATAAAGACATTGTATAACATTCCAATAGTTTATATAACAACGAACTCTGATATCCCAATCTTACACAAGGCGTTACTGGTTCAATATTTTGATTATGTTTTACTGCCTTGTGATGACAGAATATTAAAAATGACAATTGATTTAGTTTTGCACAAGAACAAAAACGAGATAAAGATCAAAGAAAGTGAAGCAAAATACCGTTCAGTCGCCGAAGTATTTAAAGGATACATATATATGAATGACAGTAACTACAATATAAAATTTTTAAATAAAAAATTAAAAAACAAAATAGGAAATATATCCGAAAGTACTAAGTGTTATAAAGCAATTTATGGACTTGATTCTGAATGTTCCTGGTGCCCGATGGAACAGATTTTAAGTGGTAAAAATGTCAAAAAAGTACGGTATGATGAAAAGGAAGAAAGGTGGTTTAAAGAAATTCATATTCCACTGGAGATTCAAAAAGGGCAAATATTGAAACAAAGTATGCTGCAGGATATTACTGACCAAAAAATTAAACAGGAAAATGCAGATAAATTATTGTTTGATAAAGAAATAATGTTCAGTGAAATCCACCACAGGATAAAAAACAATTTGCAGGTTATATCCAGCTTATTGAACATTCAGTCGTCACAAATCACAGACAAAAATGCTATACAGGCAATTATAGAAAGCCGCAGCCGTGTGAATTCCATGATATTGATACATGATAAATTATATAACAGTAAAAATTTCAGCCACATTAATTTTGAAGAATATTTAAAAGACCTGACATCTCACTTACTGCATTTATATTCTTTGAAAGATAATAAAATTAGTTTTACTATAAATGCAAAAAATATTATTCTAAATGTTGATACAGCAATACCAGCAGGTTTGATTGTTAATGAATTAATTTCAAATTCACTAAAACATGCATTTAATAATCATATAAGCGAAGGAAAAATTGATATTAACTTAAAACAGCATGAAAACGGGGAATATTTTCTAAGAGTAACAGATAATGGAATTGGCTTGCCTGAAAATTTTGATTTGACAAACGGTTCTTCGCTTGGAATGAAGATAATTTCAATATTAACTAAACAGATTGAAGGTGAGATGAAAATAAATGTTGATAAAGGAACAGAAGTATTTATAAAGTTTAATGAATTCGGATATAAAGGAAAAAATGGAAACGGAATCAAACATAATTCTTAATATACTTTTCCATCCACTTTTTCAAATGTTTACAATTTGTCTCTCATTCAAAAGGTGTAGTCCCTTTTTCATCCTGTTGAGTAATTGACTAACCACGATTATCTTCTTAGCTTGTAGTAATTATTAAAGGAAAGAATATAATGAAAAAGTTTAAATTTCTTACATTAGTGTTGGCATTATTTATTTCTACAACCGGAATCGTCTATTCACAATCAGGTGGCACCAGGTCTGTATATGTAAATGATAATGCGCTTTACCTGTCTCAATCGATACCGGGAGATATGGATCCCGGGCAGAGTTATGGTGTTTCAGTTACAATGAAAAACACAGGCAACAGTACCTGGAAACAGGGTAGTTATGCCCTTAAGTTAATTAATGTTACTGAATCAGCAATAAATACATGGTCAGTTAACAATGTGGATGTGAATTCAACAGTAAGTCCGGGAAACGAAATCGTTTTCAATTTCACGGTTATAGCACCTCCGGATGGAAGTTACAGTATGCAATGGCAGATGGCAAACGGGAATGCATTTTTCGGTGAGCCAAGTTCAAATGCTCCTGTAAGGGTTTCAGGTCCAAATGTAAAGGCAGATGAATCAAGTTTTATTGAAAACAATGCTTTATTTGTTTCTCAAAAAGTTCAGTCTCAAATGGAAACGGGTCTTACTTATGATGCAGTAGTTACAATGAAAAACACAGGAAGTACAACCTGGAAACCGGGAGAATATAAGCTTAAAATATCTACTAAGGGGGCTGATAATACACTGAATGCATGGGAAGTAGCAAATGTTGAGCTTTCTTTTGATGTTACCGCCGGTTCGGAAGTTAATTTTACTTTTAAAGTAACTGCACCAAATAAATCCGGTGTATATAATCTTCAGTGCCAGTTAGTCAGAGACGGAACATTTTTCGGACAGCCCTCAACTAATGTAGTTGTAAGCGTAGATTAATATTTGAAATAAAATATAAGACAAAAGTTAATAAAGTTATCCTGATTATTCAGGATAACTTATTTAAATGCAGATTAATAATGAAATTTTCTAAATCCTAAATTAAATGAAAGTTTATAAAAATGAAGACAATATCCACTAATTCTTTTGGTCAATGGGGACCCATATTCTGCCTATTAATTGCAGCTGCTTTGATTTTACCTAATACAACTTTTTCACAGTGGCAGGGTAACCCGGTTAGTGTTGCGGTAAATAATCAAACTAATCCAATGATGACCACTGATGGAAGTGGAGGTACAATAGTTACATGGCAGGATAAACACAATGGAAAATATGAGATATATGCACAAAGAATGAATTTAAATGGTAATGCAGTATGGGCTACTAACGGAATTGCAATTTGTACTTTAGACAGTAATTACAATCCAATTATTGTAAGCGATGGCAGCGGCGGCGCGATTATTGCATGGCAGTCTTATCGCGGCAGTAATACTGCAGATATATATGCACAACGTGTGAACTCTAGCGGAGCAATACAGTGGACTACCAATGGCGTACCTGTCTCAGTAGTAGTATTTGAACAGGATACAATAGCAATGATTAGCGATGGCCTTGGAGGAGCGATTCTCACATGGCAGGATTACCGCAGTAACAATGGTTTTGCCGATATATATGCACAACGCGTGAACCCCAGCGGTTCAATGTTGTGGACAGCAAACGGTGTTAGCATCTGTAACCAGGCAGCTGCACAACGCGGTCCTAAGCTTGTAAGCGATGGCAGCGGTGGTGCTTTTGTTACCTGGTATGATAATCGTGCCGGCAATTACGACATCTATACACAGCGTATCGGTTCAGCCGGTGCAGTACAGTGGACAACAAACGGAGTGGCTACATGCACAATGGCAACCGACCAGCTTAAACCTGATATTTGCAGTGATGGAGCAGCCGGCGTTATAATTGTATGGTATGACTATCGCAGCACAACTGATTTTAACATCTACGCGCAGAGGCAGGGACCATCAGGAGCAATTGTGTGGGTTGTAGACGGTGTAGTCATGAACAACAATGTTGCATACGCCCAGATTGACCCAAAGATTGTAAGCGATGGTATGAGCGGTGCTGTTATGTCATGGACTGATTACAGAACAGGCACTACTGCTGATATTTATTCACAGCGAGTAAATTCTACAGGTGCTGTTCAATGGACAGCAACAGGTGTTATAATATGTACATCTGCAAATGACCAGATTAAATCTCAGCTTGTCAGTGATGGTAATAACGGAGCATATATTACATGGCAAGACCATCGTAATGCAGGCAACGCTGACATATACGCGCAGCGAATAGCATCGAATGCAGCAATATACTGGGCAGCAACGGGTTATGCAATCTGTACTGCTGCTAATGATCAACTAAGCCCAATGATAGTCAGTAATGGAAATCTTGGTGCAATTGTTGCTTGGCAGGACTATCGCATTGGTAATAATTTTGATATATACGAAACAGGGTTCAATACGAATGGTTTTGTCGCAATAGAAAATAGTGGAACGAAAAACCCACTTGAATTCTCACTTTCACAGAACTATCCTAATCCTTTTAACCCGGTTACAGTAATTTATTATGATATTCCCAATGCCGGCAATGTAAAGATAAGTATTTATGATGTTCTGGGAAGAAATGTGAACACATTGGTTAACGGACCGCAAAATACCGGTAAATACAAAATAGAGTGGGATGCAAGCTCTTTTCCAAGCGGTTTGTATTTTTACCGACTTGAATCAGGTACATTTGTTTCTACCAGAAAAATGATTTTAATTAAATAGTTTATAAGAACAACTCAAATATCAAATATAAATAATAAAAGAAGGATAAGGAATTGATAACTATGATAAATAACAAAGGGCTTTTCTTCAGCTTCCTGATTGGTGGGGTAATTGGCAGTATCATTGCGCTATTATATGCACCTAAACCGGGAAAACGTTTGAGAAATGATATTAGCAAAAAGACAAACGAGTATTTAAAAGAAGGTAAGAAAAAAACTATAGAAACAATGAATGATGTTAAAGAGAAAGTTGAAACCACTCTGGGCAATGCAAATGACTTTTTAAACTCCGGTATGGAAAAGATAGAACGTAAATCCGAAAAATAAGAAGTTTTGATATAAAGTATTCACATTTTGTACATGAAAGAAGTAAGTTTTTTTTCCTCCAATAATGTTGTAGTGATGAACAACATTAGAATTATTAGAAATTGTAGAGATAATAGTTTTACATGATGATAAAGGATCCGGTGACAATGATTTTTACCTCTGCAATTCTAATATTAAATAACAATTTTTAGAATTTAATTTAAAAAGGATAAATCATGTTGTGGACAATATTTGTAATACTTTTGGTTCTCTGGCTGGTTGGTGTGGTTGGTTCTGTTACAATGGGCGGATTTATTCATGTTCTTTTAGTTCTGGCGGTAGTTGTATTAGTTGTCAGATTTATAACAGGCAGAAGATTAGTTTAACAAAATTTTTCAAGGTTAATTTCTTAATTAAGAAATACCTGAAGAATTACTGAAAGAATATACAAGTTTTTCTCCAATAATGTTGTGTGATATCAGAATTAAACGTTATTAGAATTTGCAGAGATAATAGTTTTATTATTAAATGATAAAAAGATTCGATATTAATGTTTTATCTCTGCAGATCTAATTTATTTTAACATTTATTTTAACTCTTAAAATAAGGATACAAAATATGTTGTTGACAATTTTTATAACACTTTTTGCACTATGGCTGATTGGGCTGTTTAGTTCTTATACAATAGGTGGTTTTATTCATGTTCTATTGGTTATGTCAATAATTGTTTTGTTAGTAAGATTATTAACAGGCAGAGAGCCAACTTAATATATATTTTTTATAAGTAATTTTTAATTAGAATTTACTATGAATACAAAAACAAGAGCAACTTTAATAACATCGTTTGTTGGTCTAATATTACTATTCCTGTTGTTCAGCAGCATGGTTATAACAGGCGCATTATCAAACGGCGGAATGATGGGGAGTCAAAGGATGGTTGGTATAAGCTGGATGTGGATACCCACAGCTTTAACCTTAGGACTTGTTTTCTTGGTTGGATGGACCATCTTTTCGAAAAAAACGGGAAAAATTTAAACACATATTTTAGATAAAAATAACTGACAACAATTTTACATTTAGACAAATGCCCTGTAATAAACATTTACTATTTAATAATGTGATTCCGGAAAGGAATTTTAGGTATAGAGATGATGACTATACGATTGATGATAATTGAAGATAATAAGCTGCTGCGGGAAGGGTTAAAAGCCATGTTCAAGGAACATGCTGAATTCCAGGTAATTGCTGCTTTAAGTGACAAAATAAATGTCCTGGAAAAAATACGTGAATTAAAACCCGATATTTTACTATTAGATATTGGTTTGGTAAATCACAACAGTCTTAGGCTTGTAAAATCTCTTAAAAAGAAATTTCCTGAGCTTAAAATGATTGTGATGGATCTTCTCCCGATTCAATCTGATATCAAACAATTTATAGAAGATGGCGTCACGGGTTTCATATTGAAGGATGCTACTACTGAAGAATTCATGGATACCATAAGAAGGGTTGCAAAAGGTGAAAAGATATTTCCTTCCCAATTGCATGGTTCATTGGTTTCAGAAATAGTTGATGATGCTGTAAATGAGCTTATGGATTCAAAGCTGATAGAATCCATCCGCATGACTGATAATGAGAAAAAAATAATTGACTTAATTTCCACGGGATTAACTGATGAACAAATTTCGAAAAATCTTACTATGGAAATTCCATTAGTGAAGAGCCATATAGATAATATTCTCGAAAAAATGTCACTTAATACACGTGTGCAAATAGCTGTTTATAAAAATTCAGAAGAAGAATCTGTTAAATTATCCGGTAATAAATCAAAGGATTTAAAAAAATAACGGTTAAAAAACAATTAAAACAGAAATACAAAATGAGTGATTTGGAAGTAACAGAAAAAAGCAGTGTAGGTATTAATGAAAGTATTGAAGCTCCGGTTCAGGATAGCACAATAATCTGGGTTGTTGCAAGTATGCTGGTAGTCTGGGCATGTGTAATCATAATGAGTTTATTTTGATAATGACATGCTGCAAACAATTTCCATTTTACTTGTTGCTTTATTAATATTAGCATTATTTTCATCTGACCTGTACGGCGGATTTGCATATATACTTATAGCTATAATCATAGTTGTGCTTTTAATTGGATTTATAAATAAACGAACCCGTATTAATTAAAGCAAATACAGAATTAAAAAATTTTATTCAAAAGAGGAAAATTAAATATGCGTTTACGTAAACGGAAATCTGAAATTAAAGTTTATATTATAAACAAGTTTAATGAACAGTATAATACAGTAGAAGCTGATAATGATGACAAAGAGGAAAGTAATAAAAGCCCGGAAATGATTGATTTGGAAAAGAGGCTTGCATTTGAAACAGAAGCTTTACCGCATCGCAATTTACTTTATAACTACGCTTATAGAATGCTGGGCAATAAGCTTGATGCAGATGATATGGTCCAGGAAACTTATTTAAGGGCTTTCCGTTTCTTCGATTCTTATAAAAGGGGTACTAACTGCAAAGCCTGGCTTCATAGAATTTTGAAAAATATCATTATTAATAAATTCCGCAAAGAAAAAATAAAAGGTGTGAATGTTGATTATGATGAAGTCTGCAATTATGTACAAAATATAAAATCAGTCCACTTTGATATGGATGATTATCAGCAAAATTTATATTCGAAACTTTTGGATGATGAAATGATAGCTGCATTAAAATCAATTCATAATAGTTACATGATAGTAGTATTATTATGTGACCTGGAAGGTTTTGGTTATGAAGAAATAGCAGATTTCCTTCATTGCCCGATGGGAACAGTCAGAAGCAGGCTGCACAGGGGCAGACAGCTTTTGCAGCAGAAACTGCACAAATATGCAAGGCAAAGAGGATATAAAACAGGAATAGCTGCTTAAATAACATTTATTCCTGATAGTAAATAATTTTCAAACTTTATACTATTTTAATATAAATGAAAAACAAATTTACATTAGATGAAGCTAAAGAGATTGGTGACAAGTTGGGAATTAACTGGGTTAAATTCAATTACGAACAGTTCAGGATGGGGCTTGAAGTTGAGCTGGAACATGGAACAGTAAACCCGGCAACAAATGTATCAAATGATGATTTAATGATAACTGCAAAAATTTCATTAGCTCATTTAAATGAATTCCCTGATTATTATGACCGCCTTGAAAAAATGGAAAGAGAAGCTAAAGTATTTTGGAATAATAAATAGACAAATTTAAAACTTCTAAAAAGTAATTTATTTGAACTTTTAAAATTAAACAAATAATTAAAAAATTAATAGAAAGAAATTAATGAAAACAAACTTACAATTATTAATGTTATCGGTTTTGGCTCCTATGCTAATATTTTTTGCAGTTGTTTCCGGATGCGGAGATGATGAACTTACTTCAGGACCACCGGTTATAGATACATCTGCAATTAATTTTAATAACATTACTATCAATGAAAGAATACCACCATTTGATTCATCAAACAGCGCAATAGACCTTTATAATGGTATTGTTGTTAAGGAAGCGTTCACGACCAAAGATGTTGTATTGGTTGATTTGAATGGTCAAAGCACAGACTTTTATTTCAGGTCCGGGGACCTTTCATTACTTGATATGCCTCCCGGATTTGCGACCAGATTTAAAACAGTATTTGAATATACAAACATAACACAGGCGCAGTTTGATACACTTACTGTAATACCTGATTCAGATACATCATTAACACCGGGTGATTTCACACTTGATCAAACCAGCTCCTTTATAGAACCGGTTCCGCATTCTGTATTTGGATTTTATTTAGCAGGCAGATATCCTGTTTATTCTTCAAAACAGGTGTATGGTATGATTTATCTTGATTCTTCATGGAGAGACAACGGTGTATTCATGCTTAAAGTAGATGTAAAGATTAATAAAAATGGTGAAAACAGATTTGTTAAAAACAGTATAATAACATATTAACAAATCAATAATATTAATCAATGAAGACAATTAAGGAGGTCTATTCCAATGGGTAACGAAAAGCTAAAATAGTTTTTGTGGATTTTTTCCTCACTCTAAAGATGTAATTCCTTTGATTGATTGATTCGTATTTATCCGGTAAGTAAATTAGTAACAAGGATTTAATAAAATATTCCAATAATTTATAAGGAAAAAAAATGAAAAAAATTAATACATTATTTGTGATATTAGTTTTACTATTAGTTGTATACAGCTTAAAAGCGCAAACTTATCCTATCCCAAAATATTCGTTACATATTCATGGTGGTTATACTTTAGGTCTTCCTGACTTAAAAGGAAATTATCCGGGAGATTTAGGGAAAGAACCTGTTCCATATTT
>Ga0105092_10001057_pt1 | contig 14680 bp, 11 predicted proteins | sample PPLLak2March2015_FD_87021 | JGI IMG/M metagenome (GOLD analysis project Ga0105092, IMG submission 87021) | Freshwater sediment microbial communities from Prairie Pothole Lake near Jamestown, North Dakota, USA - PPLs Lake P7 Core (1) Depth... | ecosystem: Environmental > Aquatic > Freshwater >... | reverse complement strand
TATAATATCGGTCCGGGCCATATCATCGATGCCCGTAATCTGGCCCGAAAAAATGGCGCCAATCCGGATGTCTGGGATGATAATGTTGCCCGGTTCCTGCTATCAAAGTCAGATCCAAAATATTACAATGATCCTGTCGTTAAGTTTGGCTCCTGCCGCGGCACAGAAACTTTCAGGTATGTTACTGAAGTACTCGACAGGTACCAGCACTATAAGAACATTGTAGGAAAGTGATAACCAGGGACAAGAGACAAGTGTCAAGGGACAAGGGACAAGCAATCGTAAATTCCCATCAACTGCTCGTCCCTCGTCCCTCGTCTCTCGTCATTCTTCTAGCTACTTCCGCAAATTCACTGATAATCATTGCCGTGGCACCCCAGATGTGATTATCCTGGATGTCGAAATAGGGAACAATCACTTCATTGCCAAATAAGGTCATGGCTTTTGTTTTGTGATGAACCTCGTTTAAAAGCTCATCCAGGCTTTCCTCAATCAAATACTGAACTTCAGCCGGATCGTGGTGGAATTCCGGACGATTCTCCACCACTCCCACAAAGGCATGCACATTTACGTTGCTGACCGGAATATGCAATGGGGTTAATTTACCAATGATGGTCACCGCTAACCTGTCAATCCCTGTCTCTTCATTTGCCTCTCGAAGGGCAGTGTTAACGATTGATCCATCATCTTCCTCAAACATACCACCCGGCAGGCTCACCTGCCCGCTATGAACCCCCTCATATTCCGTTCGCTTGATAAAAATCGTGTAAATCCGTCCCATAAATGGGTATAACAGGATCAGCACACCGGCATTTTTCAATGGATATTCAGCAGACACCGGCCTTTTCACAGAAGGTGACATTCTAAGCTGCGCTTCAACGCCCGGCAGTGGCTTTCTTAATTCCGATGCCAGTGCTTCTTTCCAGTTCTCCGTCATCTCAGTCAAATCGAATAGTCTTTGCCGGATTGATCCTGGCAATGATCATGGAGGGCAGCATGAGAACCATCAGGGTGATAATTAATGTGCCCGCATTTAATAATACCAAACTGGTAAGCGTAAGATTCATGGGAACAAACGACAAAAAATAGGATTCGGGATTCAATGTGATGATCCTGAAATGTTGCTGAATCAGGCAAATACTGATGCCTGTCAGATTACCCCAGAATAGTCCTTTCACAATAAGATAAAACGACTGGTAGAGGAAGATGCTTCGAATACCCTGGTTGTTCATTCCAAGGGCTTTTAAAATACCTATCATGGTTGTACGGTCCAATATAATGATCAGCAAACCGGATATCATATTGAACACGGATACGGTAAGCATCAGTCCAAGCAAAACCCAGACATTTTTATCAATAAGCCCAAGCCAGTCGAATATCTGCGGAAACCTTTCCCTTATGTTGATTACCCGTAACTTGGCACCGGTTTGATCAAATGATACACCCGCTATACTGAAAACCTCATTGGTCAGCCTTTTAAGCTGGGAATAATCAGAAATCAGAATTTCAAATCCCGAAACCTGGCTGCTGTCCCAGTTATTTAGATCCTGTACATGTCCAAGATCAGCCAGAATAAACTGCTTATCGAATTCAACCAGGCTGGTCTGGTAAATGCCTGCGATTTCAAAGGACCGGCCCCGTGGCTTGTCATTGATGAAATACATGGCAAATCGATCTCCGGTTTTTAATTTGAGCAGGTCCGCCAGATACTTTGAAATCAGCACCTGATCCGTTTTGTTGCTATCATTCACCTGAAAAAGAGATCCTTCTACCAGGTTTTCTGAGAAAAAATGCCAGTCGAAATCACTTCCAATACCCTTGACAATGGCTCCCTGTATGTCTGTTTTTGTCTTGATGATCCCCGGCTTCGTAGCAAACACCTGTACATGACCAATTCCGGAAATCTCCTTCAGCAAAGAAAGAAACGGGGGTTTCCTGTTTATGGGTTCGGTTTCAAAGGAATTGTTGGAATCGTAATTGATGATCTGGATATGCGCTCCAAAACCAATGATCTTCCGGCTGATTTCATTTTTGAAACCGGTCACAGTGGCCACTGAAATGATCATAACTGCCAGACTGAGTGCAATGCCTGTAATGGAAATACGAATAATAGGTCCCGACAGGGTATTCTTACTTTCTTTATTGAAAGTCAGACGATTGGCTATAAACAGACCGGTTCTCAAGCTTTTAAAATACGTATGTTTCAAAGATATTAATTATTGCCCTACATTTAATTATATTTACCTAACTGATAACCGTGAACATCATGTTTACTTTTTCCGGGAAAAACATTCATTTGTGCCTAGCCATTGCAATGTTTTTTACCAGCTGCAATACGGCACCCTCCCAGCCGAAGGTCCTTACCGGCTGTGAACGCACCGAATTATACCTGGAGCAACTGGATGGAAAATCGGTTGTGCTGGTTGCAAACCATACTACAATCAAGGGTAAGGAACACCTGGCTGATTTCCTGGTCAGCCAGGGGGTAAAGCTTACCGGAATTTTTGCACCTGAACATGGATTCCGCGGAGATGCAGATGCCGGAGCGGATATACATAATGATATTGATGCTGCCACCGGTGTGCCGGTTATATCGCTTTACGGGGATAAGAAAAAACCATCTGCGGCTGACCTTCAGGGTATCGATCTGATGATATACGACATCCAGGATGTGGGTGTACGGTTCTATACCTATATTTCCACGCTTCACTATCTGATGGAGGCCTGCGCGGAAAATCATATCCCCCTGCTTATACTTGACAGGCCCAATCCACTTGGGTACTATATCGACGGACCCATTATGGAAAACGAATTCAAATCGTTTGTCGGATTACACCCGATTCCGATCGTATATGCCATGACGCCGGGTGAACTGGCCCGCATGATTAACGGGGAAGGATGGCTGAAAGATGGCGTGAAATGCAATCTGGAGGTGATCCCCTGTTCCGGATACGACCACAATACCCGGTACCAGCTTCCGGTTGATCCTTCGCCAAATCTCAACAATATGCAGGCAATCTATCTTTATCCTTCTATCTGCCTGTTTGAAGGAACAATCATGAGCCTTGGCCGTGGTACAACCTCTCCATTCAGGGTTGTCGGTCATCCCGATTACCCGGATAAGGATTTTTTCTTCATGCCAAAGGCTGGTAAATCCAACCAGAATCCTTTACTGCGAGATCAGACCTGTTATGGGATCAGTCTCCAAAATATTCCACAGGATAGTCTGGAAGAGATAACCGCCATTAACCTGACATGGCTTATTGATGTGAACCATAAAATGAATCGGGGTAAGGACTTTTTTATTCCCTATATCGATCGGCTGGCTGGAACGGCAAAACTCCAGGAGCAAATCCTGGAAGGTTTGCCGGAAAAGCAGATCCGGAAAAGCTGGCAGCAGGGATTGGATGAATTTTCTAAAAAGAGGGCAAAGTATCTTCTTTATCCAGATTTTACCCGTTGATAATCCGGATTGTAAACTGAACCCGATCATGATTCCAGAGACTTTTACAATACACAGCGGAAGTTGCTCAATCGAGGCAAGACTTTATCCCATTACAGGTGCTGAAACGGTGATTCTTCTGCATGGTGGACCGGGTGTTCCCGATGATATGACCGAGGTGAGGGAAATCCTGAACCAAAAATACCAGGTTATAACTTTCGATCAGCGGGGTACAGGAACGGGAGATCATAGGAAATGCACTTATATGATACCCGATTATCTGCAGGATGTTAACAACCTGGCCGGATTTTTCAGCCTGCCGGCATTTCATCTTTTTGGACATTCCTGGGGTGGTTTGTATGCCCAGCTTTATGCCAGTGAAAATACGGAAAGGATACTGAGCCTGTTCCTTTGTAGTCCGGCTTCCGGTTGCGGCCCTGTTGTCTGGAAAATGACCGAACGGGAAGTTCTGCAATATAACCGGATGCGTTCAACCCGGCTGGAATGGCTTGGCATGGGTTTCAATTCACTGCTTGGTATTCTGGGAAGTAATATGGCTTGCCGGAGGCTGTTCAGGCAGGTGATCATCAATTATCACAAGGGTTATCATGTAGAACCTCCTGAACCTGAAAAGCTGGCTAAAATAAATGCAGCTCCAGTAAACAGAACAAGGCCCTTCATCGTTGCACATTCGCCTCTTCGCTCCTTTGGCCACACAAGTTATCCGGTGATCATTACTTACGGCGATAATGATGCTTATGGCACAAGCAGGAAATTCATATACGAACGTTTTCCCGGTGCGCGGCTTGAAGTGATCCCGAATTGCGGACATACACCCTGGAAGCATAATCCGAAAGTCTTCCTCAACTTGTTGAAGGATTTTTATTCAATTTAATCAGTTACGCAGGCACCGGTTGATACAATCATTATTCAGATTAATAACCGATATGGGGAAGAATTTAAGAAGCCGGTATACCTGAAACATGAATATTACGACCTGAAGAGCTTTATTACCAAAATTGAGGAAACATTTAATGATAAAATTGTGTTAGTAAAAATCTAACTGTTGTCATTGCGGCAAGTAGATTTTTTTAAAGTTTAGTAACTTGCAGGAGATTTCATTGGTAAAATAAAGCGATTAAGGAATGGTTGAACTATGTGCGATAGCGTCGGGAAGTAATGGTAATTGCTATTATATCGGCAATCATCGGGATGCGGTGTTGGTAGATGCCGGTATTTCGGCCCGCCTGATCCTGGCCAGAATGAATAAACAAAACCTGGATTCTTCCAGGTTAAAGGCCATATTTATAACCCATGAACATTCCGACCATGCTATGGGTGCCAGGGTATTGAGTAAAAGACTGCATATTCCCGTATTCCTTACATCGAGAACCTTTGTGGGCATGTATCCCAATCAGAAACCTTTTGCACCTAGATTTTTTGAACCCGGGCAGGAAATTCAGGTGGGCAGCTTCCGCATCCATACTTTTTTGAAAAACCATGATGCAGCCGAACCCTGTTCTTTCAGAATAGAACATGACGGAATGCATGTAGGCGTATTTACAGATATTGGAAGTGCCTGTGATAATGTGCGGCGGAATCTTCAAATGTGTCATGCCCTCTTCCTGGAATCCAATTATGACGACACCATGTTGAGAGAAGGCAGTTATCCACTGCTGTTAAAACAGCGCATATTATCCGATCATGGACACCTGTCAAACGACCAGGCTTTCGAACTACTTAAGAATTATTCAGGGACCCAGTTGGAAGTAGTTTTTCTCAGTCACCTTTCCGCAGAAAATAACACACCGGAAAAAGCGATCGGCCGATTTACCGAATTAAAGGAGAAATATAATATTCGTCTGACTTCCCGCTATGCTCCCGGCGAGGTATTTAAGCTGGGTAAGCGCTTTGAACAGGGAACACTGGATTTTAGTTAAAAACTAAAAGATAAAAACTAAAAGTGAAAAAAGCAGTGAATAACTTTTAGTTTTTAGTTTTTATCTTTTCACTGAGTTCTGCCGGGGTAGGCTTCCAGACCATACCGTAAACATTCCATGGCTTTTCTAAGATCATCCAGGTTAAGCACATAGGCAATGCGAACTTCCTGCCTGCCCAGGTCCGTGTTGAAGTAAAAACCGGAACCCGGGGCAAGCATCACGGTTTGTTTTTGATAATCGAATTCCTGCAGCATCCACATGGCAAATTTTTCTGCATCATCTACAGGAAGCTTTGCCATAACATAAAAGGCTCCTTTAGGCATTGGACAAAATACACCCTTGATGTTATTCAGGGCTTCCACTACAAAATTCCGCCTTTCCAGGAAAGCATTGTATACATAATCGAGATATTCCTGTGGCGAATCAAGCGCTGCTTCAGCTGCGAGCTGGCCCAGGTTAGGAGGGCAAAGCCTGGCCTGGCAGAACTTTAATGCAGTCTGTAACAATTCCCTGTTCCTGGAAGCCAGCACTCCCACACGCAGGCCGGTTGCACTATATCTTTTGGAAACAGAATCAATGAGGATCAGGTTTTGTTCTATTCCCTCCAGTTGCATGGCCGATGTAAATTCTCCGCCGTCATAACATAATTCCCTGTATACTTCATCGCAGAGAAAAAACAAATCATGCTTCTTTACCAGGTCGCGCAACTGTTCAAGTTCTTCTTTTGAATACAGATAGCCGGTGGGATTATTTGGATTGCAAATAATAATGGCCCGTGTGCGATTCGTTATTCTTTTTTCAAATTCACTGATCGGGGGAAGGGAAAATCCACTTTCAATGCTGGATGTTACAGGTACAACAATGACATCGGAAGCAGTGGCAAAACTGAAGTAATTGGCATAAAAAGGTTCAGGAACGATGATCTCATCTCCTGCATTCAGACATGTCAGCAGGGTAAGGGTTATGGCTTCCGATGCGCCCGTTGTGATGAGAATATCCTGATAGTCGAGGTCTACGCCGATCGTTTTGTAATATCCGGTGAATTTGCGACGCAACGATTCATTACCTGCACTGTGCCCATAATCAATGATCCGTGAATCGATATGACGGATTGCTTCTATTGCATTGGGAGATGTAAGTATATCAGGCTGACCGATATTCAGTCTGTAGACGGTACAGCCTCTTTTGCCTGCCTCTTCAGCCAGCGGAACAAGTTTACGGATAGGAGAATTAGGCATTAACCGGCCTCTGTTTGAGATATTGGGCATGTGATGTGGAGTTAAAAATAAAAAAATCCAGTTAAATAGGGGCTTTGCCCCGGTGTTCAGACTAATTCGCCGCCGCTTCTACCTTTCCTTTAATACGAAGAACCACGGGTTCTTCGGCAGCATTTGAATAAACCGAGATGGATTTGGAAAAATTTCCTGTTATGCGGGTATTATAGCTGACCTTAATGGTTCCCTTATGACCTCTTTTGATGGGTTCTTTAGGCCACTCCGGTATTGTACATCCACAGGATGAACGGACATTCTTTAAAATAAGCGGTTCTTTTCCTGTATTTTTAAATACAAAGGCAAAGGTTCCGTCACCCTTTTCAGGAATAGTGCCAAAATCATGTTCAGTGGTTTCGAATTCAATGGCAGATCCGCTTGTGTTGTTTTCTGCTGTATTTGTTGTTTGTGAACAGCCTATCATAAAACAACATGCAGCCAGGATGACCAGAGAATATACCTTTTTCATAACTTCTGAATAATTCTTTGAAGCAACAAAAATAATGGTTTTCACCAAATGAACTGCATTTTTATAGTTGATAGTTGGAAGTTGATAGTTGAAAGTTGATACTTGACGGTGATTGCGGCGTAGGAAGCAACCATCAACTAACAACTAACAACCCTCAACTAATTGCCGAAATGTTTTATTTTTGTGCGCTTAAGGTAAGTCAGTACAGTCACAAATTTATTACAACATGGAAATTCCCAGCAAATATGACCCGAAACAAGTTGAGGATAAATGGTATAGCTATTGGATGGCAAGGGAATTCTTTAAATCGGTGCCAGATGGTCGTAAACCATATACTATTGTAATTCCGCCGCCCAATGTGACTGGCGTATTGCATATGGGACATATGCTGAACAATACTATTCAGGATATCATGGTACGCAGGGCCAGGATGCAGGGAAAAAATGCTTGCTGGGTACCGGGAACTGACCACGCTTCCATTGCAACAGAAGCCAGGGTAGTGGCAAAACTGAAAAGTGATGGCATCGATAAAAATACGCTTACACGGGAACAATTCCTGGATTATGCATGGGAATGGAAACAAAAACATGGCGGAATCATCCTTGAGCAGTTGAAGAAGCTCGGTGCTTCGTGTGATTGGGAACGCACAAAATTTACGATGGATGAGGAAATGTCGGAAAGTGTGATCCGCGTGTTTGTTGATTTGTATAATAAAGGATTAATCTACCGGGGCATCCGTATGGTAAACTGGGATCCCCAGGCACGAACTGCTGTTTCTGATGAGGAAGTGATTTACCGTGAAGTGAAGTCCAGGTTATACTATGTCAGATACCGGATCGAAGGTTCGGATGAGTATGTTACAATCGCCACCACCAGGCCTGAGACTATCCTTGGAGATACTGCTGTTTGCGTGAACCCGGCAGATGAACGGTATCAGCACCTGACGGGCAAAAAGGTGATCGTGCCCATGGTTAAACGTGTGGTGCCGATAATTCAGGATTCATATGTTGAAATGGAATTTGGCACCGGCTGCCTGAACATCACCCCTGCGCATGATATCAATGACTATGAAATCGGCATCAAATACAATCTTCCCTCGATTGATATATTTAACCTGGACGGTACATTGAGTGAAAAGGCCATGCTGTTTGTAGGAATTGACCGGTTCAAGGCAAGGGACCTGGTAGTGGACCGGCTGAATGAAGAGGGCCTGTTGGTAAAGGTAGAAGATTACATCAATAAGGTTTGATTTTCAGAACGTACGGATTCAGTTATTGAGCCACGTTTAAGCATTCAGTGGTTTGTGAAAATGAAACAAATGGCCGGACCAGCGCTGGAAAATGTAATGAATGACAACATTACGCTTTGTCCGCCGAAATTTAAGAATACTTACCGGAATTGGATGGAGAATGTGAGGGATTGGTGTATCTCGCGCCAGTTGTGGTGGGGCCAGCGGATACCCGCATATTATATCGGAGCCGGTTCCGATTATGTTGTGGCCATGAATGCTCAGGAAGCGCTCGAGGCTGCACGGCTGAAAACCGGAAATCCCGCAATGGGTCCGGATGACCTCCGCCAGGATGAGGATGTGCTGGATACGTGGTTCTCTTCGTGGTTGTGGCCTATTTCTGTTTTTGACGGAATCCGGAATCCCGGCAATCCCGATATTAACTATTACTATCCTACCGATGACCTGATCACAGCGCCCGAAATCCTCTTTTTTTGGGTAGCACGTATGATCATGGCGGGATATGAGTACAGGAAGGAAAAGCCATTTAAAAATGTTTACCTGACGGGTATTGTCCGTGATTCCAAAAAGCGCAAGATGTCGAAATCACTCGGCAACTCGCCTGATCCGCTTGATCTGATCTCGAAGTACAGCGCCGATGGGGTAAGAGTGGGCATGTTATTGTGTTCACCGGCAGGGAATGACCTCTTGTTTGATGAAAGCCTTCCTGAACAAGGACGGAATTTTACAAACAAGATATGGAATGCTTTCCGCCTGGTAAAATCATGGAATGTGGATAAAACATTGCATTCACCACCGGCCTCCGAAAGAGCCATGGTGTGGTTTTATGAGAGACTGAAACAAGGTGTATCTGAAATGGAAGACGCCTATGCTCAATATCGCATTTCAGAAGCACTGATGATAGCCTATAAATTGTTCTGGGATGAATTTTCCTCCTGGTATCTGGAGATTGTAAAGCCCGAATACCAGAAATCAATAGACAGTCGCACTTACCAGACAACCATTGAGATGTTTGAGGTACTTCTGAAAATCCTTCATCCTTTTGTGCCTTTTATTACTGAGGAAATATGGCATTTGCTGAAGGAACGTCCCCAGGGATTCAGTGTGATGTATGAGCGTTCACCCTCGGTTAAGCCCATTGATCATGAAAAGCTTCGTTTGTTCGAACAGGTAAAGGAAATTGTGACTTTCATACGAAATGTACGCGTTGATAACCAGATACCCAATAAGAAGCCCCTCACTTTATATGTAAAGCCGGTCAATTACCAGGGAGATTTTAATCCTGTAATCCTTAAACAGGGAAGCCTTGCAGAAATCAAAATGGTGGAGGGTAAACCGGAAGGTGCCGCCACACTGATCACCACCTACGCTGAATTCTATATTCCGTTGGGCGATTTACATAATGCGGAGGATGAACTGGCCAAACTGCGGAAAGAACTTGAATATGTAAAGGGATTTCTCGAATCCGTGAGGAAGAAACTGGATAATGAGCATTTTACCAGCCATGCTCCTGCCAAGGTAATCGACCTTGAAAATCGCAAAAAGGCCGATGCGGAACAAAAAATACGGGCGATTGAGGAGGCGATCAGGGCCCTGGGGGTTTAGGGGCCACTTAACGGGGCTTTTTTGCTCGCAGATTTTCGCAGATTCCCGCAGATCCATGCTCGCGTTGCTCGCATGAAGAATTTTAACACGGAGGACCACGGAGGAAAGACGGAGGAGCACAGAGTTAACTATGGAACGGCAAAATCGAATGCAATGAGATTTTTCTTTGTGACCTCAAAAGCCGCGTTAAGCTCTAATCAAACCTCTGTGAAACTCTGTGTAAAATTTTGGCCATCTCACCCTTTACCCGTATGTTTTCTTCAAAATTCCCGCAGATAACATAGATTTTAACGGGGCTTTTTTGCTCGCAGATTTTCGCTGATTTCGCAGATCACTATTCATTTCGTCACCAAAGATTGGTCATTCGTCACTCAAACCCCCCCCTCCACTCGTCACCCGTTCCCCCTCACTCCTCACTTTCCCTCATTCTATTCGTCAATATTATATTCCTGTTGCAGGCAAAATCTCGTAATACATAGAAAATCTTATCCAAATTCTCATGAAAAGAATAATCCGCTTAATTGTTTTAATAGCATGTGGAACGGTATTATTCACCCATGCCAGGGCACAGGAGAAATCGAACCTGATTACTCCCAGCTATATATTCGAATTCAGGCAGTCATCCAAAAGTGATACAGTAACAACAATGTATTGTGTTTTAAATGTAGATGACATAATACGATACATAAAAATCTTTGTCACCTATAATGATAAAACCAGACAATATTATACAAGAAATATTCTGAATGACAAGTCAACAGATTATTTTGTTGAGTTAGATATGGTATATATCAAGATCATGGAGCAACTGAGTGATCCTTTTGTGATCATTGAAGGAGAAGAAAGAACGGGCGGGAGAAAAATCCTCAATGAAAGAGATGCGAGGGGTTGGGCAATTAATCCGAAACATGAAAGAGCAAAATGGAAAAGATCAATGGCCAGGATTGATTCAATGGATTTAGCCAGGCATTCCGATAATGTCTATGCGGGAAAACACAGCACACCAAAGAACAAGGATATAAAAGCCGGTGGGGTCACCTTATTATCCCAGTCATCATCTGTCCAAAAAACAGTATCATTAACTCCAAGTAAGGATGCCTATTTGTATATGACAATGAAACCGGGCTATGAATATTATGCTTCGACAAATTTCGGTTCGAGCAACAGGTTTTATTCAGGTGAATGGAGTGCCAGTAATTACAAGGTAAATCAACGAAGTGTCATGGATTTTGATGTAGCATCAATCCCATCAGGTGCCGTCATTTTAGAAGCCAGGCTTACCCTTTATTCCATGTCCCCTCAGGTCAATGATGATTATCGTCATTCGAGCAGCCTGATCCGGCCGAACTCAGTTTACAAATCGAATGTAAGCTGTATTGAGCGTGTCACCTCAGCGTGGACGGAATCGACAGTCACCTATAGTACACAGCCGGCTACATCTTCCAGTCACAGGATAATATTGCCCGAATCCCAGGCATATGATCAGAATTATGTTGACTTCGATGTCACGGGCATGGTGCAGGATATGTTCAATAATCCGGGTGAAAGTTTTGGTTTCATGCTTCGTTTGGAAAATGAAATCAAATACAGCCGCATGGCTTTCTGTTCACGTGATCACTCCGATACAGCACGATGGCCCAGGTTGGAAGTCACATACAGGATTGCCGATAAGTTAAGTGCATTTTACCACCATAGTTTCATACTGAAAACAGATGGAAGTTTATGGGCATGGGGTGGCAATATGAATGGGGAGCTCGGTGACGGAACAACAACCGACAGAAATACCCAGGTGCAGATTGGCTCCAATGAGTGGAAACAAGTTGCTGCCGGATATAATCATTCCCTGGCCATAAAAACAGACGGATCTCTTTGGGCCTGGGGTTTAAACTTCCTGGGACAATTGGGTGACGGAACTACAACCGAAAAGCATTCACCGGTTAAAATTGGCACAGCCGGTGACTGGGTGCAGATTTCGGCAGGAAATAACTACTCGGTTGCCATCAAAGCAGACGGAACACTATGGGCTTGGGGTTACAATGATAAAGGCCAGTTGGGAAATGGTTACACCGTTCCCAAATATGCCCCGGTAAAAATCGGAACCTCATCTGATTGGAAAATGGTGGTAGCGCGGAATAATTTCACACTGGCCATCAAAAACGACAGTACCTTATGGGCATGGGGTAGCAACAACTACGGTCAGTTGGGAAATGGAACAGCAATAGATAAATATACCCCCGTGCAAATTGGAAGTGAAAGGGACTGGAAAACCATATCTGCGGGTTGGGATCATGCAATGGCAATTAAATATAATGGAACCCTGTGGACCTGGGGCCGTAACAATTACGGTCAGCTGGGCGACACCTCAAAAGCAACACGATTCCTGCCCAAGATTGTAGACTATTCTTCCGACTGGAAAGATATTTCTGCGGGCGCTCAACATTCATTAGCCACGAAGGCCGACGGAACCCTATGGTCGTGGGGATACAATTATTACGGCCAATTGGGAAATGGATTAGACGGAAGTGCTGAATTTACACCGCTGCCTGTCGATGGTATAACGGATTGCGCCCAGATTGCTGCAGGAAGCTATTATTCACTGATATTGAAACCCGATGGCAGTTATTGCGGAAGTGGTTTAAATAATTCAGGTCAGCTCGGAAACGGAAGTAATGAAAATATATTTTCATTCGCTTGTGTTACAGGCGCTGAGCAGTTAAAATCCGCTGTGGCTCAGCAGGGATCTGAAAAATCTTCAATCCCGGAGATTGAACCTCAGGGTGTTTTGATGGAACAAAATTATCCCAATCCTTCAACCGGAATCACCACTATTGATTGCTATGTGAACGATATTGCAGGAGATGCCGGAATAGTCTTGTATAATATGTCGGGTATTGTTGTTCACCAACAACCTGTGATGAACAGGGGTTATTCAAGCATCACCCTTGATTTACGGAATTTACCTTCTGGTATCTATCTTTATAACCTGATGATTGATGGCATCGGCATGACAGATAAGAGAAGAATGGTATTGATCAAGCAATAACCGGTGAATGGTTACTTTGGCTGGTGGCTTGTGTGATTGGGTCACCAGTCACCAGTCACCAGTCACTTCTTACGGGGCAAGCCTGTGAATCTCCCACATGCTGCCATTCAGCCGATATTCAAACCGGTCATGAAGCCGGTTTTCCCTTCCCTGCCAAAATTCAATCGTATTTGGAAATAATTTGTAACCGCCCCAGTTTTCAGGTCTTTCAAGAATTCTGGTTTTGAATAGCAGTTCATAATCCTTTTGAAGATTATCGAGATATTCACGGCTTGGCACTATGTGACTCTGGGGAGAGGCCCATGCACCGATCTTGCTTCCTTCGGGACGGGACTGAAAATATTCATCGGATATATGCCGGGGTGTTTTTGATACCCTGCCCTCAATCCTTACCTGCCTTTCAATTTGCGGCCAGAAAAAAAGCAGGGATGCGTTGGGATTTTGTTCGATCTGTATTCCCTTCCTGCTTTCATAATTGCTAAAAAAGGTGAACCCGTCATGATCCAGGTTTTTCAGTAAGACTACCCTTGAGGAGGGTTTACCTTCATTCCCCACAGTGGATAATACCATGGCGGTTGGCTCTGAAACATTTGCCTTGAGGGCATCATTCAGCCAGTAACGAAACTGAACGACGGGATCTGAGTCCAGATTATCAATTTCAAGCTGAGAATAGGTATATTCTTTTCTGAGTTCGTTTATATCCGACATGTTTCTTGGGAAATGTCCATGTAGAACAGCTCAGATGGCCATTGGTTCAAATTTTATGTCCCTTGCATTCCTGATGCTAGCATTGAGTTCAAAGCCGGCCAGAAGGGCCAGGGCATTAAAATTCATCCACAGCATTACAGCGATCAGGGTGCCGATCGATCCGAAAAACCGGTTAAAAGGTGCGAAGTGATTTACAAAGTAGGAGAACCCAATCGACGTAAGTATAGACAACAGCGTGGCCAGAATAGAACCAGGGGTGAAAAATCTCCATCTTGTTTTTCTCGAAGGGGCCAGGTAATAAAGAAATGAAATGGCCATAAATGTAAGCGTTAATATAACAATCCATTTTCCAAGCTGAAGAAGCACGTAATTACCATAATCCATGATGATGCCATGCGTATAGAGGTATTTTATCCCCAGGTTACTGAAAAACAATAATATAGCTGACAAAGTAACAAGAACAAAAAGTATGGCAAACAGGCCTACTGCTATTAATCTTCGGTCAATCCACTGACGGGTTTCCATGGTATGATACGTAGCGTTAAAAGCCAGGATAATACCGTTGATTCCCTTCTGGACAAAAAAAAGCGTAATAAGGAAACCAAATATCTGTAAGCCGTTGTGTTTTTCCTCCAGTAATAATTCCAGCGCAGCGTAGGAATTTTGAGGGATGACCTCCATAAGAATTTCCATCAGACCCTGCTGAAAATTTCGGATCGGCAGGTAGGGAATCAGTCCAAGCAGAAAAATGATCGCCGGACCAAGTGCCAGTAAAAAATGAAAGGCGATGGAGGTTGCCCTTATGTTAAGAGATCCCTTGGAAAGCCCTCTTATGAAATAGGAAATGACTTCATAGGCAGACAGGCCTTTGGTGCCCGGAAATTTGATAAGCTTGCTCCACCGGACAAGTTTTTTATTTCGAAAATTCACCTTAAAGGTAGGAGCGTGTCGGT
>Ga0105092_10001056_pt1 | contig 14684 bp, 13 predicted proteins | sample PPLLak2March2015_FD_87021 | JGI IMG/M metagenome (GOLD analysis project Ga0105092, IMG submission 87021) | Freshwater sediment microbial communities from Prairie Pothole Lake near Jamestown, North Dakota, USA - PPLs Lake P7 Core (1) Depth... | ecosystem: Environmental > Aquatic > Freshwater >... | reverse complement strand
TAAGCGTTCCAGTATCACTGCAAAATCACCCAGCTTCTGCTTCTTAAATACCCAGCGTTTATCCTTCCAGGATGTATACAATTCCGTATTTATTTTCTTTGATACCTCAATCCTGGCTATTTTGGTTTCTTTACGCTGAGGTTCGGGTAAATTTTCAGTTATTTGTGGACTGACCAGCATTCTTTCGGAGGATTTGTAAAATGAGGCTTTCTGATTGGGTTCGATTAATACTTTTTCTTTTCTGCCACTTTTACCGGTACTTTCAATACTGATCTTACCCTCTACCAGGGTAGTCTCAATAATATCTTCTTCAGGATAAGCTTTTACATTAAATGCAGTTCCCAGGGCTTTAATGGCAAGTCCTGAAGAATAGACCTGAAATGGAATACTCTTATTCCGGGTTACAATAAAATAGGCCTCCCCCTCAAGGAAAATATTCCTGTTTTCCTGATTGTAGTTGCGATGGTATGAGATTTTACTGCCGGCATTCAGCCATATTGTGGTTCCGTCAGAAAGTGTAACGAATGACTTTGCACCGCGCGGGGCTTCAATTACATAGGAATCCCGATCCTGATCCGTTTTGCTGTCAAAAATTACCCGGGAGGCTATTCCACCGATCAGCAAAGCCAAAATCAATGCCGCAGCAACCCTTGGTCCGCGTAACAGGTTACCGCGAGACCTCAGATTATGCGTACCTTCTCCAATGTCCTGGCGGACCAGGTTCCTGTTCCTGAAGCTGAGCCATGATCTTTCATATTGATCACCGGCAGATGGTGCAAAAACAGTTGCTGATAACCAAACTTCCCGTATGTGTTCATAATACTTCTTATTCTCGTCGCTTTGTTGAATCCACTCCCATGCCAAAGCCATATCTGCTTCAGTGGCAGTTCCATCCAGACAATTGATAAGTATCGGATCGATTTCACCGGTATTCATATTTTCTTTTTCAATGAATTAATGTCTCAACAATAGACAACCGGAAAACTGTTTAGGATGACAAGGGGTGTGAGAAAAATGGAAAATAGGCTGTAGGCTGAAGGTTGTAGGCTGTAGGCTGAAAAGAGCGATGATCGTAAATCGTAAATCGTAAACCTGCCTGCCGGCAGGCAGGTCGTAAATCGTAATTCTACCCCATATATTCCTTCAGCTCTTCCCTCAGTCTGGCGAGGGCTCTGGAAATCTGGGTGCGGACGGTATTTACTGAAATGTTCAGTTTTTCGGCAATGGCATCATTCTTAAGGTTATCGTAACGGCTTAACATGAATACCTCCCTGCATTGATGCGGAAGACAGTTTATCGCTTTTTCCAGAACCTGTTCCAGTTCATTTTCCAGAACACGCGACAAGGGATATTCATCGCTTAATATGCTCCCTGAATCATCGGTTGCTGTATGGTACCTGAAATACAGCAGGTATCGCTCCTTTATTTGCCAGTGTTTGATAGAATTCAAACAATGATTAAAAACACTTTTAAAAAGATATGCTTTTAATGAGATTCCAATATGGATCGTCAGGCGGCCTTCCCATAAATTAATTAAAGTCTTTTCTACGGCCTCCTCGCCTGCAACTTCATCCCTCGATATTTGTACTGCATATTTCAACAATACCGGATAGTATGTCCTGAAAATATATTCAAACGCATTTTCATCACCGGCGTGCAATCGTTCAAGAATATTTTTCTCAAGCAGGTTCACAAATCAGGAAATTTGCAATCGTAAATCCTACAGCCATTACAGCTGTTTTTTAGCGGCTAGTTTCAGGGCTTCGATGGTGGTATAATACTTTGTGATCATATTTGGCACTTCCCAATCGGGTAATTTTCCTTCAATCAGATAATGAAAGTATTTTTCAGCGACTTGTGCGAAATGCGCTTCATGACCTGTCTTGTATTTTTCAGGAATTTCCAGGCTCCACATGGTATTGGATGTTTTCATAACGGATATTCCGGGATAAAGCACGGCAATGCTCTGATCAATGGCTTTCCGGAGATCCGTTTCAAATGTCCCGGGTTCCCTTTTACCGGTCAGTTCTATATAAAGAACCGGCTTATAACCCTGCTCCCTGTTTTGCTTTATGATGAGATTGCATTCTGTCCCCCGCATTATGCTGTAATGCGTGTCCCCAGCTCCCTCGGGTGCCTCATAGTTCCATGCGACTGACACTTTTGCATATTTACCCTTAATTCTGTAAAGCATCTCCCCATTTGAATAAATCTGTAAAACATTACCTTTCAGGTATTCTTTCAGGTAGCCTGGATAACTTTCCAGTCGGGTCAGTTTATTGAACATCGCTGGCGTAAGATCAGTGTGCCAATGACTTGCAGAAACCATTTCAATATCGGTTCTTTCAACAATCCGGTCCGGAAACGCTGCCCATTGCACCAGGTCAACCAGGTGTGTTGTAACATCCACAATTCCTTCACCCTGCTGGTTTACGTCAAAAAACCAGGCAGGACGCTTTATCGGATTGCCTGAAACATATTTGAAGAAATGGTGTACACTTTCTTTCGTTATAGCGGGATTTTCAGAAGTACCATCCTGCAATTCGCCAAAAATACCACTGATTTTCGCCAATTCACGCTGGATAATGTTCGTGATCTCATAACGCTCAGTCATGATATCATAAACCAGAACTCCTTTCTGCTCTGCTGATTTAAATGATTCTTCCAGCATGGGCAGGTAATCCGGAGAAATCACCATTGGTTTATCTGCCAGCACATTGATGCCTGCATCTACAGCTTTCTTAATATATTCAGTCTTCTTGGCATTATTCCCGGCAACGATCATTACATTTCCCGGTTTTTCAGCCAACATTTTTTCGAGGTAGTCAGCACCTGTATATACAACTTCATTCCAACGGGTAGGCTCAGAACCCCTTTCATTGTACCCCTTTATAATGGCCAGGTGATCCCCAACATCAGGTCCTTCCGGTGCAAAGACAAACACGTCCGGATCAATCTGGTCCTGCATGGTCTTTTGAATTAGCGCCGCATGAAAGTGACCGGGGTCAAGGATCATCAGTTTAACTTCACCTTTTGTCCCGGTGTAGGTTGGTTTATTTTCCGGTTTTTGCATTTTTTTACCGTTACAGGCCGCGATTAGGATTGCCAGCCCGAAGATTATATAAGGCACGATTTTATTCATTGTTATAATGGAATTTTTAAATTCTATTCCAATGATTTACAAACCTCCTGGTTCACCTTTCTGATACGGCTTTCATCCAGCTTTATAACTTTCCTGTCATAAGTCATTAAACCGTTGACTTCCACTTCTACATCGGTAGTCTGGGTGTAGACAGCTGCAGAGTAACATGAAGGAATCAGCTTCTTCAGTTTTTCGGCCAGGTTAACATATGCATCTGTGGCTTCCGCTGATGTTTTATATTGAACGTATCCCCAGTTCTGATCCTGCTTCCAAAGGTGGTCCCCGACGGCAAGACCGATTCCGCCATATTCACCCAAAACACAGGCACGTCTGGCATCATATAGAAAAATCTTTGGATCCGGATAATTGTGGATGTCGAGCATATCGCCTGTGTCATAATGATTACCCCCGCTGGCAGGATTTACAAGCCGGGACGGATCATAGTTTTTTGTCCATTCCACAATTTCCATGGTTTTAAACTGACCCCAGGATTCATTAAAGGTAACCCAGGTGACTATACAGGGATTGGAATAACACAGATCCATGATCTCTTTCCATTCTTTGCGGTAGTTTTCATCCGAAAGGGCACTTCGCTCAAATTCAGGACCATTGAAAAAACTGTGCATCTGCCATACCGGTCCGTGATCACTGTTCGGCATATCCTGCCAGACAAGGATTCCCTCTCTGTCGCAATGGTAATACCAGCGTGCGGGCTCAACCTTAACATGTTTCCGGATCATGTTAAAACCAAAGTCCTTGGTTTTTTTAATGTCAAACAGGAGGGCTGCATCATCCGGTGCAGTGTAAAGCCCGTCCGGCCACCATCCCTGATCCAGGGGGCCAAACTGGAAATAGTTTCTGTTGTTAAGCTGTAGCCTGACAATTCCATTCAGATCACGCCGGGTGGAAATTTTCCGCATCCCAAAATAGCTTTTAACTTTGTCGGCAATGCCCTGATTTCGTATCACATTGATTTCCAAGTCATAGAGAAACGGTGATTCGGGACTCCAAAGTTTAGGCTGCGGTACACCCAGCAGAACCTCCTGTTCTGCAGCAGCCTTACCGGTTGCCAACACCTGGCCTTTATCCAGTAATTTGACTTCCACAATATCACCCTGCATGAAGTCTTCTGCTATTGCTGTAACCGAAACCGTACCGGCATCAACATCCGGAACCGTCTTTATCCTGTTAATGAAGACCTTATCAACCGGTTCAAGCCAAACCGTTTGCCATATACCGGTTACAGCCGTATATAAAATTCCTTCGGGTTTGTTGACCTGCTTGCCCCTTGGCTGGTATCCCTCATCCGTGGGATCCCAAACCCTGACCACGAGCTTTTGGTTTTTATTCCTGGCGAGAAATGGGGTTATATCAAGACTGAACGGGGTATATCCCCCCGAGTGGTATCCGGCTTTTATATCGTTAATCCAGATATCCGCCTTCCAGTCCACTGCGCCGAAATGAAGTATGATCCTCCTGCCTTTCCAGGATTCAGGAACAGAGAAGGAACGATGGTACCAAAGCTCATTCTTTTCTCCGACAGCTTTTTGTACACCGGACAGGCTTGATTCAACTGCAAAAGGGACCAGTATTTTTCCATCGAATTTGCCGGGCACGGATGCCCCTTTGGGAAGAATTGCATATTCCCATAGCCCGTTCAGATTTTGCCATTGATCGCGCACAAGCTGCGGCCGTGGATATTCAGGTAAAGGATTGGCCGGCGAGAGTTTCTCACCCCAGGTTGTCCGGATCCTGTCACCGGCGGCTTTCCATTCCTGTGCCCTTATATCAGCCACTGAGAAAATAACAATTGCAAAAACCATAATCCTGAAATTCTTCATATTTCGATATTTAAATATTGTATCAATGATCGATGCAATTTATGAATTTTCAATTCGGTTTAACACTGGACAGTCTATATTTTCTTTGTACACAGGATTAATATACCTCCACATTTGATATCAGCGGACAGGCTTTCGATTCTGAAAAACGGATCCTAATCCTATCCGTTTCTACCGGATCGATTTTCACAATCCTCTTGTAGCCGACGGTAGTGGCTGATGCTGCTTCCTTCCATTCTTTGCCGGCCCGGACATCAATACCAAATCTTTTTACCCTTTGTCCCAGTTTAATATACTCCTGGAGGATAATATAGTTAACCTCCCTAATGCTACCCAGGTCAATTTCAAGAACTCCGCCGGTCACATCATCATCCGTTGCCCAGTATGTGTCAGGATTCCCATCCGTGACGGAGGAACCAGCGTATAATTTTGATTTTCCGCGATATGAATCGGATTTAACCTTTGCCTTCAGAGCAAAATTGACTTTGAAAGCTTCATCAAGCAATTTTCTCCATTCCAGAAGGTTTTTAACATCGATCTCATGGAACACACCCCGCCGGTCAGGAGGAATATTCAGAAGCAAATTCGAACCACGGCCTACCGAGGTCAGGTATATGTCAAACAACTGTTGCGGCGATTTTACAAGGCTGTCTTCCCCTGCATGATAAAACCAGCCCGGCCTAATGGATACATCCACCTCGGCGGGTATCCACTTTTTTCCGTTCTCCTCGCCAGTATTGAGCAATTCGGTTATATTCGGCTTGCCGGCAAAAATGGTATCTGCATTCAGGGTATTCCAATTGGTTTCATTTACATAACCGCTTTCATTTCCACACCAACGTATGTCAGGTCCCGCATCGCTGAAAAAAATGACTTCCGGAGCCATTCCTCTCACCATTTCCAAAGTCGAAGGCCAGTCATAATATGTTTTTCCATCAATCCTTCTTTTTTCCCTCGCGCCGCCATAGTAGCCATCACCTCCGTTGGCGCCGTCAAACCACATTTCAAATACCGGGTTGTATAAACCAAAGAGTTCTTTAAGCTGGTTGCGGTAATATTCAATATAGGCAGGCGTCCCATAATCGGCCCGGTTACGGTCCCAGGGTGACAGGTATACGCCGAATTTAAGTCCGTGTTTTCGGCAGGCATCGTGAACTTCCTGCACAACATTTCCCTGGCCGTTTTTCCATTTGCTGTTTTTTACGGAATGTTCCGTGAATTTACTTGGCCAGAGACAAAATCCGTCGTGATGCTTACAGGTAAGCACCAAACCTTTAAAACCGGCCTTCTTAATTGTCTCAACCCATTGGTCCGTATCGAGGCTTTCAGGGTTAAATATTTCGGGATTTTCATCACCATAACCCCATTCCTTATCCGTAAAGGTATTTGTGGTAAAATGTACAAAAGCATTCATTTCCATTGCATGCCAGGCCAATTGTCTGGCCGTGGGAACAGGTCCTGAAGCTGCAGGCGGGGTGACATCACCACGGGAACAGGCAATCCCTGAAAGGAATATTGCGAAAATGCCAAATAGTTTATTCATAATGCTGATTTTAGCGTTATTGGTTTACGGGTAGCCAGGATCTTTTTTATATTGGGATTTGTAGTATTCCGGCACATTGGCCGCAGAGTCAAACCGATGATTTTCTGTACAATTATACAATATTAAGTTATATTTAATTCTACTTTGACAGATTTAAATAATTTGAAATCAATTTCGTCCATACAGGACTTTGAATGATCCACGTGATCATTTTTCTACCGATATTTTGTCTCTACGAGACTGAAAAGTGCCGGAGGTACTAAATATCGGTAGAAAAGAAGTCCCCAATATGACTCTGCAGTCCCATAGGGACGAAATATCTGAAATCTATCAAAGTAGAATTACTCTGGTTCCCTGTTTATTAATTTGTCAACATAACAATATTTATTCTCATGAAACGAAAGAGATTTATCTCCGCCCTGTCTCTCGGAATTCCTAAAAGCGCCTATCGTTCACTCTAATCTTTCAAATTCAAATTGGGGGAAACCAGACCTTCCGTCAAGGGTATAGCTCAGGAATTTTAATTTGTAGAAATTGTTGGCTGAAGTATGAAAAATGTAATTGTAATGGGATTTTACAGCGTAGGAAGCTGAACCCCCGGTAACATCCACTGTGACCCCTTTCCATTTGTACCCCGGAATATCACGCTGATGCATAAACTGGTAATCAGAAACCATCGAAATTTTTATATCCTGGAAGGATGTCACCGAATCCAGCACAGCCTCGGTTTGGCCCTCATTCAGAAACGATCCGCCCACCAGGTAGGGGATTGTAACTCCAAATAGCGTAGCCAGATCGTAATATGGCCCAAAGGCGAGGTCCCATTCTGATTTGTCGGGTTCAAGGGTTACCTGCTGATTGCTTTCAAAATCGTAGTATACATAATTAACCGATTCGTCTTTAATTACGGTTATAGTATCAGTTTTTCCGGAGATCTGTTCTTTATAAAAAAACCGGTAAGCCGAATCATTCACTTCCAGGAATACGATCCGTTTTATGCCGGTAAAATGGTCTCCGGTATGATATCCTAGTAAATACAGGTTATGGGAGTAAACTTTCGCGTTTTCCTCAAAACTTACCCAATCCCCTACAGCAGTGGAATCCGGGAACAACGATGGCATATCAAAGAGGTGATCAATACTTTCAGGCATATTCTCCGCAGCATCCGGCAGGGTCTGTCCTGTATTGAATATGAACCAGCCTGCTCCTGAATTGGTGACGATATGCCAACCCGTTTCACCACATTCAAAACCAAGGTGCCAAGAGTCTATTGAAACAGATTTGACGACTCTGCCGGTCTCGAAATCAAAAAAACTTTGGTAAAGCTGCACTGAATCAGCAATGAGGGTGACTTTCCCTTCATAGGATCCCACACGTTCATCTTCTTCAAAACAGGAAAGCAGGGTGAGAACTGTCATTATGGTAAACAGGAGAGACCGGTTCATGCTTTTAAGTTTTGCTGATACGGTATAACAACCTGATGAAAAAGGTGCGACCGTACCCGGCGGGTGCGGCTTCATTTGAGCTTCCATGTATGGTTAAGCTTCCAAAAGTATCTATCAGGGTTACATCAAGAATATTTTTTATACCCGCAGAAAGACTTAAATTATCGCCGAAGAAATCCTTGATAGCAGTAAAATCAAGAGTATGGTAACTTGCAAGGTATTGCTGGCCAATTCCTGCCAGTTGACCATCTGAATCATAATTGCCGGCAAACTCAAGATAGGAATCCGTATATTTATAATATATGGCCATTTGAATTTTGTATTTTTCTATCCTGTAGTTTAAGGAAGTCACCCAGTCGGATGAATAATCAAACCGGTCCTTCGTGGCGAGACGCAGCCTGCCCGTCCGGATGATGCCGGCATTGAGATTAAGGGAGGGTGATAATCTGTACCCGATCTTGATTTCCGCACCCCAGGTCTTGTAATTTTCACCCGGCACATTGAAATACTTACCCCATCCTGGTTGCTGCGTATTGATTGCCAGCTGAATAGCATGGTCAATTGAATTATAATACAGTCCTGTTTCGATATTAAAGGCATGCCTGTTTCGTGTCAATGCATAGTTCGCAGACAAACTTAAGTTTTCGGCGGTTTCCGAATCCAGGTTTTCATTACCGTGAATTTCGTGGTTGTTATCGATGAATTCCAGGTAAAGCTGTTTTAATGAAGGAGCCCTGAAACCCTTGGCATATGAGGCTCGCACTACAAGGTTGGCCGGATTGTATTTCACGTTAAATGCATACACGACCGGAGCCTTGTAATCGGAATTATGCATCAGCCTGAAGCCTGGCTGAAGGCTCAGAAATTTTATGGGCCGGAAGATCATGTTCATAAAACCCGAAACATCCAATATATCTCTGTATCCCCCTGTACGCTTTCCATCTGCAGATTCATAATTGAAATCAAAGCCGGTTTGATATTCAAATTTTTTTCCGGGTATATTGGAGACAAAACCCCTGGCAGTAAACATCTGAAAAGTCGTGGTATCATGAAGATCGGCATAACCGGCAATGGATTTCCTCAGGTTCACCAGGTCATTCAGGTATGTGATCTTTCTTTTCTTATAAAAGGAATAACCCGCCTGCAGGTTAAGCACAAAATCATCGTTGAATGTATTCACCATACCGGCACGGTTATTCAGCCTGGTTGTATAATGGTATCCGTCCAGAGCTTTCTCATACAGGTTGTCCAGCGTCAGTGCCCCAGGGTCACGAAGCTCCTCATTCATATAATCTGAGTTCAGGGTTGCCCTGAGCTTATTGCGGCGATACTGATAACCCAAACCCATGATATACTGTAATTTAGGTTTCCATATTTTGTTTCTTGCTGTGTCCACCGGGCCCCATCCCGAAAAGAAATTCCTGCCCGCGTTTATGGAAAAACTGTTATGGCCTGTTCTCCCTGAAATGGAAGTATTCAGATTATAGGTGCCCACAGTCTCATAATAAGAATCCGCCCTGGCCTGAAGTTTTCTTGCCGAATTATCGGCCGTTATAATATTAATTACTCCGGCAAGGGCGCTGCTGCCATAAATAACAGACATTGGACCTTCAATGACCTCTATATGGTCGACATTGATCAAGGAAAGCTGGCCAAGATCGATCCATTCTGCAATCCTCCCCGTCACCGGCATCCCGTCTATAAGTATTTTAATATATTCGCCTGACAGTCCGTGCAGGCGTATAAAATCCCCAAGGATACCTTCGGAACGATATTGAAAGCTGAGTTCATTTTTTAGGAGATCGCCTAAGTTGCTTGCTGCCTTAAGCTGAAATTGCTTCGGATCGATCACATTGATCCTGTAAATTGACCTGTCGGCGGGCTGCGGTCTGAACTGACCTGTTACAACCACCTGATCAAGCTGGTAATAATCCGGAGAAAGGTTCACAACATGGGATCCGCCTTTGACCACGGTATCCGTTATGGTCTTGTATCCGACGGATGAAATCTCAATGATGAAGGGCAAATCCAGATTCAGTTTCACCTCGCCTTGGGTATCAGTCACCTGTTTGTCCTGTACCGGACCTTCAAAATGTCGTGCCGTTACGTAGGCATATTCAATCGGGACGCGGCTGATCTTATCCTTCAGTTGTATTGTAATAGACTGGGAATAAGAATGCTGAAATGGAAAGGTAAAGAATGCAAAAAGCAAAAGCCTGATCATCACATTCATTGCGACCTTTGTGGAATCTTTGCATTCTTTGTCCCTGACTGACAAACAGGAAGTGTTAATGAAAGACTGATCCGTTGCATTAATGTTATTCAATCTTTTTGAGCCTAAAATCAATTGTTCCTGCTGCAAGTCCGTCATAACCGGTGAAATACAACTGGTATTTCACTGAATCCACCGACTGTATAAAATAACTCACACTATCAGCCAGGGAAACTTCATGGGTTACAGGATCCGAAACCTTCCAGTCAAATCCGATGATATCGGCATCACCCGAATAACCGCCCGAAGCATCTGATTCCAGCGCACTTTCAGGAGGAATACCGGACACCCTGGCTACTTCTACGCCTGAATTGGATAATACTCCCGTGAAGGAATAATTCATTATTACACCCGGACCTGCAGGAATCTGAACCACATACCGGGTGAACAACAGATCCCATTGATCCTTAAGTGGTTCAACTTCAACAATTTCCTGGTTTACAATGGAATAATGGATAAAATTCCGGGTACCAACATAGGATGTTGCCACCACTGTGGCATTTACCGGTTCCGAACCATCAAGATTAGCCCAGGAAAGTAAATGCGTTGCGTTACTGCCGATTCGTTTGCGGTAATAAAACTTTTTCAAAATGCCGTTTGTAAGTTTGATGACATAAATTGAATCCCCGTAAACATTATGATCGGCCATATTGTAATGGCCCCACCCGAAATTAAAAGGATCCGCCGGATTTGAATTCAGGTTGAAGGCACCAATATTCCAGCCTGATTTATCATTGAACCTTTGTCTGAGAGAAGATATTGTGTTTTCATTTATTGTTTCCCAATCCGTAGTATCACCAACGCAGTACAGTTCCACCTCTGCTCCTTCATTGATAAGAACCGTGGCACTTTGGACCGGAACGGAAAATGCGATGTCCCAGTCACTGCGGTTCACCGTCTTGACCGTACCATCAGCCAGACTGAAATATACATCTGATCCGCTGTTTGCCCCCATATCTACAGTAGAAATAATATATTGATCGTTGTTATTCTCTTTTTCACAGGCAAGCAACAGGATAATGGGTATAATTTTTATTAAAGTTCTCATGGTTATATAGGTATATATAATTAAATGACAAAGCATTACGCTTTGAACAAATTAAAAATCAATAAAAACAATCAGATTGAAAGGCAAGGGGAGGGAGGTCCGCGGAAGCCAAAAACAGTATAATATTTTGAATCCAATGGTTGCTGCGAATCACAGCTAACCGTTATACCGGAATTCTTTTCCTGAAAAAACGCTAACCGGTCAAAGTACGGGTTGTCCGATGAAGCAACCCGGGAGTCTGAAACCGGGTGACTGTAATAACAATTGATTTTGCTGTCATAGTACTGCAAAGGAATATTTTCCGCATAAACCGGCCGTATTGACAGGTATTGTCGAGCCTGCAATACTTTTCCGGTAATGCCTACTACCAGGAATACCCATATAAGGGATAAGTAGATAATATAGGGCAAAACAGAATTTAAGCTTCCTATAAAAAACATCTGGTTATGTTTTGTGGATCAAAATTAATAAATAGTAACCTAATAATTACGTGTCTTTACAGAAAGTCGATCAAATCATACATTAAGGTAACACCACTATTTCTTAAATGTTCGGCTATAAATAATCATTGCCCAAATACCCTCATCCGGTATCTTTCCATCATATTTCGGCATTTCATCTCGTCCCAGCTTTGTTTTGCCAAAAAGTTCACCGTCCGTTTGATTCTGATAGGAGGGTTTGGAAAAATCGCCGGAAAAAGTTTCGAGGGTTCTTGCTTTTACGCCGTCTCCCAATCCGGTTTTTCCATGGCATGATGCACAATGCTTATTATAAAGTTCCTTTCCGGTTGCCAGTGAAGCCGCATCTGTTTTTACCGGATTCTTCATGGCTTTGTATTTGGCATCAATTTCCCAGGGTGTCTGCCTTGAATTGATCATTGACATAAGCACGGGAATTAAAACAGGAATTATACAACTGACAAGGATGGTTCTGTGGTTGAAGTTTCTCATGGGTATCTGATTTTTGTCTTATTGTTTTACAAGATTTATACCAAAATTAAAATAATAACAGAAAAGACATTTAATTCTACTTTGACATAATTAAATAATGTGAAATCAAAATCGTCCCTGCGAGACTTGCAGAGCCCGGTTCCGTTCAGTGTGTTTCGACCCAACCGTTTATTATGCTCCTGAATGTTGAAGAAACATTTGTACCGAGCATGCAAAAATAAATATGAATGACCATAAACATAGATATGATAAAACCTGTCACAATATGGATCAGATCAGTGAGGAACAATCCGCTTACAGTAAATATCTTTCCGACAATAACCTCGGGGAACAGCATAGCCCAGCCGGAAATAATAACCAGAGGAAGCAAGATATACATTACGATAAAATAGGCCAATTGCTGTAACGGGTTGAATTTCCGGGTTGAGTTAATCGGGTATGGAGGCGTGACATTCTTAAATATCCCCACTGTGTAATACCTGAATTGCTGCACCAGTGTGTTACGGAATTTATCTCCTGAAACCTTGTAATGTATGCTGTTTCCGGTAAGCTTGTTCGCTATGAAAAAAACCAAATAATTACAAGTCAGTATAACTGCGGAGATGTTATGAAGGGTTACAGCAAAGTCAAATTGCATGAAGGATCTTTCAGGATCTGAAAACTGCATACTGATCCCGCTGATTATCAATGCCAGGCATAGTAAAGCATTGGCTAAATGCCACAGGCGAATCCACAATGGATAATGATATATTCTGCCAGCCATATTATTGTGATCGTTTTTTATGAATTATGAATAATGTGAAATGAACGGCCAACAGGAAAAGTGTCATGATAAACAAGATAATGCTCAACCTGTTAAGCCATATGTTCCGGTTGGCCCCGATGATAAAAGCATTGTTAAGTATTACGGCATTCAGGAATCCGGCTTTCGTTCTGTCTTCTTTGACGCGGAATTTATATAATGAACTCATCATAAGGGAATTCTGAGAATGACACTCCACACAACGTCTGACAGCCTTTTCTGCCGGCACGATCCGGTGCGCCACCAGGAGGCTGTCATTCAGTCTGGCATGGCACTCGATACAACGGACCTGGCTGAAATGCAGTGCCTGATTCGGCAGCCATTCATGTTTCCTCATTATGTCGATTTCTTCCCTGTCAGTGAGGAGTTGGAAGTGCGCGAAATCAGCGTGGCAATTCAGGCAAATTTGATTATCATAGGCAATGGACTGTTTGATGTTCCTGGAATCCCTGATATTAATACGGTATGAATGTGGATCATGACATTTCCAGCATGTAAACGCTTCATCATTGGCTGCGTAATGTATACTTTGCTGAAACTCCGCTTCGATTTCCTCGAAATGGAACCTTGCGAATTTCGCATCATACCCGTGACAGTCTATACAGTTGAACTGACTTTCCATCCTGAGCTGACCGGGATGCGGAAAGGAATCATAATCTGCCGAATGACAGTCTGTACAGGCAAAACTACCGTGATTTGAAGCATAAAACCCGTCTCTTGGTATAATCCTGTCCTCGCACATCCTGTCGGTGACATCCTCGCCGCTCTCCCGGTTGAAATATTTATACTTTGTATCCGCATGACAACGAAAACATCTCTCATTCTGTTCATGGAACTGTGATTTGATTTCCTTCTTTTTATCGGTATTGTCCGCAGAGGCAAACAATAAAGCCGGTGAAAATGAGACGACAGCAAATAGTATGAAGAACAACGAATTTCTGTGCCCTTTGAAACAATCCATATAGACAAGGTTATCTGACAATCAAAATGGATCGACAAGATATAAAATTTCCTTTATAATTGTTTACGGTGGCAATTAAGAATCTTATTTCTCCTGAAATTCAAAGATCCAGGGGAAGTTCAATTGTGAAAGTAGTACCCGCTTTTTCACCGGTTCTGAAATATACCTTTCCTTTCAGGTAATTCTCCCCGAAAATCTTCATGCTGTATGTTCCGAGTCCTCGTCCCTGTCCCTTGGTGGAAAAGGATCGCTGGAATATTTGTCTTTGAATATCCCTGGGAATTTCACCGGGATTGGTCACATTGAAAATGGCCAAACCCGGTTTCCTTGAACAGCTGATCCTCACAGAACCCTGCTCTGTTGAAGCCTCTACTGCATTTTTTGCCATATTCAGCAATATGCGCTTTAAAAGCGAAAGATCTGTTTTAATCGTAAAATCTGCACATTCGGTGCAGATTTCTATTTGTCTTATTTTTAAGGTTGGAAGAAATGCAATCTGTTTGCGGACCGATTCTATAATACCAAAGGCCGAATATTCATGAATGTTTAAAATAAGTTTCTCATTTTCAGCTGATTTAATGAATCTCTGTGTTTGAATATCCTCAACAATCATTTCTCCGATCGTATCGAGCAAAGTAATAAACTCTTCCAATTCCGGCTGCTTGTTTTCGAATTTCAGC
>Ga0105092_10001055_pt1 | contig 14686 bp, 8 predicted proteins | sample PPLLak2March2015_FD_87021 | JGI IMG/M metagenome (GOLD analysis project Ga0105092, IMG submission 87021) | Freshwater sediment microbial communities from Prairie Pothole Lake near Jamestown, North Dakota, USA - PPLs Lake P7 Core (1) Depth... | ecosystem: Environmental > Aquatic > Freshwater >... | reverse complement strand
TCGGGCCATGACCAGCCGTCTCACCGTCGTTATCGTAAGTTACAACTCGGAGGCTTACCTCGAAGACTGTCTGGCCAGCGTCTACCGCGAGACAGCGATTCCGAATGTCAAAGTGGTGGTGGTCGACAATGCCTCCTCGGATCGCCGGATCTTTCCACTCCTGAAGCACCGATTTCCTGACCTCGCGATTGTCTACAATTCCGCCAACCTTGGCTTTGCACAAGGGTGTAACCACGGCATCCGGGCTTTTCCCGCCTGTTCTTACCTGCTTCTCAATCCGGATTGCGTGGTCTCTGACAGGGCGATCGAGAAAGCGCTTGCGTATTTGGAGCAGACGCCGGAGATAGGAATAGTCGGATGCCGAGTTCAAAACCCGGACGGATCCCTACAACTGGCCTGCCGGCGAAGCATACCGCGCCCGTCGACCGCCTTTTACCGCCTGACCGGACTTAGCCGGCTCTTCCCGCGCAGTGAGCGCCTGGGCCGATACAACTACACCTACATCGATGATCGCCAGGCTCACCCGGTCGAGGCGGTGTCAGGTTCGTTTCTCATGTTCCGGGCGCCAGTAAGCGACCGCATCGGGCTCCTCGACGAGACGTTCTTTCTTTACGGCGAAGACCTCGACTTCTGTTACCGGGCCATGCAGGCGGGCTGGCGAGTCTGCTACTACCCGGAGGCCGTCGTCATCCATCACAAGCGGGGAAGCTCATCGCAGGACGCGCGGGCCGGCAACTTCCACTTCTACAACGCAATGAAGTTGTTCTATCGGAAGCATTACGGTCTAAACGCCGGCCCTGTCAAGAATGCCATGGTTCTCGCCGGGATCGAATGCCTCTACCGTCTGGCTCTGCTGCGTAATCGCGTCTTCCGGCGAAGCGACGTCGGCTCCGAGGGGTGAGGGCAGGGCTACCAGCATTTAGAGCCGCGCAAACCGGGGCACCGCGTCGACCGGCGTAAGGGCCCTTTTCAAGACCCTCGCCGCGGACCGAAGCGGGACTCGGTCAGCTTCTCCGCTAGCTCAGCGGAACGCCAACCCAGGGACTACTTCCTGGTACACCTTTTCCGTCTCGCGCGCGGTCTTTTCCCAGCTGAACTGCTGTTTTCGGGCCAGGCCGGCGGCGCAGTATCGTTCCCTTTCGCTGGCCGCCCGCTGGATGCCTTCGCAAAACGACGGAACGTCTGCCTCAACCAGAATTCCGGCATCGCCGCAGATTTCGGGCAGGCAGGCGGACCTTGAGGCGACGACGGGCAGGCCGCAGGCCATCGCCTCTACCACGGGCAACCCGAAGCCCTCGTAGAGCGACGGATAAACCAATGCGGTTGCCGCCGAGTAAACGCCGCGGAGTAAATCCGCACTCAGCCCATTGAACCGCAATGGCCACTGGCGGAATTCCTCACCGCCCTTCAACACCCTGCCGACTAGAACCAGAGGGACTCCGAGCCTTCGCGCCGCCTCGGCGATCAGGGGGACGTTCCTCCTGGTGTGAATGTCGCCGACGTGCAACAAGAACTCCCTGGGAAGAGCCAGTTCTTGTCTCGCTCTTTGCGCCTGCACCGGATCCGGGAAGAATTCCTCCGAGACCCCTTGGTAAATTCTACGGACGCGAGTGTCGACTTCGGGGCGGTATTTGACCAACTCGGCCCGTGAGAACTCGGAGGGAACGATGATTCGATCAGCCCGCGACAAAGAAGCCGTGTAGTACCGGAGACGCAACGAGCCAACCGAGTAAGGATACCAATCGGGGTTGGCCAGGTACGAGACGTCGTGTACCGTCAGGATCAGAGGGCGGCAGCCAATCAATGGAGCCGTGTAGGAAGGCGCATGGTAAGCGTGCCAGCCTCGCGCATGGAACGCCAGGGGCACGCGGATCTGGTTCCACAGGAAGTTGTTCCGAGGTGGACTCTCAGGCAGCCCGTCCAGGTAAGGCAGGTGGGCCAGCAGGCTGGTCACGTACGTGCGGATGCCGGGAGGGCCGGCAGACAGCGATCGCGTGTCAATACCGATCCGGCTAGAGGACGCTTTCATAAAGAGTCAGCAGCTTTCGGGCCGCTTCATGCCAACTGAATCCCGCTGCCCGCGCCATACCTTTGCTGCGAAGCTGTTCCTGTCTGGGCGCGTTACCGTAGAGCTCCTGGAATTCTCGGGCTAGGCTGGAGGGGTCGTTGTGATCGAAGTAAGCAACCGCGTCCCCCGCCACTTCCGGTATTGAGGAAACTCGGGTCGTCAGAACCACCGAGCCACAACGCAGCGCCTCCAGCACGGGAAGGCCAAAACCCTCGTACAACGACGGAAACAGGAACATGTCGCAACCGGAATAGAAGTCGATCAGCTGGTCCTCGCTGACGAAGCCCGGAAACCTTACCGCCCGCTCGAGCTTGTGGTCGGCTATCAGAATGCGAAGCCGGCGGACCTCGTCGATGTCCCAGTTAAAAGTCTCGCCTGCCATTGTCAGAACTCCCGAGTAGCCGGAGCGTCGAATCTCCGCAAAAGCATCAATCAGCAAAGGAAGATTTTTCCGGTAGTCAGTTCCGCCTACATAAAAGAGGAACGGTTCACAGATGCCGAAACTCGCAGCAATTCGCCCCCTCGCGGAGGCTGGCTCGCGGGGGGCAAAACGCGAATCGCAACCCAGGTAAACGACAGCTACTCTCTCCGGATCCACCGGCAGGTGCCCGCAAATGTCGGACTTTGAATGAGCCGAATCAGTGACGACAAGGTCGGCTCTTGCCATTCTCCTGAAAGCCTCCCGAAGCGCCAAAGCGTAGTCCCAGGGAACCGACTTCTTCATCTGTTCCCGGAAAACCAGCGGAATAAGATCGTGAACAGTCACGACCGTCTTCGTGCCGGAGCGAAAAGCAATGGAAGTGATGTCGTTGGCGTGAAAGACGTCTGCCCTATCCCGGCTTAGTTGCCGGGGCAACAAAAAACGGTCGGGCAGCCAGGACAAGCGGCTTGGTTTCGGGAGTTGGAAAAGGGGGCGGTATTCGTACGGGCCGGTCAGAAGATCGAGCTTCTCCTTCCCACACCCATACAGAATCAACTCTAGTCGGGGATCTGCCACTTCGAGCAGGGCCTTGGCCAGCTCAAAGGTGTATTTGCCGATCCCGCGGCGGCGGGAGTTCTTCTTCAAAGCTGGTCGAAGGTCGAAAGCAACTCGCATGGGATCAACAGTTCGCAGCCAGGGACCGGATACCACTCCTGGTGAACCATCAGACTCCTTCTCCCCTGTTCCTTGCACGAACTTTGCCGGAGTTTCTCACGTCCTGACGAACCCGAGAAACTCCGGCAAAGTTTCGCGTAGGGGCCCCCGCACTCGACATGGTCGGGTGCGCGCGATTACGCACTAATTCTGGCTGCTCTTCAAATACTCCAACGCCCGACTGGCATTCGGGTAGTTCGGATTGTACTTCAAGGCCGTTTCAAGCAGGCGGCGCGCCTTCTCCTTCTGTCCGATCGCCAGCAGCGCCGCCGCCTGATTGGTCAGCACTTCCGGGCTCGGGATGTACCGGGCCGCTCGTTCATATTGCCTCGCCGCCTCTTCATGATTACCCAAAAGAATGTTTGCGGACCCTTGAAGATTGTAGTTCTCGTAGATCGGACTCATCGCTTCTGCCCGCCTGAGCCGCACAAGGGCTGTTTCCGCGTAAATGCGCTTTGCCCGAGGAGACAATGAAGGCGAATACCCTCTTTCCAGGATCTCGGCCGCAAGTCCCATCTCCGAATTCGCCCGCAGGTGCTGCACCCCGTAATAGAGGACAATTACTGTGACCACTCCCAACAAAACCGCGCGCCATCTCCAGCTTTGGCTGGCCGGCAGCGGTTGGTGCGTTTTTTCGTCGGGTTGGTGGGCGATCGAACGAAGGCCGGCAAGCAACAGCACAACACACAGTGCCGTCAGGGAGAGGCGGAACGGAAAGAATGCCAGGCAGGCAATGGCCGTAAAGACCATACCCAGCACTAGCATGCCGGTCCGGTAAACGCTTTTCGGATCTTTGGAGACACGTGCTTTGCGCAGAGCCTCGACGCAGGGAATGACCAGGAGGCCAAGAAACAGGGCAAGACCGACCAGCCCCAGTTCTTCCCACACCTGCAGGTAATCGTTATGAGCTTCCCGGAAAGCACCCGGTTGATCGATCATCGTTAGCCGGGAGAGATCGGTTTCCGTGCGATAGCGAAAAAAGTCGACGCCAAAGGAGCCCAGGCCCCGACCCAAGACCGGATAGTCGCGGATCATCCGCCAGGTGATCAGATAGACCGGATACCGACCGGCAGTCCACTCGGTTGGATCACCGGCACGGATTGCCGACCAAGCTCCCGTGATTCTTTCCCCCGTCCCGCTCACCAGGAAGACGACAAGCAGCACAAGCACAACCGATCCCATAGCGGCGGCAGTCAGCCCATAAGCCTTCCTGGGATTCTTGTGCGTATGCACCAGCCACCAGCCATGAAGGCCCAGCCAGAGCACAAAAGCGACCCCAAAGCCGAGCATCGCGCTGAGCGTCTGGGTGATGATCAGACCAACCAGATTCAACGCCAAAAGCCCACCCGCGAAAATCCGCAATCCTGGCTTCTTCTGCGCGGCGAGCGGGTACAAGAGCATGAGGGCAGCCAGCCCGAAGACGAATCCACCGGTATTGACGTCTCCGATCAATCCCGCTGGGGTCAGCCGTCCTTCCAGGGTTTCCCCCGAGCTCCTAATCAATAGGGGAAAACGGCCGTAGTACTGGAGGAGAGCGAGGAAGGCATTGACGGCCGAGGCCGAACCTAGTACAAGCCAGAGCCGCGGGTGATCAGCCTGCGGCACACCGCGGGAGACTGCCAGCAAGAGCAGAACCCCGCCGACGACCCAGCAGACCGCCCATGCGGAGATTCCCCGCCGGTTCCAAAGGCTGTTCGCGACCAGGTAACCGACAGCCAGGAGCAGCAAACCCTCCCAGCTGCGCCACTTCCAGAGTCGACGCACCCCATTGGCCCCAAAGAATATGCCGGCGATAAGCGTCGCACTAACGCCGAAAACGACATCCTTGGGAAGCCTGAATTTCTCAAGTCCTCCGGGACTCACTACGAAAGGCAGGGCAGCCAGGAGCAACGCGACCAGCAATGAGACAGCGGTTTCTGCTCTGATCCCGGTCGGGTGCACCGGCTGATTCCCGCGTTTGCTCCGTTGGCCAGCATAACGGGTTGAGGATCGTTGCCCTCTGGACGCCTGTTCGTGATGAGTGTCCTTTGCTTTTAGAAACGTTGATCTCAAGGAACGGGTGTATACTCCTGTCTATGCTTTTCCGGTCGTCAGTTGCCGGTCTACAGGGGGTCCTGATCTGCGGTTTGCGAATCTCTCTGGATCCTGATCAAAGCACCGTCCTAAAGAATAAATGCTAAGCACCCTTCTCGACAACAAGTATCTCATTCGCGAACTGGTGGCTCGCGACATTCGAAGTCGATACACGGGTTCAGTCGTCGGGGTCTTCTGGTCTATCCTGAACCCCTTGATCCAGCTGGTTCTCTACACGGTAATCTTTTCGCTGGTCCTGAAAGAGCGCTTCGGGGACGACCCTTCGACGGGGCGGTTTGCGGAATATCTCTTCTGTGCCCTGCTCCCCTGGATGGCATTTCAGGAGGGCGTCACCAGGTCGTCGCGAACCTTCATCGAAAACAGCCCGCTGATCAAGAAGATCCGTTTCCCGCTCGAAGTCCTGCCGCTGAGCGTGGTGATGTCCGCTTTCTTCCATCAGTTCCTGGGCACGATAGTTTTCGTCGTCGTGCTGATCTTTAATCAGACTCTCAACTTGGACCTGTTCGCTCTCGCCTTCCTGCTGTACATCTTCCAGATCCTGATGATCTACGGTCTGTCACTGCTGGTCGCGTGCCTGAACGTCTTCTTCCGCGACATTGCCCAGATCCTGGGTGTCCTCTTCATGTTTATGTTCTGGGTCACGCCCATGGTCTACTCGAAGACGCAGGCACCCGAACCGTTCCGTTGGATTCTGAACCTGAACCCATTGACCCACATGGTCGAGGCATATCGATTTGTGTTTCTAGGCAGTCCACTCCCGTCATTTGGCGGCGTGGCTTACTGGCTGGCTTTCTCCGTCATTTCGTACTATCTCGGCTGTTTCATCCTCAACAGGACCCGGAATGAACTGGTCGATCTGATATGAGCTCTGCGGTTGTCGTCAATCATCTGAGCAAAGTCTACAAGCACTATTGGGGTCCTCGCTCCCTCCTCAAAGAGGTCCTCTTGGGCGTTACCTCCCACAGTCGGCAATGGGCACTAAAGGATATTTCGTTCGAGCTTCAGGAAGGCGAAGCGTTCGGCGTGGTCGGCAATAACGGCGCGGGCAAAAGCACGCTTCTCAAGATCCTGGCCGGCACAGCGTTCGCCACCGTCGGCGAGGCGCATGTCAGCGGTCGGATCAGCGCTCTTCTGGAACTAGGCGCCGGTTTTCACCCGGAGTTCTCCGGGCGGGAGAACATTTACTTCAACGGGGCACTCCAAGGACTGAGCCGCGAGGAGGTAAAAGATCGGGAAGAGGAGATTATTGATTTCAGTGAACTGAGCGAGTTCGTGGACAAACCGGTCAAGACGTACTCCTCAGGGATGTTCCTGAGGCTCGGGTTCGCAGTCGCCACGGGATTCGACCCGGCCGTCTTGATTATCGACGAGGCTCTGGCCGTTGGGGATCAGCATTTCCAGAAGAAGTGCACCGACCGGATCATGGACTTCCGGAGGCAGGGCAAGACGATCATCTTCTGCTCCCACAATCTCTACCAGGTTAAAACGATGTGCGACAGGGCCTTGTGGCTGGATCGGGGAGCAGCACTGGCGGTCGACGACGCGGCTCGGGTCGTTGACCGGTATACCAACGAGCTACGCGAGGAGCGAAAGCCACTCAATGGATACCCGCCTCAGCAGAACGACTCTCTAGACTGCGCGATCGAAAGAGTAGCGACGCTGGACGCCGATGGTGCTCCAGCCGCTGATTTCGAAACCGGGGACACTATCCGGTTGGACATCTGGGCGTTTTTCGGCAGGAAATTTCAAGGCACTCCGGGTATTGCGGCAAGTATCGTCCGTAATGACGGACTGCTGTTCTACACGACCACGAATACCAAGGATGGCGTTGAGCTTCTCCCATTGGAGCCTGGCCACTTTTACGGCAGCCTGGTCTTCCCGAAGATCCCGCTCCTATCGGGTGCGTACTACTTCAATGTTGTCACCACCGATCAGGACAACCTTCAGGCTTACCACATCGTCGAACGAGCGGCGAACTTCACAGTGCACGGAGGGGCCGACTCCGGGTCAGTCAAGCTCGAACACCATTGGGACAACAAGTTGCCGCAGGCGAAAACACTTGCACGATAGCAGGGGCGAAGGGGAGAAGGGGCGAAGTGAGGGCGGCACCAGAGTCCTGTCCTTTATACGCATTTTTACCCCGAAGGGGTTACGTAGCTAAGCCCAGGGTTGGCCGCGCTTTTTGCGGCCTACCCTGGGTTGGACGGCCGGCACACCCCAAACCTGGAAGGGGTTGCGTATCAAGCTCGGTACGCAACCCCTTCAGGGTTGGAATCGTCTGCTCATCCGCTACCCAGGGTAGGCCGCGAAAAGCGCGGCCTACCCTGGGCTTCGCTACGTAACCCCTTCGGGGTAAAAGACGCGTATAAAGTGCACACCAGAGTCAGCGGCGGTTGAGTGGCGCCCTCCTTCCCCCCTCCTTCCCTTTGCCCCTCGCTTTTACGATTCCTTCAGATACTCCTTCAGCAGCTCCACCAAACGCCTCGGACCCATGTTCGACAGTTGCTTCATGTCGTATCGGGAACCGACCCTTTGTCCGAATCGGTAGGCCACAATCAAACCGTTCTTCGCCTGGGGTGTCACTGTTCCCAGTTGAGCCCGTATTTCTCTTCGATCAGCCTGCTCTATATTCGCCAGAAGCTGCTGCCTGACGGCCCCCAGCTTGTCGACGTTCGCCTGGTAGCTTCCCGCCGGTAAAGCAATAAGAACGTCCGGACTGCTGGCGAAACCCTTGGAAAGGGCCAGGTAACCGGCCAAAGCCTCGCGGATCACTTCCACTCCCAGACGCTGGTCGACCGGCGGGAAGAACTGGTACATCACGAACTTTAACTGCTCCTTGGCCAACCACGCCCCTAACGCTTTCCCGGGATAGTCTCTGCCGACAATGTCGACCGGCACACGCAGGATCACCATACGGTTGAAGTACCACGCCGAAGTGTCCAGACCTCCGAAGGACGGCATCAGGGCGACGGGGTTTACCCGGTAGTATTCGGCGTGCTTCTGCTTGATTTCTTCGATAACACGAGCCATCTCTTTGGCGGCGTCGACGGAGAGCTGCCTGTATTCCTTCTTCTTAAGGAGTTGATGGACCGGTTTGAGAAGGACCGTCCTGTCAGGCTCCGCGCTTCCATCTTTTCCGAACAGCAAGTCCGCCAGGAGGACGAGGAAACGCGGCTCCACCTCGGACTGCCAGAAACGGACGAATTCCGGCAGCGAGCCGTTTGGTGCCTTTTCGATAAGGAACTTGTTGATGTCAATGATATGGTTCGGCTGTTCCTGGGCCCTCAGGCCTTCAAACGCGTCCCAGTTGTTCTCGGTCAGGACCCGAACGCCCGTGATCGGCCCCGTGACTTTAACCTGAGGATGGACGAGTGTCCAAGTCCCCTCGGTCTTGGCTGGACCGGCCAGACGCAGTTCCAGTCTGTAGGTTCGGGCGTTCGGCCGTGAGTCGATAGTCAGCTTTCCGCCTTCGAGGAAAAAGTTATGGACTTTTTGAGGTTCCCAGAGGCGGTTGTAGTATTGGACGGACAGCTTTCCAGAGTTGACGGAAGCCGCAAGATAGGCGAGATCCTTGTTCTGCCCTTCCAGGAGGAGTTTCCACACCCCGATCCAACCTTTGCCGAGAACGTCGGGCGTCTCAGCCGCAGCCGGTTTGCGCGCCTCCTGCCCGCAAACACTCACCACCGTTCCGCCTTGGAGGAGGAAGAACATCACCGGGACTAACAGGATAGCTTTTCTCATTTTTTGACTGGTCACTTTCGATCGATATCTTCACAAGCCGCCCGAAAAAAAGACAGGGCGGATCGACCGGTCTTTTACCGGCCTACCCACCCCCGAGGCTTGCGCAGTAAGGGCTGTGCAGGCCGGCTGGAAGTGCCGACCTGCAAGCCCTAAGGTCTCCAATTCTTAAATCGCCGCTATTTGGCGTGAGCCAGCGGCAGAGCAGAAAATGGTACTCCTCCTTTGGTCTTAAGTACAGTGACAATTACTTCGCCGTCCGCTTCCACGACGAGCGTCCCCTCCTTGAAGTTCGTCGGGAGTTGACCCAACAGGTTGGAGTCAATGAACTTGGCTCGGTGCTGTTTGGCGGCGAGTTTACTCCCGGGAATTTCGGGGAAGAGGACCGAGTTCTTGACGACCCACTGTTCACCGTTGACGTAGTCGATCAGTTTCACATTGATGGTGACCGGTTGATCGGTTGGATTCGCAACCGCCAACGCCGTCTCATCCAACGGATTGAAGTAGGTGGCGAATCTTGTCCCTCTGGTTGAAGAGAACAGGCTGATTTCGCGCTGAACTTCGTTCTGGGAACGAACGATCTGGAATTGCACCAGCCCCGTCAGTTTTACATTCGCCTTGACCCGCGCCCAGCCGACCTTGGTCGCGCCTCCGTCGGTGCCCGTGAAAACGAATCGCTTGGAGGACAAGGCTTGAATGTCGAATGGCTGCTTCCCCCAGACCTTCCCGTCAATGTTGGCCTCGAGCGGCTGTCCTTCGGAATCGAAGAACTCCAGGACGATGCCAAGAGCCGGCTGCGCGCTCTGGTTCACCAGAAGCAGCCCGGTCCTAAGCTCATCTGTCCCGAGCGGCCCAACACCTATCTGAGCGAAGTAGGTGGCGGGAAGGTTGACTAGAACGGTCGCATCCAGCTTGGCGGTGCCATTCGATTGAGTGTCGGTGACAGTCAGCTCAAACTTGAGCGAAGTTCCGTCGCTCGCGACGCCGGGTGCCGCAAATGTGGCGGTCGCGGTGTCGGCCCCAACCAGACTCACCGGAGATCCGGCGGTTTGGCGCCAGGAGTATGCCAGGTGGTTCGAGGTCCCGTCCGAGTTAGTGCTCCCTGATCCATCCAGTGTGACTGTCGAACCCTCCTCCACCGGCGTCGTCAGCACCGTGTTCCCGACCTTGACGGTTATCTTGGCGGTCGGTTTGGCACTCGGATTGGCAATCGTGAAGGAAATGGGAGTACTGGCGTTCAGACCCTGTTGATCGGTCGTTTTCAAGGTGACTGTCACCGACCCCTGGGTGTTGCTGTTGATCGTCAGTGTTGCCGTCTTCGTCGACCCATTGGCCAGCGTCACTCCGCCGCCGCTTATGCTGTCAGTCTTGGTCCACAGATAGCTCAGGCTCCCAGCCCCGCCATCATCGGTGCTGGTGCTCGCGTCCAGCGTGATCGTGGCCGGGCTGTCAACCGAAACAGCAGTGGTGGGCGCCGCCTGAAGAGTGCCGCTCCCGACCTTGTACATTATCTTTGGAACAGGGGGCTGATTGGCCGTATTGGCCTCGAACGTAATGCCGAATTCCGCCTTTGTCTGACATCCGAGCTTGTCTTCAGCAATTATGATGATCTTTCGGGTGCCGTTGATCTCTGGCGCCGTGAACATCAGAGTCGAAGTGGAGATAGTCTTGTCCGCCTGATTCACGACGAACGGTGGCGCTTCCACCTGGACTCCAAGCTGGCTGAGATCCCAGGAGATGGTTGCGCCCGTCGTTTTGCCGAGCGCAGTAACGTACTCGCTCGCGTCCTGCGCAGTGATCGTTATACTGACTGGCTGCCCACCCTTGTACTTGAGCGCACTTGTCTGTGGATTCGGGTTGACAGTGACGCTGGGATGAGGATTGTCCGGCAGGCAATTGATCGGAGTGATTGTGACCTCTCCCGGCGGGCCGCCGTCCTGCATCACATTGATCGTGACGGTGCCCGCAGCACTCTGCTTCTTCGTCGTGTATCTTTCTGTGGCTGAAAACCGGGCCTGGAAAGTGCCGGCTGTTGGAGCAGGACCCAGGTTCGCCTGCACGTTCCACTTCTTACCCGTCGTTACGGCAACCGGGGTTGCCGTTATGGCCGACGGCGCGACACTGGTATTGTTCTGTAGCCAAACCCAGGAGAACGCCAGGTCGTCCCCCTCACTGTCCGAAGCTACCGCGTTGAGCAACAGCGTCTGCCCGACCTGCACTGTGACAGGGGAGGTGACGCTGACGACAGGCGGATTCTCTCCCGGAGGTGGAGGAGGCGGCGTCGTGGTTCCCGCCTTCAAATAGGCCATCCCGGTGGTACGTACTCTGTGCATACCGTCGGACAGCTGCAGGGTAATCTCTAAGTCGGCGGTGGTGGTCATGTTGGGCACCGTGAAGCTCATGGTGCTGCCTTCACTCCCGATCATCGTGATCGGACCGAGGAGCATTCCACTTTTGACCGCCCAAGCCCAGTCGCTTCGGTAACTGTCGCCGGGATCCGGATCATAGGAACCGCCGGAAGTGCATATGACAGCTGAACCGGTCGGTACCCGGTTGGTGGCCGTCCCCATCTGTCCCGAAATGACCGGGACCGGGGGATGATTCACGCTTGTCAGCCGGATTGAGAAGGTCCGCGAAGCCGTCTCGGTGCCCTCTTCTTCATTCGCATGCTTGACAATCACGACCACTTCAACGGGTTCGCTGCCATCCCCAACGTACGGAGCGTTCAGCTGTTCGTTGTCGCTAATCCATGGGAATGCGATTTCGACGGTGGTTGCCGCGCCGCTAACCGTCTTCGGCTGACCGGTGGTGCCCGTGAAGTAGGCCTTCGCGCTGCGGTCCTTTACAATCGTCCATTCATACACCAGCTCGTGACCAGGGTCAGTCGCCCTCACGGCCAGCCGCATATAGTCCATCATGCGGGTTTGTACCGATGTTGGTGAGCTGAGGTTATCATTGATGACCGGCGTGCTGGCCATTACCGAGGCGGAAATCACCAGGCTGAGAATGCAGGCTAAGACAATTTTATAAGTCATATTTTCTCCGTAAACAGTCGTTCATTTGGACAGGGGAACCCGCCTGAATATCAGTTCCCCAGGCCAATCCTGTTGTGGAACAATGCGCCTTGGCTGCTCGCGATATAAAACTCCTAGTCCTTCAGGTAATTCCACTACGGCCACCAGGGTTCGATTCCTCTCCCCCTCGTCTGGGCCGATTGGAACAATACCACCGCTGCTCGCTTTTCCCGAGGAAATAGCGAACAGAGATGAATAACTCGTCAGTTCTTTGACGACGGCCGCCGCGACGAGATCCTCTCCCTTTGTCAGGGACAGGAAATCCGGTCGAAAAAGGTATGTATTAGTCCATGTCGCGGTCTTGATCACAGCGCCGTCCGTCCTGTTCAGCCTGGAAACCTCGAACTGGGCCAACTTGAGGTCAAAGCGCCGATCCGGGCCCGTCACCCTTTCCTCCACCCAAATGAGGAAGGCATTATCCGGTCCGACGGAGACCTGATACGTGAGCCCCCTCACCCGCTCCAAAATTTCTAGGGGAGATTTCCAGCTTTTTCCCCCATCGCTCGAGACGCTCGTCAGGATTCGGTCACCACCCGCTCCCGTCTCCTTCCAGAAGAGAATGAACGCTCCCCGGGCCGACGAAAGCCGTACCTGCGCGACTGGGTATTGAGAAGCAGACACGACAACGGGGTCGGCGTGCCAGGTCTTCCCTCCGTCGGTCGAACGGTTGAACATGAGATTGAAGGTTTGAGGACGCGTCTCGACCCATGAGAGGTTCACCGACGCCGAATCGGCGAGCGGAGAAAGCTCAGAGACCAACCCGGCCGCCTTGTTTTGAGGAAAAACCCTCTGCCAGGTCGCCCCCTCGTCGCCGCTTCGGTAACACCAGATTCCGTCCGGCTGGTTCTCGCCACCCTGGGATGTCACCAGAAAAGCAAAAAGCGTCCCCCCCGTCGCTGAAGTCAGCATGGGCTTTCTCGAAGAAATCCCTGCGCTCATATAGACCGGCTCACTCCAGGTCTTGCCCTTATCACGGGAGCGACGATGTCCGACCTGGAACTTCTTTCCCTCCATCGCCTCGAGCCAGGTCAAATGAAGAGCGTCGCCGACCTGAATAAGGGATGGGGATCCGGACCGAGGGGGCGTCAGGGCTTGGGCCGGCCCGTTGAGGCCGCCGCCGGCCGGGATCGAGGCAAAGTAAACAGAGCTCCGATTGACATCGGTGCGGAGGGCACTGAACGCCACGAAGCAGTTTCCTTTCGAGTCCGCGACAATCGCCATTTCCTGACGATCGTCAGCGACCGCCATACCGGATGGGTTCAGCGGCCCGACTCGCTCTGCCTCAGTTCCGGCACTCAGGCCGAGAATCGGCAGGCTGACTAATGAAACCAGTACACCCCAACGCATAGGTCAGTCCACGTCCCGAGATTCAACTCGCGATTCGAACAGCCAAATCTAAACGGGTACTGCTAACCGAACGCAACTGCGAGGGCGTGTCGGAAGAATTCCGGCGGTAGGGATGTGTAAGGCTCCCCCACTTGTTACCCCCCATTTAAGCAGAAAACCCTTAAAAGTTAAAATTGGGCCAAAAAAAAAGGGAAGGGGGTACCTAAGTCCCCCCTTCCCTTTTTTTCGTCTCGGCGGCCTTACGGCCGCCAGATCATCTAACTAGGGCGTTTCGTCGCCAGTCGCCGAAACGCGCGGATCCTGCGCTGCTGCATGCAGGTACCAGCTCGTGCCGAAGCCCTCGAAGTTGATTACGAACATGCCGATGGTCATGAAGGACGGCCCGAATACCGGGTCGTTATCAGCCAAGAGCACTTCGTCGAAGGTCGCGGTGCCGGGACCAGAAGCAAACAGGTCATCGACGCTTGTTCCAGCATCCTCGGGGACGGGGCCCACGATAACCGTGTTGTCACGGTTGAAGCGGATCCAACCACCGGAGATGTCCTTGGAGTTGCTCTTCGCATCGATCGTGAAACCGGCCGGGATGAGGATCCCGTCGAAATCACCGAGCTTTGTGAAGGCAGCGCCGTTGCCGAAGAAGGCCAGGTCGCCGAGCGTCATGGCACCAGTCTGATTGCCAGTGGAGCCAGCCGGCAACACATCAACTGCGGTCGCCCCGTTGAACAGGTCGCGGCCAGTCGCCAGGTCGCGGAAGTTCATGAAGGTCCGCAAGCAGATGCAGGTGATCTTCAGCACTGACACACCACCGATCTGGGGCGGAGATACTGGGACCGCGCCAACCGGAGTGAAGGTCAGGACGTCTTCGTTGTTGTCATACACCTGCAGGACGTAGGTGGTCGCCGCAGGACTGATGTTCGCGCTGTTGTCAGCAACCGTGCTGGAGAAGCCCAGGGCCGCGTTGTTGCTGCCGTTGTAGTCATCCGCAACCGACAGGAAGTGGATGAACTGAGCGTCTCTGGCAACTGCGCCGTTCAGTACGGGCACATGGAAGGGCGTGGTGCCCAGTGCGCCATACTCGGAGTAGCCACCGACCGCACCCGGGATCGGGCCGCCGATGTCGCCACCGTGCACTTCGTTCCGCAGGAACAGGTGGTTGGTGAAAGCGAGGTTCGGAATGATCGGCAAACCTGCGCTGTTCTTTCCAGGGTCACCGCCCCACAGGATGTAGCC
>Ga0105092_10001054_pt1 | contig 14688 bp, 17 predicted proteins | sample PPLLak2March2015_FD_87021 | JGI IMG/M metagenome (GOLD analysis project Ga0105092, IMG submission 87021) | Freshwater sediment microbial communities from Prairie Pothole Lake near Jamestown, North Dakota, USA - PPLs Lake P7 Core (1) Depth... | ecosystem: Environmental > Aquatic > Freshwater >... | reverse complement strand
TACAGCCCTCGGATCGTCCCTCTCGTCCAGGGCGCGCCAGTAGAGATTCTTTGAGCTCCAACCATGCCGTTCTCCTATCCGAAGAAGCTTCCGCGGCCGCCGAACCCGCCCAGCGACCTTTTGAAATTCACAGGAAAGCCTCTTCTTCCCTCCAGCGATGTCGGGCCACCACTGAACGAGCCGGGCGAGACAGGCGTGCCGCCGCCGGGAGTGGGGCCAGGAAGACCTCCGGGAAGGCCTCCTGGGGAAAGCGGAATGAACGGATAGTCGCATATCCCCAGATCAGGCTTCCAGATTTGACCTTCTGGGCATTGACGGACGCCTTCGGTCGGCGTCGGAGGAAGTAAAGGAAGATGCGGTGATATTGCTTCGGGAGGACCTGGAGGCTTCGTGGTACCAGGCGTTGGAGTCAGAGGAAGACTTACGGGCTGAGTTACCGAAGGAGCCAGAGGGACTGTCGGGATGGATGGACGTCCCGGGGTGGCGACTGGCTCCGGAGCCAAAGGAAAGTGCGGAGAAATAGCCTCAATTGGCTGACGACCGCCTGTAGCTACGCGCGGACGGCATACTTGAGCCACGGAATCCCAGTCTTCGTATGGGCCGCACCCCACGAACAAACCCTCTTCCCCTTCTGAAGGAACGTTATATAGAGGGTCAATGTTAGGCATCGGAAGGCCAAATTGCCCCGTTCCGACACGAGGCAGACATTTTTTTGACGCGGGATCCCAATCTTCGCCAGGGCCGCACGCAGGAGTTCCGTAGGGTATGGGTATATTCTGCAAGCTACTGATATCTAGCGTCGGGAGAGAAGGTGTAGAAGGTGTAGGAGGAGGCGAAACGGGAGTAGGCCTAGGAGGCTGAACTCTTACTACCTGAGTTATAGAAGGAGCAGACGGAATCCCTGGCAATACCGGCACGGGGGCAGGAGATACGGCTGCCGTTGCCTGATTGAGCTCGGCTCTTGCTGCTGCCTCTACCCTTTGAGCGTTCTCCAGCCTGCTGACCACTTCTTCCCGAAACAGGAGAGATCTTTCTTCTTGGTTTGCTTGACGGAGTTCTTGGGCGATACGGGCAGTCTCTTGCTCTGCCTCGTTAAGAGTTAGCGTCGCCAAATAGAGATCCATCTCTCTTGAAATATCAAGAGGTGTCTGGACGGAAAGGGCAGGAATCCCCGGAGAAACGTCTTCAATGCGCGTTATACCGCCCATCCTACCCCGTATTCGACCTAAGGGGCGGCCGGGCGGGGCCGGGACTCTTCCGGTGTTCTGACCTAAATCGTCCTCTTCTCGGAGAAGCTTCCAAAGCGAGAATCCGAGCGCGGCCCCGCCCAAAAACTGAGAAACGTTCACCGGCCCTCCTGAAGACTCAGGGCTTCTCTGCGTCTTCCTTTTCTTCGATGAGGCGAGGTCCGCTCTTTTCGGAGCCCTCATCCTCGGGATCCGGATCGAGATCCATCCTCTTGTGGACTGCCTTCTCGAGGCCGATCGCCTTCTCTAAGGCATTCACAAGCCGAAGCTTCGTAGCCAGAGGCCACGCCACTTCTTCCTGGCTCCCCGCCGCCAGAGCCACCGGGCTCGACGGATGAAGCATGAGAAGGAGCGTCCAGTACGCTCCCGAAAGAGCGTCCTCGGACAGCTTCACCTCGACCGGGAGGGAGAAGTCTTCCATCCTCCAACGATCCGCCCCTTCGGTACGATCTTCTCGGATCCAGTTCGACGTCGGGCCGAAGCAAATCCTTCGCTCCTTGACGAGCAACGGCGATCGTGCTTTCAGCTCTCTGTAGAGAAGCTGCGCGTCTTTTGCCGCCAGAGCCCGTTCCGCGACGTTGTACGGCTGGCCGTCGCCCAACTTCTCAGGCAGTCCAAAACTGGACGCCACACGGAGGAGCGACTGCCCCTCTTCCGCCGTGATCTTCACCTCGACGTCCTTCTTTCGTTTCTCCGAAGCCATATGTTTCCCTCCTAATTATGGCTTGAGTATACCTGTAATAAAGTATGCGTCAACACTACCCTACACGGTCCACAAAGGAGCCGCATAGTCTGTCCCGTCAACATGGATTCTAAGCCAGAACGCGGGATCTCCGATCGACGGAGCGTTCAGGAGGGTGCCCGTGTTCGCCGCGGCGGCGCTGGTCTGGTTTAACGCCCGATAGCCGTTGTCAACATTCACTTGGATGCCCCCTGTGAAAACATTAAAGACCCCCGCGCCGCCCGCCGAGAAGCCTATGTCGCCGGCTCCGTTCAGGAACATTCCGGTGGTTACGTCGGAAGTGAAAGTATACGACGGAGCCGCGGCGGAACCGTCGATCTCTAAGATCGGAACGGAAAAGATCGACTGCGTGGCGGTGAAGCGCATCACTTCGGCTCCAGCAGTCACGAACGCCAGTTCATCGGTCGCGGGACTGTATATCCCCTTGGACTGGTCGCCAGCAAAGCTGTAGCTCGGTGCGGCGACCGACCCGTCCGGCCCCAAGACCTGCTCGTTTCCTCCCGCGGCTGTGAGGAGGAGGACCTCCGAGGTGCCCCCGATGATAAAGGTGATGTCGCCCCCAACGAGGGACATACCTGTCGTAGTGTCTGCAATGAACGTGAAGCCAGGGGTCGAGGAGTCTCCGGCCGGGCCTTGTATCTGCTGAAGGACGCCCCCGAGATTTGTGAAGATTGCCACCGGTTCTGACCCGTCCGATATGGCGGGGGCTGCCGCTCCCGCGTCATAGTAGAATCCGCTGTCCGTTTCGCTGCTGAAGGAGTAGCTCGGCGCGGCGGCCGACCCGTCTGGAGCCAAGAGTGGGAACGCGACGCCGCCACCCGTCGAGATGTCGGCGTACACGCTTCCTTGAGTGGAGATCTGGAACGTTCCGGTCGCGTCGTTGTAACGGATACGTCCCGTATTGAGACCCGAGTCCGGGGCCGTTTGGCCGTCGAAGGATTCAAAGAAGAGCGAAGTCCCCAACGCGGGGTCCGAGAGGATGAGCGCAATCGGGTCCACCGTGCCGGTAATCGTGACTTTGTTATTAGGCTGGTCCATCACGATCATGTCGGTCCCGCCAGCAGCAAGGGCGAGAACGTCGGACCCGGGACTGTACATCCCAGTATCCTCGTCGCCGGCAAAGCTGTAGCTCGGCGCGGCGACCGACCCGCCGTTCGCCATAAGGGCCTGCTCGTTTCCTGCCGCACTTGAGAGGAGGAGGACCTCCGAGCCCCCGACGATAAAGTCGATGAAGCCCGCAACGAGGGACATACCCGTCGTAGTGTCCGCAAAGAACGTGAAGCCAGGGGTCGAGCTGTCTCCGACCGGGCCTTGTATCTGTTGAAGGCCGCCCCCGAGATTTGTGAAGATTGCCACCACATCTCCCCCGTCCGAGATGGCAGGGGCTAACGCTCCACCGTCATAGTAGAATCCGCTGTCCGTTTCGCTGCTGAAGGAGTAACTCGGCGCAGCGGCCGACCCGTCTGGAGCCAAGAGTGGGAACGTGACTGCGCCGCCGTCTCCTTGAAAGCCTTGATTGCCCTGACTTCCAAGATCTCCTTGGAAGCCTTGCGGTCCGGAAAGTCCCTGAGGCCCAGAAATTCCTTGGGGACCTTGCGCTCCGGCGCCCTGAAATCCCTGGTTTCCTTGGACGCCGGTGGGACCCTGAGGTCCCTGCGAACCTCCGCCGCCGCCGCCTGACCCAGCCGGCCCCTGAACGCCTTGGCGCCCAGCGCGGCCGCCCCCGCCGCCGCCGCCAAAGCCGCCGCCGCCAGCTCCGCCTCCGGCATAGGCGATCTGTTCTCGACAGAGGAGACCTACGAGCTCACACAGATCCTCCACGACGACGTTGTCGTCGCCGTAGATGACCTTTTCGCTCCTCAACTGCACCGAGCCGTCTTCACGAATGCGCGCCATAGGTCTCTCCGTTTCTAATAAAAACTTAGACTTTATGTAAGTTGAAGTACCGTCCCGTTGTCTCTCTCAAAAAATAACTCCGTGACGCCGGCCACGTCCTTCGTGTACAGGAACCCCCTGTTCGCGACGAACGCCGGGTTGCCCACGCGCTCGTTCAGGCCGACTTCGCTTGTCACTACCATCGCTCCCGTTACCATCGCTCCCGTCGTCGTGACGCGGAACGTCTCTGTTCCGCCAACCACGACGCTCACGGTATTGGGGCTGGCTGCCAATTGGGTGACGCCCGTGTCCGCGTCGCCAAGGAATGAAATTGCGGGCGCCGGCGCCGGGCCTCCAACCTGAAAAAGTACCTGGTCAAAGACGCCGTCCCATCTCATTATTTCCACACCATCGGCCGACGCGGACATCATGCCGGGTGCGCTCGAGAAGAACCCCGTATTGCTATCGCTCAACCAGGAGTAGCTCGGCGCGGCGACGGTTCCGTCCGGGGTCGCGAGCAGCGGGAACGTGACGCCGCCGCTGCCGATGTTGGCGTAGGCCCCGGTGTTGTTGCTGAACTGGAGCGTGTTGGTTCCGAGGTTGTAGCGGATGCGCCCGGTCCCGGCGGGCGCGACCGCCGCGGTCGACCCATCTCCCCACTGCATAAACTGGGCCGTCCCGCCCGAGAGCGTCACGCTCGTCGGGTCCATCGCGCCGTCCACCGTGAGCTTGCCGTCGATCTGCACGTCGCCCGCGACCCGGAAGAGCTCCGTTCCAACCGGCGTGGTCGCTCCGATGAGGAACCTGCCTACGCCCGCCGAGACCATGAACCGCGCGGTTTCAGTGCCCGCGGGTACGATGGTGAACCCGAAGGCGATGGCTTCGGTTGGCGGGAAGACGAACGCCACGTCGGCATCGCCATTAATGGTCGTGCTCCCTACGAAGCCAAAAGGCGATGCATTCGCGATCGAGTTTCTGGTAATGGCGAAAAACCCGGCGTCAGAAAAAAGCCTGATGCCCGTCGAGGCGGTGGCTCCGGGGTCCAGATTCGATATTACGACTCGGGTATCAGCGTTCTGGTCGAGCGTGACCAGAAGACGTTCCGTACTTATGGGCACAGTGTCCCCGATGACGACTTGATCGGTGACCGTGACAAGCCGGACGACCGTCCCGTCATCCTGCCAGCCGCTGGCTATCGAAGGACCTTGATTGCCTTGATTCCCAAAAATCCCCTGAAAACCTTGAGGGCCCTGAATTCCAAAGCCCTGGAATCCTTGAAAACCCTGAAACCCTCTAAGGCCTTGAACCCCTTGGAATCCCTGAGATCCAATATTTCCCTGGAAACCCTGAAACCCTTGAAATCCCTGATCGCCCTGAGGACCAGGGTTTGTCCCCTGAGGGCCTTGAGGTCCAGGGTTCGTTCCCTGAGGCCCCTGAACGCCCTGAGAGCCGCCCCCGCCGCCGTTCCCGGGACCTTGAGGTCCCTGGCGCCCTGCACGACTTCCGCCGCCCCCGCCGCCGCCAAATCCTCCACCGGCAGACGCGCCGCCGGCATAGGCAATCTGCTCTCGGCAAAGGAGACCTACCAGCTCGCACAGGTCCTCCACGACGACGTTGTCGTCGCCGTAGATGACCTTTTCGCTCCTCAATTGCACCGAACCGTCTTCTCGAATGCGCGCCATAGGTCTTCCTCTGCCAGTTTTCAATAACTGTTAATTTTATCCTAACCAGGCCGGGATTGAGTGATCGACGCCGTTAATGTTTACCCTTAACCAGAACGCGGGGTTTCCTGCGACTGGAGCGTTCGTCATGGTTGCAATGCTGGCCCCCGCAGAACTGATTTGGCTCGTCGCTCGATATCCCCGATCGACCGTCACAATTGCTCCTGCCGGCGCAACCGTCAGCACCTCTGTCCCGCCCGCTGAGAACCCGAGGTCTCCGCTTCCATCAAGGAACATTCCGGTGGTTGGATCGGTCGTGAAGGAATACGAAGGGAACGCGGCCGACCCCGCGTTTCCGTGAAGGAACTGCATGTTCGTCGCGTCAAAGCGGCCGATTTCAGTCACGCCGACGATGAAGCCAAGGATTCCGACCCCCGGGCTGTACAGGCCGGAGTTCGGGTTGCTCACGAAGGAGAGGGCAGGGTTTGAAGTGGTTCCGTCGATACCAAGTAGAACCTGTTGGCCGAGCCCGTCTAGCCGTAGCATCTCCGTGCCGCCCGCCGACAACCCCAGTTCGCCGCCAGCGCCCCGAAACATCCCGGTCGCGCTGTCGCTGACGAACGAAAACGACGGGGCGGCGGCGGTCCCGTCGCTGCTCGCGAGAATCTGGAGGGGTCCGGTGTTCGAGAACTGGACGACCTCGCCTCCGGTGGCCGCTATGGCGGGATTAACTCCGCTCAAGAACATGCCCGAGTCAATCGCGTTGCTGAAACTATAGAGCGGGTTCGCGACGGTGCCGTCCGCGGCCAAGATCTGTGTCGTGGTTACGCCGAACTTCGCGGAAACTCCAAAGGTGTAAATTCCTTCAGCGGCGAACGCCACGCCGCCGCCGCCGGTAAGTGCCCCGGGCTCGTAGTACATCCCGCCGCCCGTATCGCTCGTGAAGCTGTAGCTGGGTAGGGCCACCGTCCCGTCCGGTGCCTGGAGCGGGAACGTGACGCCGCCGAAGGCGACGTACAGGGTGCCGTCCAGGGACTGCTCGAACTGGCTGAGGGTCTCGTTGTATCGGATGCGGGCGGTTCCCAAGCCCGAGGAGACCGGAGCTGTCGAGCCGCTTCCCCACTGCATCCAGTGCGCCGTGCCTGCGCCCGACATCGTGATGTCCGTCGGATCAAACGACCCCGTCACGGTCAGCTTGCCCGTCACGGTGACTTCCGTTGGCGCCACCGTAAGGACTTCCGTGCCGCCCGCCGAAAAGCCAATCGTGTTCGACCCTGAAAGGAACATCCCGGTATTTGAGTCGTCGGAAAAAGAATAGGTTGGCACCAAGGCAGTTCCATCGTCGACTAGAACCTGGCCGCCTGTGGTTAGAACATCCCCGATAACGAGTAATTTTTCGGTTCCAAACGGGACCGCCGCGCCGATCGCGACTTGATCCGTCGCCGTGGTCAGACGAACCACAGCCCCGTCATCCGTCCATCCTCCGCCTTCCCCGCTGCCTGTCGGGCCTTGAGGTCCGACGGCCCCGGCAACTCCTTGCGGACCCGTCTTCCCACGAGCCCCAGCGCCTCCAGCTCCGCCAAATCCAGCCCCACCTGAACCGCCCTGCTTTTGGGGGCAGAGAAGCTCAGTGAGCTCGCAAAGATCGCCCACGATGACGGGCATATCCGCAAAGACCTGGCCGCCATCGGCCATCAGAATCGATCCATCTTGAAGAATCTGTGCCATTTATTTTTCTATGCGACCTTTCCCAGCGCGCCCCATGCGCCTCCGATCAGAAGTGCCGCGGCCGCTCCGTAGCCGGCCATTTTCGCTACTGGATTCGAGTCGGGTACGAGAAACGCGGTTGCAAGAAACGCCGCCGTCGAAAGCCCGGCCCACGGAAGTCCAGTTTTTGCCGCCTCAGCCAAGTGAAGTTTCTCGTCGCGCACGATCTCTCTCACCCGAGGCTCCGCCTCAGCAACCACGCTTTTTGCGAGCTGATCCGCATACGGCTTAACCAGTGCCGCGAGAGGATCCGACCCAGTCGTCGTTGGCGCTGGCTCGACACCTTGAGAATATTCATCTAGTGCGCGCCAAACCCCAACGCCAAGAAGTCCCGCCGAAGCAACGTACCCTATGGTCTTAACTGCCCCAAAAGAAGGAGGGACAAGATAAGCAGCTCCAAGAGCGGTCGCTGCTGAAAGCCCCGCAAACGGAAGGACCTCCTTGAGAGAATTCGCCGCCCTGGCCCTTTCTTCCGAAACGATCCTCCGCACTACAGGATCCGCTTCGCGGACTATCCCCCTGGCCGCCTCGCTGATAATCTTTGAGTCGACCTGTCCGAGTCGGAAGTTTCTTTTAGGAACGAGATCCATCGTCTTCCTTTTGCCACCACGCGACGCTATCGGCCGCGCGTTTTGCACCCTTGAAAAGCCTCGAGAAAAGTCCTCTCTTTTTGGGTTGCTCGATTACAGCTCTTTCCTTTCCAAAAACAGAAAGTTCTTCGTGTCTGATCATGACAGGTTCCGGAATCGAAATCGGAACCGGGGGTGCCACGGGAACCGGTGCAGGAGGTTGAGGCAATACCGGATTCACCTTTACCCGCGGAGCCCAAGCCTCCACGAACGATGTCGGGTCTTTCCTTTCCGTGTCTTCCAACCAGATAATAGTTTGGTTCACGCGGCTTCCCACATTCACGACCAAAAACGGAGGCTTTGCCGTTCTAAGGGCCGTCAAAAGGCCCGAGACGTCCCCAATCCTTCTGTTCACTGTAACGGTTTTCATCTTTTCTATCCTAAAACCACTCCGCTGTTAAAGCCGCCAAAGAAACCGAGTTTCCCATAAGGCTTTTCAGGCAATCGTCCGCGGCCAGCGTTTGCTTGTTCATACGGCATCCCGTTTCTTTCACAAAGGCCCCCACATGCTGCCCCATAAGGGACTTGAACTCTTCCTCGGGGAATCCTTTGAACATTGATCCGTAGAGCAACGCTTGACTCCTTATATTTTCGTCCAAAAGAGCTCCAACTTGACCAACGAGATCCGGGTCATTCGCAAAGGCAGCATCGACAAGAGCGCACTCAAGGAACGCATGTTCCTTCATGAGGGCCCCTTTCTTTGCTCCCTTACGAACTTTCATAACGCCTCTGTTCCATTCGTCACAAGCCTCTTCGACTTCTTTTTTTGCTGTTTCCGCGCTTCCGCCTTCCAAGCTACGAGCTATAAGGTACCACGAAACGGAATTCGAGTGACGAGGCCACCACAACGTCGCCGGCGGCGCCGCTACACTCCCGGCTGCTAGCTTTGCCGCAAGAAATTCCGTAGATCACCCTAATAATTCGAACCCCTTAGGAACTTTAGGCTGCGCAACAGGATAAGGAGAAATCTCTTCCTCTTCCGAAACCATCTTTTGTATTTCGGGCTTCAAAAGGAAGTACAACGCTACCCCTGTCGTAGCACCCGCAAGCGCCCACGCAAGGTTTGAAAATCCTGCGTCTTTCTTCCTCTTTTTGGCCATCAGGGCTAAATCAAGGGAACAGTCCCAGTCGTCCGAAGAACCTGCGACGGCGTTACCGCAGACGGAAAGGCCACTGGCGCGGGCAAAGGCGCAGGCGCCGGCACAAGGGACGGAAACAGCTTGTCCCTGTAAATGTAAGCCGCAACTCCCGCCGCTCCGAGCAGAAGGATCGGAAGGATGTTCGACTTGCTCTCAGGCCGCGGCGCGCGCCGACGGATTCCCGTCGTGGTTGTCGTCGTTACCCGTGTCGTTCTTGCCATAGTTCCCTCTCACGAAGCTTCGGTTGCCAGATCTCCGTACTTATCCACCAGGATGAACCCTCCGTCCCGACCGGGATCGGTTATGCCCCCATCCTCAAGGGCATGTTGCGTCGCATCACCTGTTCAACCAAATGGGCCAGCGCGCCGGCAGATTCCGCCCGTTAGCGGCCCCGTATATTCAGCCCAGAAAGTATTCTCGAAGCCTGAATCTTCAAGGATAGGTCCAAAGGGAGTCTTTCTAGGCACGCCGCCGCAGGGTTCCCATACGGAGATTTCGTGCTTTGCCACCAGGCAATCTGAAAGCGGGACGACTTCCCACCCCTCGGTTAAGGAAATCTGGTCTTCCGACCATCCCTCGATCCTTACCCGGAATTCCCCTTTGGCCAAGCAGATCGATGATTCGGCCTCGGAGGGAGAGGGTCTTACCGCCCCCCAATGATACCTCTGCTCCTTCCGAGTCATCGAAACGATGACACGTTCGATCACCTTGGCCTTGTCCGTATGATCCCCGAGAGAGGTTCCCAGAGAACCCCCTGAAGAATGGCGACATCCAACTCTGAACGGCTCTGCCGGCGTTTCCTTTACCGCCTCGGCCAAGGGCCTTCCGAGAACCATCGCAAGCGATATGATATAAGCCGGAAGTCCGAGCCACGGGAGCCCAAAGATAGTTTCTCCCACTGCCCCGGCGGCCGATACTATCAGAGCCATCTTCGAAGAGGAAAGCCGCCGGTCTCGGGCGGCCGTCACACACTCTTCGAGGTCCATAATGGACATCAAAGATTGAGCGTCGGCCACGACAGAAGAAGCTCCGGAAGCAAGCTGCTGCTTTATTCCTGCGACAAGAACGCCCGCCTTTTCCAAAACGTCTTTCCATCGTTCTGGGGGGCAGTAAGAGTGAAACTCGATCGGAAACTCTTCCGCAAACCATCGAATGGACTCCGAAACCCGAACCAGAATCTCCGCTTCTGGAGCCGAAAGCGAAACCATCCGGCGACTTGCAGAAGTCTCCGCCGATGGACCGGGCATAGGCAGCGCCGTCGCCTGCCCCATTTCGATCAGTTCTTCGGCCATTTCGCCTCAGCATTTCCTCGTCTCGATCGTTACTTCTTCGGTAAGCGTGCGCAGGTAGCCCTGACCCGAACCCCTCGCTTGGTCGTGTACCCTTTTCTGCGGCTCTTTCCCTTAGAGCAACCTTTCCGTCCTAGCTCGACCAACTCTTCTGCCATAGGTCCTCCTGAGCGGATTTAGCTCTTTTTCTTCCGGGGGCGCCCGTCACCAATCTCCACTACCTGGTCGGGATGCATCCGCTGTCCAATTCCGATGTATTGAAGTGGACAAGGGATAGGGTTGACTTCAGGATCCCCTTTGTGGCTCCTAGAACGGATTCTTCCGCCCGGCCGTACCGTAACGACCTTTCCGTCCTCGGTCTTCTTGCGAATCCCCTTTCCTCTGCCTCCAGTGAAGCAGGACCCTTCGGGAAGTTCGCTGAGCCTAACCTTGATGTCCATCTCACCCTCTTACCCAGAGCCAGTTATTTCCCGGAAGCTGCGAGCCCGATATCGACGAAAAGCTTTACAAGCCCACCCAAGCCGGACATTATCCCAAACCAGAAAACGCCTGGCTTTTCATCTTTATCAGCGCCTACGGCCAACATGCTTCCTGCCACAAAAAGGGCAACGTCTTCCAAAATCACGACTCCGCGCCCAACGGTTTCTCCAGCTCCCCCTGCTGCCGCAGCCGAGGCCACTGGCTCCACGCCTAAGTAGGCTTCTGCCTTCCAAGCCGGAGGGACACCCATTTGAAGCAGACCTGGATTCCATCGCTTTTCGAAGGAGCCACTTCGATAAGATATGGCTTGCATTACTTTTTTCCTCCGGCCTTAGACTTCTTTTTTAGAGCCTTCTTAATCTCGGACAGCGTCCTTACGGAATAGTTCATACAGTCGGTCAAAGAATCCGCCGGCACTTCCCGGGTCCCGCCAAGGCTCTTCGGAGCCACGAAAAAATACTTCTTCCCTTTCTTGACGGCCGCGACGGTCGTATTAGCCGCCCCAGAGAGCTTCGCAACGAGGAGATCCTTATGGACAACCTCGGTGCTCTCGATCTTCAGCGGCCCAACGGGCCGCTTCAACCCATTAAGAGCTCAACGCGTGAATTCGAATTTCACGATGCGTCTCCGGGTTATTTCTTCGTCAAAACGAGAACAAGGATCAACGCCGCAAGACCTGCTCCGCCGAGAAGGAGGTAGGTCGTCGGAATTCCAAGAATCGTACCGGGTTGTCCTGTTCTGAGCTGTTCGGCTTCGGCTGCCGCTGTTTGGGAAGCCTGTATTGCTGCTCGGGCTGCGGCGGCCTGAGCTTCGGCCGCTTCCTTTGCCTCTTCGGCCGCCTCCTGGATTTGCTGTTGCTTGTACACATCGAAAGCCGTCGTCAGGCCGGAGCTAAAAAGGGAGCCCCAGTCAATTTGGCCAAGATTAGAGCCTCTCGGGCTGAATCTGGCCTGGAACGTGCTTCTCATGGGAGCTCCTTATAAGAGAAGGAGAAGCGCGAGCGCCCCTCCGGCACCGGCAACCGTCGTGACCGTCTTGATCGTCTCGGCCCGTCCGATGCTGGTCGCGCAATCGAGAGCCTTCTCGGTCACGGTCAGCTCGCCCTGGCTGATGGTGAACTGGCTTTCAGGCGTGGCTGTCGCAATAAATTTGCGAAGCCGCTCTGCCAGCCGCGCCACGATGGGGAACGGACCCGAACGCAGCTCCCTCAGGCAATCGTGCTCTTCCTGAGCTTTTTCCGCTTCAGTAACAGGCGCAAGAGCGATTTCGAGAGACGCCAGAAGCTCCTTTGCTTCATCGAGGGAAAGGGTTGCCTTTCCTCCCTGATTGGCCTGCTCAGCCCCAGCATTAATCTCCCGAGTCGTTGCCTGATACGGGAGATCTTCATTCTGGCCCATTTGCGGTCTCCGCGCGAGCTTGGGACCAACCATCCCCCGAAGAGGGACGCCCTGACCGGCAGCCAACGTCGTCCCCGCTGCTCCAGAAGAAGAGAACTTGTCGGAAGCGTTCGCGCCGAACGGACTTCCTCTCTGAGGAACGGGTCGCATCCCAGTCGAGCCGATGGGGCTCCCCATCGAAGGAATGGGCTGCATTGCCGGCGATCCAAGGCGCTGGGCTGCCGAAGGAACGAATCGATCCGAGGACTGCATCCCGAACGATCCGGATTGCGGGACCGCCTGAACCCTCTGAGGCATCACCTTCGACTGAACCGCCTGATTCGAAAAGGGAGACCCCTCAAACATCCCGTTATTCGAGCCCATTGTCGGAATCCTTTCAGTGACCGAAATCTTCATCGGAACACGACCTCCCATACCTGAGGGCGCCGGCGTCACGGCCGCTTGTCGCGGCTCGCCTACCGGCCTTGCCTTAATCGTCTGACGTACTTCTTCTTCCTCCGAACCGGAGGGCCTGGAAAGCCCTCAGCCAAGCCCTTTCGGCGGCCTGCTTTCTTCCGGATTCCGAGATACGAGCTCCGGCTGTGCCTCCCCCTCACGACGGAGGGGAACCGGCTTCCCTCAACCTAATCTTCCAGACATGAGCTTCTCCTCAGAATGATTTCAGGAGGCCGATAACCCCGCTGGCCAGGCCAATAAAGCTTCCAAGCTCTTCACTCCCAGCCGATTCCGCCGCCGCATCGAACGCGGCAATCCGAGCCCCTATCCGGGACTCTCCGAGCGATACCACGGTCTCGAGCCTAGAAAGAGCTGAAACGTCAGACAGGTAAACCTCGGAAGGCTTACCTCCGAGAGTGGCCTGCGCCGCTGCTTCTACGCGAGAGCAGGCTCCGCCCGAAAGGATCAACCGCGCCTCCAGGGCGGCGGTTTCGATCCCGCACAAAGACGCCAAGTCCGGGCTGCTTTCATTAAATCGAGAAAGCTCTTCACCGGCACCCGCCAGCCGCGCCGCCTGTTCGGATAGCGTCCTGGCCGTACCCGGATCCAGCCTCATTGCGTACGGGCGCATAGCAACCCCCTTAGCCGGCTACTCCGACGAAACGCATCGAACTCCCAGGACTCGCGTCCCGGGAGGGAATTCGACCTCGTGGATATACGACTGCTCCGCCCCGTCAGGACCCAGTCCCAGAACCTCGAACTGATGGATCTGAGATTGAGAGGGAGCAGGAGATCTTTGAGCCTCCTGCTCCCTTGGATTCCAGAACGGAGATGTGGACGATGCCGACCCACGAGCCGAAGGAGCTTCCCCCCCAGCCATCGAAGCCTCGCGCCGCTGCAACATAGGTGCTTTGGACTGAAGCTTCGGAACCGGGATAGGCGAATTAACCGGGACGGGAGACGACGGCATCCGAACGTTCGCCAGAGGGCCAAGCTGCATCGGCGAGTTTGACCTTACATTCAAGGGTGTCGCGTTCGGAGGCGAAAACGTCTTTGCCCCGTTCGGGTTGAAGTTATTTCCCTGGGCCATCTGGGTGTCTCCTTCTCAGATGCTATTTATTACTTCTTGCCCATCCGACGGCTCTTTCGACTGCGTCCGCGGCTTCCGAGAGACGAACGCTTGACGCAGGACTTGCGGCGCGACTTGCCGCCGCGCTTGACAACGTAACCCGTCCGGCAGGTACCATTCTTGTTCATCTTCACGCGTCCCAGTGTGATCCTCATGGCCTTCTCCATAAAAATATGTTTTGAAACCGATCGAACGTAAAGCGACGCTTAGAACTCCTGGTTCATGGGAGCAGGAGCCGGAACAGTCGTTGCCGGCGCCGTAGCCTGACGAACCACGGCAGCGCCGACTAGAATCTCAAGGAGGCTGATCGCCAGCGCAAGGCCGGATGTGACTCCGACGACCCAGCCCAGGATCGACGGGAATCCCTTATCCTTGAGTCCCGCCCTGATCCCGACGTAGGCCGTGGCGCCCGTAAGCGCCAGTGCCCAAATACCAGCCAAAGCCGACCCTGCGTTTTGCCCGAGAGCCGGGTTGGCCAGCATCTGGCGACTTCCGATCCCGACGCGCCTCGCAACCGCCGGCGAACGCGGCGGCTGGAACGTCCCTCTCCAGGCGGGCCGCGTCATGCTGAACACGTTTCCGTTCATCGACTGTTTCCTCCTCCTCTTTTAACCTAGATTATCTTGAGAGCGAGCGCGAGAGCGATCGCTCCCGCCCCTACGAGAATCGGAACTGTGAGATTGGGCCCCTGTCCGGGCACTTGGACGATCCTCTCCGTGCCGGGCAGCTGAACCGGAGCCGGAAGGATGCCGCCAGCCCTCTCTGCGTTTTCGACCCTGACCTTGAAATCTTTGTTAATGTCTTCGAGTTGTTCGACGCGACCCTGGCGCCGCGGGAGGTTGTAAGCCCCGACGCCCTCGTTCGCGGGAGCCGCGTCGACCGTCGAATCCTGATTGAC
>Ga0105092_10001053_pt1 | contig 14689 bp, 16 predicted proteins | sample PPLLak2March2015_FD_87021 | JGI IMG/M metagenome (GOLD analysis project Ga0105092, IMG submission 87021) | Freshwater sediment microbial communities from Prairie Pothole Lake near Jamestown, North Dakota, USA - PPLs Lake P7 Core (1) Depth... | ecosystem: Environmental > Aquatic > Freshwater >... | reverse complement strand
GCCATCATTTGCGTTGATGTAGGTCAAAATCAGATGTGGTCTGCGCAATCATTGGAGATAAATGGTTCTCAAAGATTCCTCACCCAAGGAGGAATGGCATCCATGGGATGCGCTTTGCCCATGGCCATTGGCGCATCATTTGCCCAGCCAGGAAAGACAGTTGTTGCGATTGCTGGAGATGGTGGATTTCAGCTCAATATCCAAGAGCTTCAAACGGTTTATCATCATGATCTGCCTATAAAGACAATTCTCCTTAACAACTCCTGCTACGGAATGGTCAGGCAGTTCCAGGAACAGTATTTTAACGGGCGCTGTCAGTCAACGGTGATCGGCTATAGTTGCCCAGATTTCCAGGAAGTTGTCTCCGCTTATAAAATTCCTTCGAGGAGAATTACGCAAAATAGCGAGATCTCGAATGCTTTGGAGAAGCTGTTTCGCAATATAAAACCAGAATTTCTAGAAGTAAAAATCGATGCTAATTTCAAGGTAAATCCAAAGCTATCGGTCAATAGACCTGTAGAGGATCAGGACCCGTTGTTGTCAAGGCAAGAACTGGAATCAAATATGCATATAAAAATTCTGCCGGAGCCTGAGAAGATATGAGGACAGAGAAGGAGATCCGGGAAGAGATCTTTGAGAGGGTCTCTGAGCTATATCAATTACGTAAAGTTGGCGAGAAGTTCATCCCCGGCGAGTCGCATATCAATTATGCGGGAAGAATTTACGACGAGCAAGAGATGATCAGCCTGGTGGACGCCTCTTTGGACTTCTGGCTCACCACAGGCAGATATGCCAAGCAGTTCGAGGAGGAGCTGGCAGAGTTCATCGGAGTCAGATACTGTCTTCTCACCAACTCCGGCTCTTCTGCCAATTTGCTGGCCATTTCCGCCCTCACCTCGCCAAAGCTCGGCGAAAAGAGGCTTGTGCCCGGTGATGAGGTGATTACTACCGCTTGCGGTTTTCCTACTACATTGAATCCTATAATCCAGAACAATCTGATTCCGGTCTTCATCGATGTAGAAATTGGGACATGCAACATCCAAGCCGACAGAATCGAAAAGGCGATCACGGACAAAACCAAGGCGATCTTCGTTCCCCACACATTGGGAAACCCGGTCGAAATTGATACGATTTTAAAGCTGGCAACGGATCGTGGCCTCTGGTTTGTTGAGGACAACTGCGACGCACTCGGCTCCAAATACAATGGAAAATATACGGGTTCCTTCGGCCACATCTCCACCTGCAGCTTTTATCCTGCGCACCACATCACGATGGGCGAAGGGGGCGCAGTCCTGACGGATGATCCCGTCCTTAAGAATATTATCGCCTCGTTTCGAGATTGGGGGCGGGACTGCTGGTGCGATCCGGGATGCGACGACACCTGCAAAAGGCGGTTCGACTGGAAGCTTGGCTCTTTGCCGGCAGGCTACGATCATAAGTATATTTACTCGCATATCGGCTACAACCTCAAGGTCACGGATATGCAGGCGGCCATTGGTGTCGAGCAGCTCAAGAAGCTGCCCAATTTCATTGAAAAAAGGAAGGCAAACTTCAAGACCCTCTATGAAGGTCTCAGCTCGTTTGGGAATTATTTTATCCTTCCGACAATGGCGGTAGGATCAGATCCGAGTTGGTTCGGCTTTCCTATCCAGGTGCGAAATGATGCCCCCTTTTCTCGATCTGAGATTGTGGCATATCTGGAACGCAACAAAATTGCAACACGAATGCTCTTTGGGGGCAACCTGACCAAACAGCCTGCTTACGATCACATCAAATACAGGGTCCAGGGTGCATTGGACAATACTGATATAATTATGAATGATCTCTTCTGGATTGGGGTGTATCCCGGATTAGATAGCTCTAAGATTGATTATATCGTTTCAAAATTTTATTTATTTTTGAATAAATATCACGAAAAGGGCCCGTCGGTCCCGTGAGTATGAATCCGTCTTGAGAGGTGGACCAGGTAATGGATGAGTATTGACACAATCAGATGGCAGATAATTCACCGCACCGTTGATACAATTGGGCAGATTAAATTTAAAAAATTAATTGGTGATCAAAATAACTAACAACTCTCATAAGAGTGCCCTAGCCATATCAATAGATATTCGAGCGATTGCCGCATTTTTAACGGCAATTACGCTATGCATATTGATGTTGATCTGGATAATGGATCTGCGGAAAGCGGACATAGGAGTACCATTCACATATCATGGGGATGCCCTGCTTTGCGGGTCATTGATCAAAGGATTGATTGATAATGGGTGGTATCTTCACAATAGCTTTGTTGGAGCTCCAGACGGCCAATATCTCTATGATTTCCCTGTAAATGCAAACTTAGATCTCATAATAATGAAGATTATCTCGATATTTATTCCAAATTATGCAGCCACTATAAATATCTATTTTTTATTGACATTTATACTAACGACTATTTCGACCATGTTGGTGTTAAGGCATTTTAATGTCTCTTATTCTGTATCGATTCTCGGCAGCTTGCTCTATTCGTTTGTTCCGTACCATTTTCTAAGGGGGATTGGTCATCTTACATTAGCTGCATATTATATGATTCCTGCCATAGTTATGGTAATCCTCTGGGTATCAATGAGTTCTCCTGATCGCCTAATATCGTTGGTCGAAATTCGGGCAGGAACGAAAAGACTAAACCGCAAGTCATTAATGATGGTTGTTATTTGTTTATTAATATCTTCTTCTTTTATATATTATCCGTTTTTTTCTTGCTTCTTTCTACTTATAGCCGGCATAATAAATTATATATCTAATAATAATAAATATTCATTATTAAATTCATTCATATTAATCTCAATAATCATTTTTGGCGTACTGGTAAATGCATCTCCAAGCATCATTTATATGTACGAAAACGGGAAAAACCCGGAAGTAGCAATGCGAAGTCCTATTGAATCTGAAATATATGGTTTAAAAATCGCACAACTCCTCATGCCGATAAGTGGGCATAGGATCTCTTGGCTGGCAACAGTCCCGAATTATTACAATAAGGCGGCGCCTCTGGTAAATGAAAATCAAATGGCATCGCTGGGCCTCATCGGGAGCCTGGGTTTTTTGATGTTGATCGTTTGGATTCTGTGTCTCGTCTGCAACGGCATTAATCTTAAAGAATATTATGTACTAAATAATCTAAGTATCTTTAATCTATATGGTTTATTATTAGCAACCGTTGGGGGATTTGGGACGGTCTTTGCAGGTTTAGTATTGCCAGAAATCAGATGCTACAACCGAATAAGCATTTTTATAGCTTTCTTCTCCCTATTCGCCGTTGTTCTGCTACTGGATATGCTCTCAAAGAGATATGTTAGAGGTAATACGCCACGACTGCTATTCAATGCATTTCTCTGTCTAGCGCTTGTAGTCGGAGTATCTGATCAGACCTCTGAATCATTCGTTCCACCTTATGATTCAATCAGAGCAGAATATTTAAATGATGAAAATTTTATAAAAAATATTGAAGCCATTATGCCGGAAAACGCCATGATATTTCAGCTGCCTTATGTGCCGTTTCCAGAATATCCGCCAGTTTATAAAATGGATGATTATTCTCATTTCAGAGCGTATTTGCACTCGAAGGATTTGCGCTGGAGCTACGGGACTATCAAGGGAAGACAGGGCGACAATTGGCAAAGAACGGTGGCAAACATGCCTGTGGATGATATGCTCAAGACACTGTCGCAAGCGGGCTTTGAAGGTGTCTACATAGACACTTACGGCTTCGAGGACAGCGGCGCCAAGTTGATCTCCGAGATCAAGCAGGCCCTGGGAACAGAGCCATTGGTTAGCGATAACCAGCGATTATACTTTTTCGAAATGACGATGCACAACCGGAAATGAACGCGAAACTCATCAGAAGCATTTGCCTCCGATTATGTTACTCCGATTATACCAGGCTGGAAACTAAACGGAGCAAGTCGTCCTTAGGGCCCCGGATATATGACATCTACGTTGTCCATGTTGAGAATCAGTTTGCGCAGCTCCTCGCATTCGATGGGGTGCTTGAATTCGCTGCACAGCTTAACCCTCTCGGATAGATCGCCCAGCTCCTTGTCCTTCAGGTGGTAGCCCATCCGTTGAGTGATGTACTTCAAAGCTTTCGCTCCCGTGTGCTTGCCGATGATGATGTGCCGGGCGGCGCCCACCAGTTCGGGCGAGTAAAGCTCGTAGGTCCTCGGCTCTTCCAGGACGGCGGCCACATGGATTCCCGACTCGTGGGCAAAGGCATTCGCGCCCACCACTGCCTTGTTCTTGGCCACGGGAACGCCTGAGTAGGTTTCTACCAGCTTGGACAGGTCCTTTAATTTAGTGAGGTCATAGCGATCGATGTCGTGATGCAGTCGCAGGGCAACGAGCAGCTCTTCCAGGGGCGTATTCCCGCTGCGCTCACCGATACCGTTCACGGTGGTGTGAAGCTGCTTTGCCCCGGCTTCGGCACCGGCAAGAGTATTGGCCAGGGCCTGTCCCAGATCGTCGTGGCAGTGCATGCAGATGGGGATCTTCACAACTTTGCGAATCTCGCTGATCATGTAATAAGTCGTTCGCGGATTCATGATGCCGACCGTATCCGCCACGCTGACATAATCGGCATGATAGTCTTCTGCCTTCTTGTAGAGCTTCTTTAGCGTCTCCAAATCCGTGCGCGTGGCATCTTCGGCGGAGAAGCGCACGATTAAGCCGTGATCCTTGGCATATTCAACGGCGTCCAAGGCACAGCGTATCGCTTCCGGACAGCTCATATGCAGCTTGTATTTCAAATGCAGATCGGATGTGGCGATGAATATGCTGATCATGTCCACGCCGCAGTCGATGGCCGCGTCTACATCGCCTTTGACGGATCGGGAGAGGGCCGAGATCTTGGCGTCAAGCCCCAGGTTGCATACCTCTCTTACGGCATTCATCTCGGCGGCGGACACAACAGGAAAACCGGCCTCGATGACCTCGACGCCGATCTCATCCAGCCGCATGGCGATGTCCAGCTTCTCATCCGCGCGAAAGACTACTCCCGGCATCTGCTCTCCATCTCTGAGGGTGACATCGCAGACTTCAATATCCAGTGGAGGCGTCCCGGCTAAAGCCAGGAACTGATTTAGGGAATAGTCTTGCATAGCGTATGGGAAATGAGGATTCATTACATAAATTGGTTTCGAAGGAACAGGGATTCCGGCTGCCCTATGATCATCAGTCCGAATTGCTGCTATCCGAATTGCAGCCCGCGACGAAGGCTCTTGGATCAGGACGGCAATCCGGCAAACCGCTCAATTATTCCGCGGTTTCGAACTTCGGGATGAAACACTATGCCGTAAATGGGGCGTGTCGGATGGCAGAATGCTTTCACCTTGCCGGGCTTTCCAGCCAGGAGCAGGAAGCCTTCCGGCAGGGTCACACCGAAGTTGTGCAGATGATAGCCATCGATCTCTCGCGGCTCGCCCAGCAGTGCCGACTCGCGGATGATGCTTATCGTCTCAAGGCCGATAGCGGGTTGGGGCACGATCTGGCCGGCGAAGACGGCGCTGATGACTTGCATCCCGGCGCAAATTCCCAAAATAGGTTTTCTGCACTCGATCATCCAGGAGAACAGATCTATCCGCTCGGCGAAATAGTTGTCTTTAAGCGCCGTGCCGCAGAGAATTATTCGATCGTACCGTTCCCATTCGCGCCTCTTCAATTCCGAGAAGTGGCGAATTTCGCCGGAAAAACCTGAACGCTTGAGCGTGTCGAAAATAGGGTGCACGAACTCGCACTGTGAGAGCGAATCCTTTTCATAGCAAAGGTCCACTAGGAGTATCATTTGTCCTCCAGTTGCAGCTTGTCAATGGTAAAAAAGCCTCTGAAGTTCGCGTAGGTCTTCGAGGAACTCAAGACATTCAGACGCTTTTTGAAGATGGGTCCGTCGAGGACGAAGGTCTCCAGCTCGCCGCCCTCGCCTGAGGGATTGATTTTGTATTTCTTTTGCAGCCCTTCCAGAATTCTGATGCGCTCCTCTGTCAGTTCCGCACCGAGCCATGATTCGTCAAATGGGTACGCGAAGACGCCGCTGATGATGGTCCGAAAGCCTTCCGAGACAAGCTGTCGAAGATAGTCCACCTGATTTATCTGCCAGAGGGGATTGAAGCACCACAGATCCTGGGCGCGGCAGATCCTCTGCACCCTGGCCGCCTGATAGACGGACTCGATTGCCCCCGTGACGATGCCTTGCAGGCCGAACCTGTTTTTGGCTGCGAAAATGGCCGCCTCCAGATCCGCAAGCTCCGCCTCCTTTTCTCCGCTGGTATGCCAGACGAGCTGGGGAATGCCCAGGGCCTCGGCTTGCAGTTTCGAATGTCGGATATTCGGGGTGTGGAACATATAGCTGTCCAAATTCTCGGAGATGAGGGTGATAAGGCAGGCTACCTCGTTCTTTTCCATAGCGCGGCGGCAGGCATAAACAGAATCCTTGCCGCCGGAGAAGAGGATGCCAAGCTTCATTGCGGTGGTTCGAGTTCGAGCATCTTCCATATCTTTTGCATATCCAAATTGGTTTCGACACAATCCGCCAAGACTGCGTAGCCGTCCACTTGAGTGGAGGCCGCCGGATCTCTCAACAAATTCTTGCGGCGGTAAAGGTAATCAAGGAATGCATTGCGGAAGTTCTCGTTCTCGAAGATTCCGTGCAGGTATGTACCGATGACAAGGCCGCTATCCGCCACCGCGCCGTCATCTCCGAAGGCTGCGTCGCCCTCCGGCTTTGTCACGCCCATGTGAATCTCATAGCCTGTGACCTCCTGGCCCCGGATGGCATCCAGGATCGGGCCTCCGCCCGTAACCGTCTTTTTCACCTGCACGGTTCGCTTCTCATAGAGGTCAAAGCGCGTCACTGCATCCAATAATCCAAGGCCGGGCACGTTTCCCACCGTGTCCTCGATGCCGCAGTCGATGATCTCTCGGCCCAGCATCTGGTAGCCTCCGCAGATGCCGAGGACCGGCGTATCCTTCAAAGACAGGATCTGCCGGTCCATGCCCTTTTCCTTCAGCTCCCGCAGGTCGGAGACTGTGTTCTTGGTGCCGGGAATGATCACCGCGTCCGGGCAGCCCAGCGGCTCGCCTAAAGCCACATACCTGACGCGTGCGAAGCGCTCCAGCGGCTCGAAGTCGGTGAAGTTGCTGATGCGAGGCAGCCTGATCACGGCCACTTCGACCTGATCTTTGGCGGAGCCGGTCTTCTTGTCGCCCAACGATACAGAGTCCTCGGACGGGATATCCAGGTCAAGGTAAGGCAGAACGCCTAAAACCGGAACGCCGGTGAGCTTTTCCAGTGACTGCATCCCCGTTCCGAGGATGGCGGGGTCTCCCCGGAATTTATTGATCACGAGGCCCGCCACCAACGGGCGAATATCCTCGGGCAGAAGCTCGACCGTGCCGAAAAGGCTGGCAAAGACGCCGCCGCGCTCGATGTCCCCTACAAGGATTATCGGTGCGCCGAGATGGCGGGCCACGTAGATATTGGCGATATCCCGGTCGAAGAGATTGATCTCCGCCGCCCCGCCCGCGCCTTCTACCACGATGTAGTCGTAGTCCTTCTCCAGCTCTCGAATGGACTGGTCCACCACGCCTTTGAGGCTCTCAATGTCCCGGTAGTACTCCTCAGCCGACTTGTCGGCCAGCGGCTTGCCGAGGACGATGACCTGGCTTGTTCTGTCTCCTTTCGGCTTGAGGAGGATTGGATTCATGAATTCGGTCGGCTCCGTGCGGGCCGCCCATGCCTGTACCGCCTGGGCGATGCCGATCTCGGAGCCGTTTTGGGTGACCCAGGAGTTGAGGCTCATGTTCTGGGACTTGAAGGGCGCGACTCGCAGGCCGCGATTGCTGAGCAGGCGGCAGATAGCGGCGACAAGTGTGCTCTTGCCGGAGTGTGATGTGGTGCCGAGGACCACAAGGAAGCGGGACATATGCTGTCTGCCAGAACGTACAAGTTTATTTGCCTTTTGGAAGATAGGGTTTTGTACGATCGCGGCAGAAAATGGCGAACGGACTTGTTTTAGAAAAACGGCTTTGCGCGTATTCTGGTGTGATTGCAAAAAAAAGAGTTAGCCGAAAATGGCACCCATTCCGGCCTCTGCCGCCTCGGCTTCATCCCGGAAGGCCTTGAGCAGCTTCTCTCCTTCTTCGCCGGTCAACTCCTTGCCCTGAGTCTCCGCGAGAAGCTTTTTAGCCTCCAGCGCCAGCTCATCCCTGGCCTTGATGTAGATGCACATGCCGGACTTTTCCAGTCCCATTGCCTTGCACTCGCGCACGGTGGGCCCGAGGCGCTTCCAGAACTCCTCGTCCAGCATCTTCTTCATGGCTTTGTCGCTATCCATTTCGTAAATAAAAACCAGTTCCATTTTCCTATTCCCCAGTCCAAATTATCAACGAACTTAAAGGTCCTGCATGGCCTTCTTCAGCATCTGTGTGCACTTATCCATCAAATCTGCGGCGTCGTTAATGTCTGCTGCCGCCTTCTCGCTTATGGCCCGCACTTGCTCGGCTCGCTCGCGAAAAGACTTGCTGTGACTTTCGTTGTGCTCAATCCAGTGGTGAAGCATGTGACTGGCGGACTCTTTGTTGATATCTTTTTCCATCATTTGTCTCCTTCAGAAGTCTTCCGGATATTTGAGGCAAAATAGCTTTCGGAGCAGATGTTCTTCGGCATCGCTCCGTAGCACACCCGCGGCACTCGGATGAGCGGCGTGGCAATAAGTTAGACTCTGAGCGATAAAATCGTGCTCTGATCGTTCTTTCTTATCTTCTTCATCCGACAAATTAATCCGTGCATAATTGCCATAGACTTTGTTGTCCTATTCGTCCATGCAATCGGATGGAAGGAGAGAAGGGCCTGAGGCAGTAAAAGGTAAAGGTAGGGAGATTGTATTAAAAAACCGCCCCAGGCCACAAACCAGCCAGAAATCAGCTACCCCTTATTAACGATGTCGGTTGAAGATACCTTATCGATTTCAGCAATGGCCGGAGGCAACACTTCTCGATTGCAGTATCGGCATGACACCTGACTATCCGGCGAGACCGACAATCCTAAAGCTATTCTCATCCACCCACATTTCCATGAAACGCATTGGCATTGCCGATACCACCTTCGCCCGCGTCGACATGGCTCGCGCGGCAATACATGCCATCAAAAAAGAAGCATCCTTGGAGATCGTCCGCTACACAGTGCCCGGCATAAAGGATCTGCCGGTGGCCGCGAAGAAGCTGCTGGAAGAGGAGAAGTGCGAGATTGTCATGGCCCTGGGAATGCCCGGAGGCGCGGAGAAGGACAAGATGTGCGCCCATGAGGCATCGTCCGGCCTGATCATGGCCCAGCTCATGACTAACAAGCACATCATCGAGGTCTTTGTGCACGAGGATGAGGCCGCGGATGAGAAGACCCTCGCCTGGCTGGCGGAGCAGCGGGCGGCGGAACATGCCCAGAATGCCGTGCGATTGCTGTTTTATCCGGAGAAGCTGACGCGAATGGCGGGCAGCGGCCAGCGGCAGGGATACGAGGATGCGGGGCCGATTGATGCAACTTCCGGCGGCCATCTGGGGCATTAACTCTCTTATAGGCTCGGTTGTTCAATGTTAGTTTCCAACTGTTAAATTAGTGGTTGTGAGAAGTAATGAACAAGAAGACCATCTTTGCATTTGCAGTACTTCTGATAGTACTATTATTGGTCGGTGCCGCGATTGTGGATGCCAAATCGAAGGGCGGCGGAGGCAGCAGGTCAAGTGGCAGCAAAAGCTTTTCATCTGCGCTATCATCGTCTTCCGCAAAAGACACTGCCGTAAAAGCAGTTGGCGTTTCAGGTCTGACGGTTCTCGGCAAGAGCACCAAGAAGAAGATCCATCATGACGATGATCTCTTTGAAAACGAGACTGAGAACGACACGGCGGAACAGTCTCCGAATACCGGCGTCTTGCCCGCGTTTCTTGCCGCGGGAATGCTCTTCATGGCCGGGCGTCGCCGGAGATCTTGAATCCTGAGTGCTTTTCCCGAATAAAAAATAAAATTACCTGTTCGAAAAAAAAATCGCGATGCAAAAAATGGAGTTTCAGGCTCGAGTCGTTTTGGCCTGAAAATCCTATTTTACCGTTACGGTAGCATTTGTTGAAGTATTTGCGGAAACGTTCTCCGGGGCATCGGTGGCCGTAGCGTTGATGAAATTTCCCGCCAGATCAAATGCAGTCATATTGGTGGGAATCAGGCTCTGGAAAAAGGTCGGAGCGTTTTTGGCCTCTTCCGGCAGAACCACAATCACGCTATTATTGATGCCCTCAAAGGCCATGCTGATGCTTGTGTCCACGCTCATCTCCATCTTTCCCGTCTCATTGAACGGCATGCCCAGAGACTGCGGATCTAAGACGAAGCTCTCCGACACCTCGCTCTTCTTGAGTTGATGCGTGTCAATGGCGATCCAGTAGTAAGCCTCCATCGTCATATTGCTGAAGAGCTTGGACAGATTCAGGGACAGCTCCGGCAGGATTGAGCCGGTCTCTTTGGAGATCTGGTCGGCGACCACAGTGCTGTTAATCTCGGCCAGCAGCTTGTAGCATTCCTGGCCGTCCACGGTCTCGTACCCTACCAGAGTGATATTGGATTGATTGAGCAGGTCTATCTGTTGGCCCATAGTATCTCGCTGGGACCAGGTTTCCGAGACTCCGGGAATGGTCATCGTCGTCCAGTTTCCGTCCATCTTGATGTAGATGGTGTCGTTGATCAGGTACTCCTCTATCGCAGATGCTGTGGAATTCTCCTCGTCTCCCTTGGGGACGGTGAGAGTGGCCATGATCATCTTGAGGGCCTTGGCGCTCATGTTCATGGAGCCGACGCTGAGTGTTCGGGTGTAAAGTTCTTGCTTCTCTTCGGTGGTGAGGTTGGTGATCTGCGTATTCTGCTTCATCTCCATCAAGAAGCGGTATGTGTCTGACTGGACGGATGCGTCCTGCACTAAAGCGCGAAGTGCGGAAGCATTCAGTTCTTCGTATGAGGTACTATTTGATTGGCAAAGAACGCCGGGGCTGAATAGAAGTGCCGCCAACGCAACTAAAATTAGATATTTCATAGTTGTGAATATGGACGGACTTGGGTAAATCCTTTTTGCTCATGAAATGTTTTTTTATATTGGTTGTGTACGCTCTTCAGAGCCCCTGTCTTGAAATCCGAAGGCAGGTCGGTTGATTCTTTCAAACGTTAGCACTTTGCGAGAATATGCGAAATCATGCCTCAAATCCTGCCTGCGCGCCGCCCCAAGAAAAAAGGTCTGGAAGGTCTCACTCGATCTTCTTGAACATTCTTCCCGACACGCCGCAAACGGGGCATTTCTCCGGTGCCTCGTGCTCCACGGTCATGCCGCAGACCGGGCAGACGAAGTAGGGGTATGCCTCCTTTTTGGCATCCAGGCCCTCTAGCATCTCATGGTAGAGCTTGGCATGGTACTCTTCCACGGCGTTGGCGTAGTTGAAGCTCCTCTCTGCGTCCTTCACGCCTTCGGCCTTGGCCGCAGCAATCATATCCGGGTACATCTCCTTGAACTCATGCGTCTCCCCGGTGATGGCCTCGCGCAGGTTTTCCTTTGTGCTCTTGACGGCTTTCAAAGCTCGCAGGTGGTTGGCGGCATGAATGGCCTCAGCCTCGGCTGCGGCGCGGAAGAGGCGGGCCGCTTGAGAATAGCCTTCCTTGTCCGCCTGGGCTGCGAAGTTCGTGTACTTCCTGTTGGCCTGCGACTCGCCGGCAAAGGCGGCTGCCAGAGCATCTTCGGTTTTGGTCATGTTTATTTCCTCATGCTTCTTATGATCGCCTTTCTCCATAAATCTTTGCAGAGGCTGGGCTATAAATCTGATAAAGACCGTTTATACATCAGAGATGTCCGAAAACATAATAGAGGTCAATGGCCTGGAATATAGCTACGGCAACTTCAAGGCTGTGGACGGCGTCAGCTTCTTCGTCCGGGAGGGCGAGATCTTCTCCTTCCTCGGACCCAACGGGGCAGGCAAGAGCACGGTCATCAATATTCTTACCACATTGCTTCCCCTTCAGAAGGGAACCGTCCGCATCGCAGGATATGATCTGTCTAAAGAGCCGGAACAGGTTAGACGGAGCATCGGCATCGTCTTTCAGGATGAGACGCTGGACCGCGATCTCACCGTCTGGGAGACGCTGGAGCTGCACGGGCGGATCTATTCCATGCCAAAAAGTGAGCGGCGGGAGCGGATCGACGAGATCATCAAACTGGTGGAGCTACAAGAGAAGAGGGACGTGCGTACCCGCAACCTCTCCGGCGGCATGAAGCGCAGGCTTGAGATCGGTCGGGGCCTGATGACCCGCCCCAAAGTCCTATTTCTGGATGAGCCCACCATCGGCCTGGACACGCAGACCCGGCGGCGGCTCTGGGACTACATAAAAATGGTAAACGATTCGGGAACCGCCATATTTCTCACCACCCACTACATGGATGAGGCGGATCTGGTCAGCAACTGGATCGATATCGTGGACCACGGAAAGATAATCGCCTCCGGCGCTCCTATCGCGCTCAAGGATGCGCTGGGCAGGGATGTGATCTACCTGCAAACCGATAATGACGAAGCTGCGACAGGCATTCTCAAGGGCCTCAAAGCGGTTCAAAACATCAAAGCCACCTCGCAGGGGCTGGTGGTCACCATCAATGCCGACGGCACACGCTGCCTGCCCGTCATCATGAACCGGCTTCATGAACGCGGCATCGATATCAAGAGCGTGAACCTGAAGAAGCCGACGCTTGATGATGTTTTTGTCCACTACACAGGACGAGATATCCGGAATGCCGGGGCGGAGAAGCTTCCTCGCATCCAGCCCAAAGGAGGGCGCTAAGATGTCCTACGAATTCTTGACCATCTACTGGCGCGACATGCTCCGGTTCGTCCGCTTCAGGATTGCGCTGGTGGCGTCTCTCATCCAGCCTGCTCTGTGGATGGCCCTTTACGGCGCGGCCATGTCCAGCAACTTCTCGCGCCTCAGCTCGGGCATGACTGTTCCAGATGGCGGCATGGCCGTCTCTTACCTGACTTTCATGGGGGCAGGCGTGATCGCCCTCACCACGCTCTTTACCAGCCTCTTTGGCGGCATCACTCTCTTATTCGACAAGAACTGGGGATTGATGAGGGAGCTACTAGCCAGTCCCATGCCCAGGAACCACATCATCATCGGCATCGGCCTTTCCGGAGTGACCAAGTCCTTCATTCAGTCCATGGTCATAATGGCCTTCGGCCTGGTCATCGGAGTTCGCTTCTTCCCCGGCTACAGCTTGCTTCAGACAGCGGGTGCCATTCTTGGAATACTGCTCTTTGTCGGCATCTTTTCGCTGGGATTTCTCTTCCTCTCCTCGGCCATTTCCATGACCATGGAGACGCCGGAGGGATTGCAGGCAGTGATAACGCTTCTCACATTGCCGCTCTTCTTTGCCAGCAATGCGCTCTACCCCATTGATGCCTTCCCGGGCATGGTGAGAATCATATCGCAGTTCAATCCCCTGACCCACCTGGTCAACGGCGTGCGCTACTTTGCCATCGGCAGCGACTTTTACGCCATCGGCATTCATTATGTCTATGGCATGAATGACGTTCTGATATCATTGCTGGCCTTGATTATCTTTGCCGCGGCCATGTTCCTGGTAGCCTGGCGGGTCTTCAAAAAAGCTGTGGTGACTTGAATTCATGTATGGGACAGATGCGACAAAGGGCAATGGAATCCCGATTGAGGGCACGCAATTTCGAGGCACACAATGCCAAAATTGAATAGTCAAGAAACTCGTTATAGATTATGCGGAGGATGCAATAGATGAAGATCTTAGGAATCTGTGCCAGCCCCAGGGGCTCGAAGAGCGCGACCTTGAAGCTTGTCGAGAAGGTTTTGGAGGGCGCGAAGGCCGCCGGAGCCGAGGTCGAGCTGGTGGACGTCTGCAAGTTGAATATCGAGTACTGTAACGCCTGTCAGGTCTGTTTCCAGACGGGAACGTGCGTGCACAAAGACGACTTCCAGGGGCTTTATGACAAGATCATGGCCGCGGATGGCATGGTTTGGGGATCGCCCAATTACTTCCACTCGGTCACGGCGCAGATGAAGACTCTGATCGACCGCATGGCAGATGCCATTCACTGCCAGCTCTTTGTCGGCAAGTACTGCTGTTCCGTCGCCACAGGTGGCAATAATTTCGATCAGGTTACAACTTATCTGGGGGCCTTGCTGCTGAACTATGGTGCATTCGTATCAGGAAGCGTGGGCGCTCGGATGGCCGGCGGGCCGGCTGCATTGCCGGATGCCGAGAAGAAAGCTTTTGATCTGGGCAAAGCTTTGGCCGGTGACATATTGAGCAAGCGCGATTACATCGAGCAGCGGGAGATGCAGGAAGAGAACCGCAAGTACTTCCAGAACCTGGTGAAGATGAACAAGGACAACTGGGAGCATGAGTACGAATTCTGGAACCGCTTGAACTGGAATTGATTTATAAAAAATGGACGCAGCAGGAAGAAGTAGCGAAGAAATGGTCGGGTGGTCTATTCTGCCTTTCTTCCTGCTTTCTTTCTACGATCTTCCTGCTTTCTTTCTACGATCTTCCTGCTTTCTTTCTACGATCTTCCTGCTTTCTTTCTACGATCTTCCTGCTTTCTTTCT